>JACZCZ010112389.1_pt1 | contig 36921 bp, 30 predicted proteins | sample 8641811 | NCBI WGS metagenome assembly JACZCZ01 (sample SAMN15324610, study PRJNA640507) | soil metagenome | isolation source: intercropping peanut in the first line | place: China: Luxin town, Laibin City, Guangxi Province | collected 2019-07-25 | depth 10cm m | reverse complement strand
TGGAGCAAACCCAGCATCGCCCGGTCCCGGGGCGAGACGCGGCTGCTGCGCCCCGACACCCTCCCCGCCGTGGGCCGTTCGCTGAACCCCCCCGTCGATCTGGGCCAGTCCGAGGGCGCCTTTCTACAGGGGACCGGGTGGCTGACGACCGAGGAACTCTGGTGGGACGCACGCGGCGAACTGAGAACGCACGCGCCATCGACGTACAAGATTCCCAGCGTCAGCGACTGGCCCGCCGAAACACACATCGCGCTGTTCGCAGGCGAGAACCGTGAGGAGACGATCTACCGCTCGAAGGCGGTCGGCGAACCGCCTCTGATGCTCGGGATCTCCGTGCTGCACGCGATCCGTGATGCGATCGCCAGTTGCGGCTCGGGCCGGAGCATCTCGCTCGCCGCACCCGCTACCGCAGAGGCGGTACTGCGTGCCATCGACAAGGCGCGCAAGGAGCAAAGCTCATGAGCAATGCTGCATCAGCCCTGGGCCGGCCGGGATTCGACGACGGCGGCTGGCTCGATCCGCTGCACGATTGGCCCACGACTGCGCTTCGATCGCTGCAATCGGCAGGCATGGTTGCACGGATCGTCGTTGCGTCCGTCCGGGGGTCGGCGCCGCGCGAAGCCGGAACGTGCATGCTCGTCGAACCGAACCGCGCATTCGGCACCATCGGCGGCGGCCATCTGGAATGGAAGGCCATTGAAGCGGCGCGGAACCTCCTTCAGTGCAATGATCCCCGCGCCGCGACGGTCCAGCGGTTCGTGCTGGCCACCGATCTCGCCCAGTGCTGCGGCGGGGTGGTGGAACTGTGGATCGAGAAATACACTCGCACGGATTCGCCGCTGCTTGCGGAGACTGCCCGGGCATCGAAGTCGACCACAGCGGCTCTGGTTTCAGAGATTCATGACGCGGGCGTGTCGCGGCGAATCGTTCGCCCCCTGAAGTCCTCCATGGAAATCGGCCCTTCGATGACAGAGAAGACACTGCTCGAACATTGCGCGGATGGCACGATCCGCCTGAGCGAACGGCTCGGGCAGCGACTGCCTCACGTATGGCTGTTCGGCGCGGGTCATGTGGGGCAGGCATTGACGCGCGTCTTCGCGGACCTGCCGGTGCACCTGCGCTGGATCGACTCGCGACCGTCGCTGCTGCCGCTCACATCCGGCGACAGACTGGATGTCGTCTGCACAGACGACCCCGCGGCAACTGTCGCTTCCGCGCCTGCACGCACGCATTTCATTGTGATGACCCACAGTCACTCGCTCGATTACGACCTCTGCCGCGCGATTCTCGATCGCGGCGACGCCGCGTGGGTCGGACTAATCGGCTCGAAGAGCAAGGCCGCGCGATTCCGATCGCGGCTCGCCGGAGATGGCCTGACGGAAGCAAGCATCGCGACGCTGACGAGCCCGATCGGCGTCGATGGCATCGACAGCAAAATCCCTGGCGTGATCGCAGTCTCCGTGGCTGCGCAGCTTCTGCAAGTGTTCGATGGAGCCACGGAGCCTCCGGCTTCGGTCGCCACTGCAACCACGGGTCACTGCGACGGTGACTGCAGCTCATGCGCTGGGAAGGCGAGCTGATGCAGCCTCATCCGCGACTCGCCCTGCACGGCATCACCAAGCGTTATCCATCGGTGCTCGCGAACGATCACGTCGATCTGCGAGTCGGCGCCGGCGAGATCCACGCGCTGCTCGGTGAAAACGGCGCGGGCAAGAGCACGTTGATGAAAATCGTGTACGGCGTCACGCAGCCTGATGCCGGTCGCATCGAATGGGAAGGCCGCGCCGTGACGATTCGCAGTCCCGCCGAAGCGCGGCAGCTCGGTATCGGCATGGTCTTCCAGCATTTCTCATTGTTCGAAACACTCACGGTCGCAGAGAACATCTCTCTCGCGCTCGATTCCCGCGAAACGCCGGCGCAGCTCGCTACCCGCATTCGCGAAGTCTCTGAAAGCTACGGCCTGCCGATCGATCCGCAGCGACTCGTGCACAGCATGTCGGTCGGCGAGCGCCAGCGCGTGGAAATCGTTCGCTGCCTGCTGCAATCGCCGCAGCTGCTCATCATGGATGAACCGACATCCGTGCTCACACCGCAAGCCGTTCGAATGCTGTTCGAAACACTGCGTCGCCTCGCCTCGCAGAACGTGAGCATTCTCTACATCAGCCACAAGCTCGACGAAGTCCGCGAACTCTGCGACACCGCAACGGTGCTGCGCAGCGGACGCGTGAGCGGAACTGCGATTCCTCGCGCAGAGAGCAACGAGAGCCTGGCGCGCATGATGGTGGGCGGCGATCTGCGCGAATGCCATCTGACACCGCGGGAGGCCGGCGAGGCGCGGCTCGAGCTGCGAGGCCTCACGCTCGCAAGTACCGATCCCTTCGGCACGAGCCTGCACTCGATCGACCTCGAGGTTCGCGCCGGTGAGATCGTCGGCATCGCCGGCGTCTCTGGGAACGGTCAGAGCGAACTCCTCGCAGCGATCTCGGGCGAGCGCCCAGTCGCAAATGCAAGTGCTGTCAGCATCTGCGGTTCGGCATCGGGAACGCTCGACGCCGCCCAACGGCGTCGGCTCGGACTGAGCTTTGTTCCCGAAGAACGGCTCGGCAGAGGCGCAGTGCCGGAGATGAGCCTGGCGGACAACGCCCTTCTGACCGCGCATGGCGCGGGACTTGTCCGGAATGGATTGGTGCGGGCTGACGCTGCCCGCGAGTTCGCTCGCTCGACGATCGCCGCATTCGATGTGAAAGCCGGCAGCGAGCTGTCACCCGCAAACAGCCTTTCCGGCGGCAATCTGCAGAAGTTCATCGTCGGGCGCGAAGTCCGGCTGGCGCCGAAGGTGATGGTCGTGTCGCAGCCGACGTGGGGCGTCGATGTCGGGGCCGCGCTGCGCATTCGCCAGGCACTGATAGATCTGCGGGATTCGGGCGCCGCAGTGCTGGTGATCTCGGAAGAGCTCGATGAGCTGTATGCCATCTGCGACCGGCTCGCCGTCCTCTTTCGCGGCAAACTGTCCTCGGCGCATCCGGCGGCGCAGATGCCCGTCGAGAAGCTGGGATCGTGGATGGCGGGAGAATTTGCGCAGTGAGCGCCATGAACAACTGGCCGTGGCGTCTCGAACGGCGCGCCGAGCCCTCGATCGCGATGAAGTTCGCATCGCCGCTGATCGCCGCGGTCGCGATGCTCGTCACGGGATTCATCCTGTTCAGTGCGTTGGGGCTGAGCCCGCTCTTCGCGTTCAGGACGTTCTTCATCGAGCCGGTCGCATCGACCTACGGCTTCGGCGAGCTGCTGCTCAAGTCAACGCCCCTGATGCTCTGTGCCCTGGGACTCTCGATTGGATTCCGGGCGAACGTCTGGAACATCGGTGCCGAAGGCCAGCTCATCGTCGGTGCATTGTCGGGCGGAGCGATTGCATTGTTCGTCGATGGACTGGGTGGATTCGCCATCCCGCTCATGCTGCTCGCAGGCGTCGTCGGTGGCATGGCCTGGGCTGCAATCGCAGCGTTTCTGCGCACGCGTTTTCACACGAGCGAGATTCTCGTGACGCTGATGCTGGTTTACATCGCCCAGCTTCTGCTTTCGTACTTCGTGCACGGGCCGTGGCGCGATCCGGCCGGATTCAATTTCCCGCAGTCGCAATCGTTCGACGAGAACGAACTGCTGCCTCTGCTGGCGGAAACCGTACGCGTGAACATCGCGTTCCTCATCGCGCTCGCGCTGGCGGGCGTAGCATGGTTCTTCGTGAGCCGGACGTTCGCAGGTTACCGCATGCGTGTTGCGGGACTCGCGCCCGCCGCCGCGGCCTACGCGGGTTATGGAGAGAAACGCAACATCTGGCTCGCGCTGCTGATCGGGGGCGGCATGGCGGGCCTGGCGGGCGTGAGTGAGGTCGCAGGCCCGATCGGCCTGCTCTCGCCCGATATCTCGCCGGGCTACGGATTCGCGGCCATCATCGTCGCGTTCGTCGGCCGCCTGCATCCGGTCGGCGTCGTGCTCGCTTCCCTGCTCATGTCGCTGCTCTATCTCGGCGGCGAAGCGGCACAGATCGATCTGCAATTGCCCGCCTCCGTCACCGGACTGTTCCAGGGCGTGCTGCTCTTCTATCTGCTTGCAGCCGATCTGCTCATCACTTATCGCATCCGTCGCGCGCATCCCGGCGTTGCCGCCGCCGAAGCCATCAAGGTCGACAGCCCAGTGAACGTGCAGACATGAACCTCGACACGCTCATCCTGATTTTCGCGAGCACGGTCGCTGCCGCAACGCCGCTGATCCTCGCGGCGCTCGGCGTGCTCGTGAACGAACGTGCCGGTGTCCTGAACCTCGGAGTCGAGGGCATGATGCTCGTTGGTGCGGTAACCGCATTCGGCGTCGGCGTTACGAGCGGCAGCTTGTTCCTCGGCTATGTTGCGGCCATGTCGGCGGGCGCCGCGATGGCGCTGCTCTTCGGGCTGCTGACTCTGACGCTGCAGACGAACCAGGTCGCTACCGGTCTCGCGCTCGCGCTGTTCGGCGTCGGACTGAGTGCGTTCGTCGGACAACCGTTCGTCGGCCTGCCGATCGAACGCGTGCCGGCGGTCCCGATCCCATTGCTGGCGGACATTCCCGTGCTGGGTCCCGCGCTCTTCCGCTACGACCTGCTCGTCTACCTGTCGATTGCTCTTTATGCGGCGGTGAGCTGGTTCCTGTATCGCTCCGCCGCCGGCCTGCGGCTGCGGGCGATCGGCGAAGCGCCGGGCGTTGCGCATTCACTCGGCTATCCCGTCGTTCGCATCCGCTATCTCGCCGTCATGTTCGGCGGAGCGACGAGCGGTCTGGCGGGCGCATACCTCTCGACCGCACTCACACCGATGTGGGTCGAAGGCATGAGCGCCGGCCGCGGCTGGATCGTGCTCGCCCTCGTCGTCTTCGCGACATGGCGCCCGTTGCGCGTGCTGCTCGGCGCGTATCTCTTCGGTGGCGTGACTGTGTTGCAGTTACATGCGCAGGGCCTGGGCGTCGATGTGCCGAGCGAGTTCCTGTCGATGCTGCCCTATCTCGCAACGATCGTCGTGCTGGTGCTCATCTGCCGCAATCCCAAGACGATCCTCCTGAACCAGCCGGCATCGCTCGGCCGCAGTTTCCACCCCGACGGTTGATCGCATGGAAGCGTACCTGTTCGACTGGCTGAGTCTCCTGGGGCGCTGGCTGCACCTGATCGCCGGCATCGCGTGGATCGGTGCATCGTTCTACTTCGTCTGGCTCGACAATCACCTGCTCGCCCCGGAGCGCAAGGAAGCAAAGGATGCAGGCGTCGCGGGCGAACTCTGGGCTGTGCACGGCGGCGGCTTCTATCACTCGCAGAAGTATCGCGTTGCTCCCGAGAGGCTTCCCGGAACACTGCATTGGTTCTACTGGGAGGCGTACACGACCTGGTTGTCAGGGTTCTTCCTGTTGTGCCTGCTCTACTACGGACGCGCGGAGCTGTATCTGATCGATCCGGCAGTCGCCCAGCTCTCGAAGCCCATGGCGATTGCACTCGGTCTCGGCTTCCTCGCCGGCACGTGGATCATCTACGACCTGCTGTGCCGCTCGCCGCTCGGGCGAAACGATCGCGCCCTTGGCGCTGTGCTCGCCGTGCTGCTGGCGCTTGAAGCCTGGGCTCTGTGCCATCTCTTCAGCGGCCGCGGTGCATTCATCCAGTTCGGTGCTGCGCTCGGCACCGTCATGGTGGCGAACGTCTTCTTCGTGATCATTCCCGGCCAGCGCGAACTCGTGAAAGCGAAGCTCGAGAATCGCGCTCCCGACCCCATTCACGGCCTGCGTGGCAAACAGCGATCGGTTCACAACACGTACTTCACGCTGCCCGTGCTGTTCACGATGATCAGCCACCACTACGCGATGACGTACGGCGCGACTCGGAACTGGCTCGTGCTGATCGGGCTGTCGATTGCGGGAGCTGCGATCCGCGCGTGGTTCGTTGCGCGACACAAGGCCCACGAGCGCGGTGGCCGCACGTCGCCGATTCCTGCGCTGATCGGCGTCGCGACGCTCGCGGTGGTCGCGGTCGCGCTGGCGCCGGCACACGGCAATTCAACGGGAGCGGCGCCGGGCCAGATGGCGCAGATCGAGGCGATCTTCCGTGTGCGTTGCCAGCCATGCCATTCAGCGACACCCACGTTTCCGGGCTTCGCAGTCGCACCCAATGGAATGCTGCTCGACACGAGAGAACACATTCTCGCGTCGCTGCCGCAGACGCGACAGCAGCTTGCGACGAACATCATGCCTATCGGCAACGTCACGGGCATGACCGCAGAAGAGCGTGCAACCGTCATCTCATGGATCGATCATGGCGCTCCCCGCTGACCGTCTTGCGCATCGCGGCGCGGTCCTGCATTTCCGGCAGGACCCTGCCCGTCATGGCAAGGATGCATGCGAATACTGGGACGACGGCCTGCTGCTCGTCGCCAATGGCCGCATCGAAGCAGTCGGGCCGGCGCCCGCCATGCTCGGTCAGCTACCGAAAGACCTGCCGCTCATGGATCACGGGCGCGGGCTGCTGCTTCCCGGCTTCATCGATACGCACATTCATTTTCCGCAGACCGACGTAATCGGTTCCGGCGGCAGCAACCTGCTCGACTGGCTCGAGAACTACACATTCCCCGTCGAGGGTCGCTTCGCCGATCCGGTGCACGCCCGGGAAGTCGCCGAGTTCTTCCTCGATGAACTGCTCGCCAACGGCACGACGACGGCACAGGTGCTCGGCACCGTGCATCGCGCCGCGATCGATGAGTTCTTCCAGGCCGCGCTGCGCCGTGGCCTGAGAATGATCGCGGGCAAAGTGCTGATGGATCGCCACGCTCCGGAATATCTCCAGGACACCGCAGCCAGCGGGGACAGCGATACGCGACAGCTCATCGAGACCTGGCACGATCGCGACCGGCTGCACTATGCGATCACGCCACGTTTCGCGCCGACGTCCTCGGAACCGCAACTGGCAAGCGCGGGGCGCATCGCCCGGGAGTACCCGACGGTTTTCGTTCACAGCCATCTCGCCGAGAACCGCGACGAGATCGAGTGGGTGCGCAAGCTCTTTCCCGACAGCCGCAGCTACACCGATGTTTACGATCGCTTCGGACTTCTGCGCGATCGGGCGACATACGCTCACTGCCTGCATCTCGATGCGCAGGATCGACGGCACATGGCCGCGAGCGGCGCGACGGCGGCCTTCTGCCCCACTTCGAATCTCTATCTGGGCAGCGGTCTTTTCGATATCGCTGCGACCGACGCCGCCGGACTGCCCTTCTCACTGGCAACGGACGTGGGTGGCGGCAGCAGCTTCAGCATGCTTCGGACGATGAGCGAGGCCTACAAGGTCGCGCAGATGCAGGGCCAGCATCTGTCGCCGCTCCGGGCGTTCTATCTCGCGACGCTGGGCGGTGCCCGCTGCCTTCGCCTGGAAGATCGCATCGGACACTTCGGCGCCGGCACCGAGGCGGATTTCATCGTGCTCGACCCGGATGCCACACCCTTGCTGGCCCGCCGCATGGCGCAATCGAAGGATCTCGTCGACCGCTTGCTGCTGTTCATGACATTGGGCGACGATCGCTGTGTAGCCGCAACCTACGTGCTGGGTCAGCCTGCCCTCATCAAGCGAAGCGCAAGGTCGCAATGAAACCCTATCCGCGAGATCTCATCGGCTACGGACGCACGCCGCCGCATGCACGGTGGCCGGGCGGCGCGCGCATTGCGCTGCAGTTCGTACTGAACCACGAGGAAGGCGCAGAGAACTCCGTCCTTCACGGCGACGCGGCCTCGGAAACGTTCCTGTCCGAGATCATAGGCGCGCAGGCGTTCCCTATGCGCCACCTGAGCATGGAATCGCTGTATGAGTACGGATCGCGCGCCGGACTCTGGCGTGTGTTGCGCGCCTTCGAGAAACGACAGCTGCCATTGACGATCTTCGCAGTCGCCATGGCGTTGCAGCGTCACAGAGAAGCCGCGGCCGCCTTCGCAGAGCTCGGCCACGAGATCGCTTGCCACGGCCTGCGATGGATCAGCTATCAGCAGATGGATGCAGCGATCGAGAGCAGTCACGTCAAGGAAGCCGTCTCGATCCTGCGCGAAGTCACCGGCGCTGCCCCGCTCGGCTGGTACACGGGTCGCGACAGCCCCAACACGCGCCGACTGATCGTCGAGCACGGAGGCTTCGTCTACGACGCGGACTCGTATGCCGACGATCTCCCGTACTGGACGCGGGTGGAGACGTCGCGCGGCACCGAGTCGCATCTCGTCGTGCCCTACACGCTCGACACGAACGACATGCGCTTCGCAACAGCCCAGGGGTTCAACTCGGGCACGCAGTTCTTCGACTATCTGAAAGACGCTTTCGACACGCTCTATCGCGAAGGCGACCCGCAAGGACTCGACCGTCCCAAGATGCTGTCGATCGGACTGCACAGCCGTATCGTCGGCAGGCCGGCACGGCTGGCGTCGCTCGAACGCTTCCTCGATTACGTTCAGTCGCACGACAAGGTCTGGATCTGTCGGCGCATCGATATCGCACGGCACTGGATAGCGACCCATCCCGCATGATCACACTCGATCAGCTCAACCAGGCTTCACCCGCCGAGTTCGTCGCTGCACTCGACGGCATCTTCGAACATTCGCCCTGGGTTGCGGCTCGCGTCGAGGTCGCGCGTCCGTTCCTTTCGCGCGCACACTTGTTACAAGCGATGCGCACCGTCGTCGCCACTGCTGATCTCGATGAACAGCTGGCACTCATTCGCGCGCACCCCGAACTCGCGGGCAAAGCGGCGATCCGCAAGGAACTCACTGCCGAGTCGACGCGCGAACAGCGAGGCGCGGGCCTCGACTCGTGCACGCCGGAAGAGTTCGCCCGTCTGCATGAGCTCAATGCCGAGTACCGCGAACGCTTCGCCTTCCCCTTCATCCTCGCGGTGCGCGGTCACACACCCGCGTCGATCATCCGCGCCATGGAGCAGCGGCTCGAGAACGATCCGTCGGTCGAAGGCGAAACCGCGCTTGCGCAGATCGGCCGGATCGCCGGGTTCCGGCTTGCGGAGAGAGTCTCGTCGCCGTACGGCGCCGAGATCATGGGCATGCTCGAGGAGCTCGCCCATCTCTCCGAAGACCCTGACGCACTGACCTGTTCCTATCTCACGCCGCCGCACATCGCCGCCGCAGACCGGATCCGGGACTGGATGCTGGCAGCGAATCTCGAGACTCATGTCGACGCCGTCGGCAACGTCGTGGGACGGCTGCGATCCGATGCGGGCAACGCCAGGACACTGATCATCGGGTCCCACTACGATACCGTCATCAACAGCGGCCGGTTCGATGGCCGCCTGGGTGTCGTGCTGCCGATCGCAGTCGCTCTCGAGCTGCGCCAGCGCGGCAAGCAGCTGCCCTTCGATCTCGAGATCGTGGGATTCGCGGACGAAGAAGGCGTGCGCTTCAAATCGACATTCCTCGGCAGCAGTGCACTCGCCGGGTCGTTCGATCCGGCGTGGCTCGAGAACAAGGACGGTTCAGGCACGACGATGCGGGAAGCCATGATCAGCGCGGGACTCGACCCGGCGGGCATTGCAGCAATCAAGCGCGACCCGCAGCAGTTGCTCGGCTACGTCGAGATTCACATCGAACAGGGCCCTGTGCTCCTGGACGAGGATCGGGCGCTCGGAGTCGTGACAGGCATCGCGGGCAGCGTCAGATACAGCATTGCCATCCGAGGCCTTGCCGGCCACGCCGGCACGGTGCCGATGCATTTGCGTCGCGACGCTGCCGCGGCAGCGGCGGAAATCATTCTTGCTGTCGAGCGGCGGTGCAAAGCCACGCCTGGGGTCGTCGGCACAGTCGGCCGGCTGAATGTGCCGAACGGCGCAATCAACGTCATCCCCGGACGTTGCGATCTCACGCTCGACCTGCGCGCACCCGAAGATTCGACTCGCGACGCCGCGCTGGCCGACGTGCTGGCGGAAATCGAAAAGATCGCAAAGCGCCGCAACGTCGAGATCGATACGCAGCTCATGATGCGCGCCGCAGCCGCACCGTGTGATGCGTCGATGCAGCAGCGATGGGCCGGAAGCATTGCGCGCGTCACGAACGATGCCTCGCCGCGCCGCCTGCCGAGTGGCGCCGGCCACGATGCGATGAAGATGGCCGAGATCACACCGATGGGCATGCTGTTCGTCCGCTGCGGCAACGACGGCATCAGCCATCATCCTGACGAGACGATGACGACGGCCGATGCGGCGCTGGCCGCAAAGGCATTCGAAGACTTCCTGCTCCACTTCGGAAGCGACTCATGACGACGCCCGATATCGAAACTCTCGTCACTCAGTTCGTCGCGAAGGACTTCGCGAAGGAACGCGACTTCCTCGCCGAGATCGTCAAGGTGCCGAGCGACAACCCTCCCGGCGATTGCGCCGCCGCTGCCCGGCGAGCGCAGGCGTTGCTCGAAGGTCTCGGACTCGAGGTCGAGAGCCACGCCGTCCCCAACGATGTCGTGCGCGAGAACGGCATGATCTCAGCCACCAACCTGATCGTGCGCGAGAAGTTCGGCCAGGGTGGGCCCACGATCGCGCTGAACGCGCACGGCGATGTCGTTCCTCCCGGACGCGGCTGGACGCACGATCCTTACGGCGCGGAGATCGTGGACGACCCGAAGCATGGTCCGGTCATGCTGGGGCGCGGTGTCGCCGTCAGCAAATCCGACTTCGCGACCTACGCATGGACGATACTCGCGTTGCGTCACCTCGAGGCGCAGGGCGTCAGGCTGAACGGCACCGTCGAACTGCATCTCACCTACGACGAAGAAGTCGGCGGCGAGATCGGTCCGCGCTGGCTGCTCGAACAGAAGCTGAGCCGTCCGGATCTCGTCATCTGCGCCGGCTTCTCCTACGCGGTGACGACGGCACACAACGGCTGCCTGCATCTCGAAGTCACCGTCAACGGGAAGTCGGGCCATGCTGCGATTCCTTCCACTGGCATCGATGCGCTCGAAGCCGCCAGCCAGGTACTGAACGCGATCTATGCATATCGGAAGGAACTCGCGACGCGCGTGTCGGCTGTTCCCGGCATCGGCAGCGCGACTATCAACGTCGGGCTGATCTCCGGCGGCATCAACACGAACGTCGTCCCGGATCGGGTGATCCTGCGCATCGATCGCCGGATCATTCCCGAGGAATCACCGCCGACCGCGGAAAGCGAGCTGCGCGCTTTGATCGAGCGGGCCGTATCCAATCGGCCCGGCATCACCGTGGACATCAAGCGCATCCTGCTCGCCGCACCGCTGATCGAACTTCCTGGCGCGGCAAAGATGATCGAGTCGCTGCGCACCCACGGCAGCCGCGTTTTCCAGACGCCGATCGAACGTACGGGCGTGCCCTTGTATACCGACGCGCGTCATTACTCGCAGGCCGGCATCCCCACCGTCCTCTACGGCGCCGGCCCACGCACCCTGCAGGAAGCGAATGGACACATGGCGGATGAGTGCCTGCGCCTGAATGACCTGCAGCGTGCCACCTGCGTGGTTTCCCTGAGTCTCTGCGACCTGCTGCGCAGCTGACGACGGCTCGGCTACACTCGGCCGACTCAAAAATGGCTCGCGGAGCCAGCGCTCGTCGTTCCCTTTCCGAAAGGCGTTCCAAGATGATCAGACAATGCTTCATCGCTCTGGCCTGTCTCGCCTGCGTCTCCTCTCCCGCCATCGCCCAACAGAAACGTGTCATCACGCACGAGGCCATGTGGCTCCTGCCGCGCGTCGGCGCGCCCATCGTCAGTCCCGACGGCAAGCTCGCGGTGTTCGCAGTCACGGAGCCCGCTTACAAAGCGGATGATCAATCAGCGGATCTCTGGATCGTCCCAACCGACGGCAGTGCATCACCACGACGCCTCACGAGCTCAAAGGGCGCGGAGTCCGGCGCAACGTGGAGCGCGGACAGCAAGCGCATCGCATTCGCGGCCAAGCGCGATGGCGATGATGCAAACCAGATCTACATTCTCGACATCGCGGGCGGCGGTGAAGCGCAACGCGTGACTACGATCAGCACTGGCGCGCGCCTCCCGAAATTCTCGCCGGACGGCACACGCATCGCGTTCACGACCGAGGTGCCTCCGGGCTCGAAAAACGACGCGGACAGCAAGCGCCTCGCCGAGGAAGAGAAGTCGCGCAAGTACAACGTGCGCACTTACACGAGCTTCCCGATCCGGAACTGGGACAAGTGGCTGCCGGAACGCGATGTACGCGTGATCGTGCAGACGATCGGTCAGAGCGATGCACGTGACATCCTCGCCGACTCCAAGCTCGTGCACGAGCCCGGCTTCGCAGCACGCACGACCCAGGGGGGCAGCGAACTCGATGTCGTGTGGGCGCCGGATGGACAGTCGATCGTCTTCTCGGCAACTCGCAACGCGAACCGCAGCGCGTTCGATTTCACGAACTCGGAGCTCTGGCAGGTCTCCGCTGCCGGCGGCGAACCGCGTCGCCTCACAGGCAAGGATTCCCCTGAAGGCGGCGACAGCTGGGCCGAGCCTCGCTTCAGCCCGGATGGCAAGACGCTCTACGCATTCCTCGAACCGCGAACCGCGCGCGTCTACAACTCGACCCGCATCGGCGTTCTCGACTGGCCCTCGGCGAAACCGCGTGCGCCGATCGTTCCGACCGGCGTGCGCGAAGCCATCAGCTTCACGATCGCTCCGAACAATCGCGATGTCTACCTGCTGGCTGAGGATGCGGGGCTCATCAAGCTCTATCGCGGCTCGCATCAGGGCGGTGAGGCGAAGCTCGCGTTCGATCTGCCGGCGGGCATGTACAACAATCTTTCCGGCGCCGAGCGATCGGGTCAGCCTGTGCTGCTCGCGAACTTCGAGAGTGCAGTGAATCCGCCGGAGATCGCCCGCATCGATCTCCAGAAAGGCACGCATCGTCTGCTCTCACGCTTCGCGGTCGACAAGGCCGCTGCGCTGGATCTCTCGCCGGTCGAACACTTCTGGTTCGACAGCAAGGCTTCACCGGGCAAGAAGATCCACAACATGATCGTGCGCCCGGCGAATTTCGATCCGTCGAAGAAGTATCCGCTGCTCGTGGTGATCCACGGCGGACCGCACACGATGTCGCGCGACAGTCTCAGCCTGCGCTGGAACTATCACCTGCTCGCGTCCCCCGGCTATGTGGTCCTGACGACCAACTACACGGGTTCGACCGGCTTCGGCGAAGCGTTCGCGCAAGGCATCCAGGGCGATCCGTTCAAAGGCCCGGCTGATGAGATCAATCAAGCCGCCGATGAAGCGATCGCGCGTTACAGCTTCATCGATGGTTCGCGCCAGTGCGCCTCCGGCGCCAGCTACGGCGGCCACCTCGCCAACTGGCTGCAGGGAACGACGACCCGCTATCGCTGCCTCGTCAGTCACGCGGGCCTCGTGAATCTCGAAGCCCAGTGGGGCACGAGCGACGTCGCCTACTCGCGCGAAGCGAACATGGGATCGCCGCCGTGGCTGAAGCCCGAAATCTGGAGCGAACACAACCCGATCCGTTACGCACCCAACTGGCGCACCCCGGTGCTCGTCACCATCGGCGAGCGGGACTTCCGTGTGCCGCTGAACAACTCACTGGAGTACTGGACAGCGCTGCAGCGCCAGCAGATCGAGAGCAGGCTCGTGGTGTTCCCGGAGGAGAACCACTGGATTCTTTCGGGGGAAAACAGCCGGCAGTTCTACAAGGAAGTGGCGCAGTGGCTGGAGAGGTGGTTGCAGTAGGAACTCTTGTTGTGGGTCCGGCTTTCGCCGGACCTCAGCGAAGCCTCGCCTTCGGCGATGACGTCCGACTGAAGTCGGACCCACAGGAAGATCCTGCGAGCGATGAGCAAGAAGCGGCGTGGCGCCTCCGGCTCACCGCTCACAGCTCATCGCCCCTTCTTCGCCTCGAAGAAGCTCTCATCCACCGGCTTGTGCTTGAGAATCTCTTCACGCGTGAGCCCCTGCACTTCGTGCGGGAACACGAGCCACTGATCAGTGGCTCGAACGTAGAAATCCGGAGTGAGTGCGCTGCGGTTGCGCGACGGCTTGTAATACACCGTCGCGATGCGGATCTGTTCGGGCAGGTTGCGACGGCAGCGCTTGGTGAGCTCCGCGATGATGGCTTCGAGACTGCGGCCAGAGTCGAAGACATCGTCGATCAGCAGCAGGCGATCTTCGAACGTCAGCTGCGATACGAGATAGTCGACGGCGTGCACGCGAACGGTTTTCGACTGCTTGTCGATGCCGGTGTACGAGGAAGTGCGGATCGAAATGTGATCGCACTCGATGCCGTTGTATTCGAGCACTTCCTGGACGCTGATGCCGATCGGCGCACCGCCGCGCCAGATCCCCACGAGGAACGACGGATTGAAGCCGCTGCGCACGACCTGCAGCCCGAGCTCCATGGAATCCCGCAGCAGCGATTCCGCGGAAATGAAGGTTTTTTCGATATGTTCGGCGCTCAAGGGAGGGGTCCGGGGGCTGGGATGGGTGGGGGATTCTAACCCCGCGCCCCTTAGCGCCGCGCGGCCTTCGTGGCACGTGGAATGGCTGCTGGCCTCTCGCTGCTGGCCAGAGCAGGAGGTTTACGATGGCGCCGTCTCAACCTCCACGAGATCGCCCGATAACCGGCCCCATTGCGGCCGGTCCCGCGTGAACATCGCGAGGTCAGGCTTGAAGACGGAAGGATCGTCGAGGCTGCCGACGTAGATCGTGATGGTGTCCGGGATCACTTGCGGCGCACCGAAAAGCAGGCTGCCGCAGTTGGGGCAGAAGTGGCGGATTGCATCCTGGCCGCTACCGCCCCGACTGACGTACGTTGCGGGATCGCCCGTCACCCGAAAGCCGGATCGCGGCACGCCCATGACGGGCACGCCCCCGGTGCCGGAAGCTCGCTGGCAATCCCGGCAATGACAGATGACACTGAATTGCGCTTCGCCAGTCGATTTGTAACGCACGCGTCCGCACGCACAACCTCCCGCGATCATGTCACTTCCCCCATGCTGCGATAGACATCGGGCCGGTGAATCTCCATCAGCACGTCCGGATTGGCGGGCGGTTTGAAACCGAACTGGCGATAGAGACCATGCGCATCGCGCGTTGCGAGCATGAACCGTCGCAGGCCCTGCAGATCGGGATGCGCCAGGATCGTCGTCATCAGGCGCTTCGATAGTCCCTTGCCTCGATACTCCTCGAGCACATAGACGTCGGCGAGATACGCGAACGTGGCTCTGTCCGTGGTCACGCGCGCGAAGCCGATCTGTCGGGAACCGCTGAACACGCCGAAGCACAGCGAGTTGGCGATCGCCTTCTCCAGCACGGAGCGAGGAAGTCCCGGCGACCAGTAGCTGCCGGCCAGGAAGGCATGGATCGCGTCGACATCGAAGCGCGACTTGTCGGTGGTGATGCTGATCTCTTCGGTCATATGTGATCCGTCGTACATTTCCCGTGAATCCTGCCCACTCACGCGCTGGCGGCGTCGAGCCCCGCCTTCCATTCGCGTGGCGATTTGCCGCTCACTGCGCTGAAAGCCCGCGACAGCGCCGCGGTGCTGCCATATCCCACGTGAACCGCGATCATCTTCACGGGCTCTCCCCGCCGCAACATGTCCTGCGCCAATGAGATGCGATATCGCGTGAGGTAGTCGCCGGGCGTGGAGCCGACGACTTCGTGAAACGTCGATGCGAAGTGACTTCGCGACATGCCTGCGATCTCGGCCAGTTCCTCGAGCGGCCAGGCTTTGCCGGGCGATGCATGAATGGCGGTCAACGCCTTCGCGAGCTTCAGATGGGAGAGTCCCGCCAGCAAGCCGTGATCGATCTCCGCGCGATTGAGCAGTGTGCGCAGGATCAGGATCAGCACGACCTCGAACAATCGATTCACGATGTGCCGCCGTCCGCACGCCTGGGCGAAGGCTTCGCGGAAGAGAACATCGAGCACGGCGCCGGCATTCTCCACATCCGCCAGCGGCATCACGATGACGTCGGGCAACGCCTGCGCAATCGGATTGGTCGAGCCCGCGTTGAACGAGACGTTGGCGCAAGCCATATCGGCACCGACGACCTCGTCGGTAACGAAGCGATGAGGCAGCGGCCGCGGGTAGAAAAGCAGGCTCGGCTCTTCGACGCGCTGACGTCGTTTCGCGGTGTGATGAATGTCGACCGGACCGCGACGGATCAGGTGCAGTTGCCCGAAATCCGCCTGGGGCACGTGATCGGTGACGCCGCACAATGGGCCCGAATGGAAGATGCGCGCACTCACCGAGAAGCGCTGCAGAAGGGCATCGAGGCGGTCCACGCTCATTGGGTTCTCCGGGCGAGAACCGGACTATAGATCAACTTTGCAGCACTTCGGGTGATTTCTCGTACGGTCCGGCTCCCTATATTGGCTTCCGTGGCCGGCGATCCCGCCAGCATAGACGCAGAACCAAAGGAGAAGCCCATGTCCCGTGTATCCCTCGTGAATCCCGCCAATGCCGAAGGCGAACGCAAGGCCGTGCTCGACCAGATCCAGCGCGCATTCGGCGCCACGCCTGCGATGTTCCGCGCGGTCGCGAACTCACCGGCCGCTCTCAAGAGCATGTTCGGTTCGTTCGGCGCGCTCGGCCAGGGCAAGCTGCCCGCGAAGCTCGGCGAACAGCTGGCGGTCGCGATCGCCAATCGCAATGCCTGCGAATACTGCCTCGCTGCGCACACAGCGCTGGGGCGCAAAGCAGGCGCAACTGCCGATGAGATCTCCGAGGCTCAGGATGGCCGCAGCAAGGATCCCCGCACTGCAGCCGCACTGACGTTCGCACTGAAGCTCGTCGAAGAGCGTGGCCAGGCAGCCGATGCGGATGTCGCAGCGGTTCGCGCCGCCGGGTTCGATGACGAAGAGATCGTCGAGATCATCGCGCACGTAGCGCTGAATCTGTTCACCAACTACATCAACGTGGCGCTGAATGTGCCGGTGGATTTCCCGGCGGTGAAGCTGCGCAAGGTGGCGTGAGACTACCTGGAATACAGGTCGATGATCTCTCCAATCGCACCGGCGCACACCTCGCAGAAGTGATCGGTGCGACTGAACATGATGCATTGCATCTGTGAACGGTAGTAACCCGAAGCCTGATAGTTGGCGCCTTCAAAGGCGCCAACTGCAGTGCTGTTCGCGGCCTTGCTCAGCAACTCGTCCGTGAATGCGCGCTCGCGCCGGAACAACGCATTCATCTCCGACTCGGGACGATTGGCCGCGCGCAGCGCGCTGCGCTCCTTCTGATAGGCACGCTGGTATTTCTCGAACTCTTCCTTGGGCCAGGGAGTGGGCAGCGGCGTTCCTGCCTTCACCTTGTTGCGCCACTTGAGCTGCTTCGCATCGTGCAGGGCCGTGACGTTCGGTTCCCAGGGCTCCGGACGCTCTTCGCCGGACTGATAAGCGACCGGCGAGGTGTAGTACTCATCGGCGAGCGCAGCGAAGTGGTGGCCGAATTCGTGGATGAAAAGATACTCGGCCCAGTCGCTGCCGGCTGCAGCAGTGCTGAACAACCCGAAGATGCCGCCACCGCCGTAGGTCTCGTTGTTGAACAGGATCTCGACGAACTCGTACGGCGCGAACTGCGCGATCTCACGGAACGCGCGGTTGTCGAGCGTCAACGCGTAGCGTTCGCTGCCGAAGATGTCGTAGCGCGTGCCGAGCGCGGACCAGCGATAAGCGCCGGTCGAAGGCCGCGAGACGCCGCTCTGCGGCGTCGGGACCATCAGACCCCAGACGTTGAAGTCTTTTGCCCGCTCGCGAAACGGAGACGTCGCGAACAGCCGGTCAGTCAATCGACGCGCGTCGGCTTCGAACTTCGCGGCCTCGGCAGCCGTGTAACCGTCACCCAGGATCAGCAGGTCGACTTTGCGCTCGGGAGACCCGTTGTCGCGAACCTTGAGGAGGGGCGCGGGTGCCGCACCCGTCTTGCGCTCGATGTCCTGCGCCGCAGGATCGACATCGAGACTCCACACCACCGAGAACGCATTGCGCTCATCGCGCTTCAGAATCCGCACACGCACTGGTTTCTCAGGCGCGGGGAAGCGGACGGATTCCTGAAACGCCCGATTGAGCTTCCGGGCTTCCTCCGTCGTGCGCCATTCGCCGAAGATCGTGCTGAAGCCGCGCGAATACAGCACGTCACCCGTTTTCGGATCGACGACTTCGAACAGGTTCGAACCGCGGTTCGTCGTATCGATCGGCCGCGCCGCATTTCCCGGCCATGGCAGCGGTTCGATCACGATCTGGTCGAGTGCGTAGCTCTCATCCAGCGCATTGCCGGAGTGAACGTAGTCGAGCCGCATCGTCTGCGGCGCGGCCTGCGCCAGCGCCGACCCGAAAAGAGCAAAGCCCCAGAGCCACCGCACTGGGCCGGTCATGTCGCGGGGCACTCATCACCCGAGAGAAACGGGGTTTCCCCCGGCTGCGCGTCGGGCGGCAGGAACGGCGTGCGGAAGGTGAATGCGTGATCGCTCGGCCCGTGCTCGCGCAGGTGATCGAGACGGCTGAGAGCTTCGGCAACGGTCGGTGTGTGCCCTGCTTTCACCCACCAGAGGACCATGTGCGCTTCGACGCCGCGCTCGAACCATTCGCGACGACGACGCAGGATCTCGACATGCGCGGTCCGGTAGACATAGTGGTTGAGCGACTCGACATTCTTCCAGACCGACATGTTGACGATCACGTTCTCGTCGAGCGGCCGCAGCGAGGTCGCGTCGTTGCCTTCGCCCTTCAGGCGCCAGACGAACCCGGGCGACCCTTCGGCGAGTTCGTTGATGCGGTCGAGGTTGTCGACGAAATCCTTGAGGAGCGGCGAGTCGAGGGGTGCCTTCAGAGTGGCGATGTTGAGCTGGGCGAGCTGATAACCGGACACGGGTTTCTCCCTGACGATCTCGTGGCGAATCTCGCGCCGATCGAGTGTGCTCGGCGGCGACCATCGCGGTCAACGCACGCGACTCACGTCACAGTCCGTCGGCGAGCAACGTGACATGAGTCCGTTCCGACCGCGATCAAGGGGACGCGCGACCTCCCTTTTAGGGAAAAGCTGATCACTTCGTTGATCGATACAGGCATACTCCCGCCAGGTACTTACGCGCGGAACCTGCACGGGAACATCATGCGATCATTCGTCGAGGGACAGCCGGCAAAGCGGCCGGTTGCGAAGCTGCTGCTGGGCCTGGTCCTGGCCGCCGTCGCCACTTCCTCCCTCGCCACCGTCGCCGAACCTGCTCCCCTTGCGAAGAAGTCGGCTGCCACGGCACCGGCGAAGAAGCCCGCTTCCACGACGACGAACAAGAAGCCGGCCACACCCGCAAAGTCGGGTCCCCGCGGTCCGGAAATCCGCTCGAGCGCCGTGCTCGTCATCGATGAAACCGATTCGTCGGTCCTGCTCGCGAAGAACGCCGACGTCGCTGTGCCCATCGCCTCCATCACGAAGCTCATGACCGCGCTCGTCGTGATCGAGTCCGGCCAGCCGCTCGATGAAGTCGTCACCATCACCAAGGCCGACCGGGCCATCGACCAGGGCTCGCACTCGCGCCTGGCCGCCGGCGCCAAGCTCACTCGCGGCGAGCTGATCCACCTGGCGCTGATGTCCTCGGAGAATCAGGCAGCTCACGCGCTCGGCCGCACCTATGAAGGCGGCTTCGACGCCGTCCTCCACGCGATGAATGCCAAGGCCAAGGTGCTCGGCATGAAGCGCAGCCATTTCACCGACACGACCGGCCTGTCGAAGGGCAACATCGCGAGCCCCGCCGACCTGGTGAAGCTCGTCGCCGCGGCGGCCGCGAACCCGCTCATCGCCGAGTACTCGACCGATCCGGACGAAACGCTGATCGTCGGCCGCCAACCCCTCCAGTACCGCAACACCAACAACCTCGTGCGCAAGCCCGAGTGGGACATCGTCGTCCAGAAAACCGGCTACACGCAGGCCGCCGGCCGCTGCCTCGTCATGAAGACGTTCATCGAAGACCGCCCGGTGATCATGGTGCTGATGAATTCCTTCGGGAAGTACACGCGGACAGCGGATGCGATCCGGGTGCGCCGCTGGATGGAGGCGGGCTCGGGGGCGACAAAGCTCGCGAGTGCGCACTGAAGAAGAAGCCGGCTGGCCTGCTAGCTAGTAGCCGGCCGGGTAGCCAGAGCTGGATAGTCTCTAGTTGTGGGTCCGGCTTCAGCCGGACGTCAGCGCGAAGCGCTCTTCGTCATTCCTGCGACCGCGCGAATGACAGAGCGAATCGCCTGGCGGCGATTACGTCCGGCTAAAGCCGGACCCACAAAGAAAGCCGGCCAGCCAGACCAGCTCCCTGGCTACTGGCACAAAGTCGCCTCCTTCCCCCCTCCGAGTTCCGGCCAGCTGGCTCATCCGGCTAGCCGACGCCCCTCCTAACTTTAGTTAGGGAAGCCCAGTACCTTCCGCCAATAGCTTCCGGACTGCTCCTGCGTCATCCTTATGCCAGTTCCCCCACGCCGACTCTGGCAGTCGCCGCAATGGCGCGGTCCGCTTGGGCGATGAATAAGCAAGGCAATCCCCGACGGTTGCCAGGGAGTTCTGCGTGTCCGACCTGACGATGGCAACGCCGCGGCTCGGGGGTCTCGAACGTGCGGACCATGGGGCGCTGTTCGCTTCTCTCTATGACGAGTTGCGCGGCATCGCGCACCGCGAGCTTCGTCGGGGCGGCGGCCTCACCCTGAGCGCCACGACCCTCCTTCACGAAACGTATTTCCGTATCCGCCAGCGCGAGAGTGCGGATTTTCCCGATCAGAACCGTTTCCTGGCGTACGCCGCGCGGGCCATGCGCACGCTGATCATCGATTACGCCCGCAATCGCCAGGCCCACAAGCGCGGCGGCGAATTCGAGATCACCTCCCTGCCGACCGAACTGCCGGAACAGGTCACCGAGGCTGCGGAACTGGAACGACTCGCCGGCGCGATCGATCTGCTGGCGGAGCTGGACGCCGATCTCGCCCAGCTCGTCGACCTGAAGTTCTTCTGCGGCTACTCGCTCATCGAAATTGCCGCCATGCGCGGGGTCTCCGAACGGACGGCCCAGCGCGACTGGGACAAGGCCCGGGTCCTGCTCAAGCGGGCGCTGGAAGGGCGGGATCTGCTGTCCTCCTGATCGCTTTTCCGGGGCCAAGCGAGAAAATTTCTGCCGGGACTGGCGGCTTTCCGGGCCCGATTACGTTTCTCCGATTGAATGACACGCAACCCACAACAACGATGGCGTGAAATCAGCCGCTACCTCGACGAGGCGCTCGATCTGCCGGAGAGCGAGCGCACCGGATGGCTGGAGGATCTCGACCGGCGCGAGCCGACGCTCGCCTCCGAGGTCCGCAACCTGCTTGCCGACCGCGACCGGCTCGACGAACAGCCGCTTCTGAATGACAGCCGCTCGGCGGCACTGCCGCGACAGGGGCTCGTCGGCCAGCATCTTGGCACCTATGCGCTCGACTCCGTCATCGGGGCCGGCGGCATGGGCACCGTGTGGCTCGCTCATCGCAACGATGGCCGGTATGAGGGACGAGCAGCGGTCAAGCTCCTCAATGCCGCGTTGCTCGGCAAACCCGCCGAGCAACGCTTCGCCCGTGAAGGATCGCTGCTCGCCAAGCTGCATCACGTCAACATCGCGCAGCTGATCGATGCGGGTGTGGCGCCCAGCGGCCAGCCGTATCTGATCCTGGAGTACATCGAAGGCGAGCGTATCGATCGTTACGTTCAGCAGCGCGATCTCGACGTCGACGCGCGCGTGAGGCTGTTCCTCGACGTGCTCGCTGCCGTCGCGCATGCGCACTCGCACTTGATCGTGCATCGAGACATCAAGCCTTCCAACATCCTCGTGACGCGCGATGGTGTGGTGAAGCTGCTCGACTTCGGCATCGCAGCGCTCCTGGGGCCGGAAGATGCGGAGCTGACGCGCGAGTTCGACGCCGCACTCACACCGGAGTACGCGGCTCCGGAACAACTACTGAAGCTGCCCGTGACGACCGCGACGGACGTCTACGCACTCGGCCTCGTTCTTTTCGTGCTGCTGGCGGGCGAGCATCCGTTGAATCTTCGCGGCAAGGACTTCACCGAAGTCGCGCGGGCCACGCTCGACGGTGAGATCCCGCGGCCTTCGCAACGCGCAGCACATCCTGCGCTCGAACGTTCGCTGCGCGGCGATCTCGACAACATCGTCGCCAAAGCGCTGAAGCGAGATCCGTCCGAGCGCTATCAGACTGCCGAAGCACTCGCGGAGGACTTGCGACGCTTCCTCACGTGCCAGCCGATATCTGCCCGCCCCGACTCGTTCTTCTATCGCGCCGGCAAGTTCACGCGTCGTCATCGCGGCGGCGTTCTCGCAGGCGCAATGATGGCAATCGTGCTCGCAGGCGCGACGATCATCACGACACTGCAGATGCTGGAGGCGCGCAAGCAGCGTGATGCCGCCGTGTATCAATCGCAGCGGGCAGAGTTCCAGGCGCGCTTCGCCTACCACATCATGTCGGAAGTCGGCGGCGACGGTCAGCCGGTCACGATCCGGCAGCTCATGGAAAAGGGCGTCGAAGTGCTGGAAAAGAGCTATCGCGACGATCCGCGATTCGTCATCGGCATGCTGGTCAACATCTCCGGCCGTTACATGGATCTCGGCGACACCGACAACGAGCATGCCGTTCTGGTGAAAGCGGAGAAGCTCGCGCGCGAGATCAACGATCCGGAACGCATCGCCTTCGTTCAGTGCAATACCGTCGAAACGGAGTTGGCCGCGGGCCGCCCCGACGCGGCACGCACGCGGATGCAGGATGGGCTCGCACAACTCGCCAAACTTCCCAATCCACCTTACCAACGCCAGACCGAGTGCGGCGCCGCCCAGGCTCGCTTGCTCTGGGCCGAAGGCAATTTGCCCGGGGCAATCGACGCCGCGAGCAACATCGCCCTGATGCTGGAGCAACGCAACGAAACCGACGACCTGCTGTACCAGACGCTGTCTTCGATGCTCGACGTCATGCTGAGCCTCGAAGGCCGCCGCAAGGAGGCGCGTGAGTGGAATCGCAAGCTGATCGAAACGCTCGAGCGCCTCGAAGGCGACACGACCATCTCGATGAGTACCGCGCGTCACAACCAGGCGGGGCACCTCTTCGACGCCGGCGAAGTTCGCGCCGCCTTCGATGTCCAGCGCAAGCTAGTCGAGCGCATCGTCGAGCAGCAGGGACTCGACACGCTCACTGCAGCTTATGCGCACAAGCTCGGTCTCTACCAGGTGCTCGTCGAAGAATCGGACGCGGGCTTCTCGTGGCTGGACCGCGCCGTCGATTCCGCCGCAGCCAACAGCGAGGTTCGCGCGCAGATCGGCGCACTCGTGAGCCGGGCCAGGGCATCGCTCGTGCTGCGTCGTCACGAGGGTGTCCTTGCGGACCTGACAGCGGCGGAAAAACTCGCGAAACAGCATCCAGGCGAGAACGCCGCGCCGCTTCGCTCGATGCGGCTCATCCACGCCGAACTGCTCGAAGCGCAGGGCGACTTCCGCGGCTCCCTCGCTCAAGTCGATGCCACCCTCGCGGAGATCGGCTATCCGAAAGTCCGCGTCGCCAGCCAGCTCGCATCGATGCTGACCGTGAAAGCACGCGTCGAACTGGCGCTCGGCCGCAACGACGCCGCGCTTGCTACAGCTCGGGATGCTGTCTCCATTGCACGCGACAATGCGCCGAAGCCGGACGAGAGCTCGCACGTTGGCGCAGCACTGATGACGTTGGCGCAAGTGCAGCGAGCCAGCGCCGATCGTGAAACCGCAAAAGCGACTGCGGAAAGAGCAGCAGTGGCGCTCGGCGGTGGGCTGGGGCCAGAGCACTCGCTCACGCGGGCGGCGAAGGGGTTTGAGTGAGAAGCCGGCTGGCCCTGCCGGCTGGTAGTTGGAGTCACTCTTCCTGTGGGTCCGGCTTCAGCCGGACGTAATCGCCGCAGGCGACGCTTGGCTGATCCCGACTGAAGCCGTCGTTTCCGCGAAAGCGGGAAATCCACGCCTTGCTCCGAACGGATTCCCGCTTACGCGGGACGGAGAGCGCTTCGCGCTGACGTCCGGCTGAAGCCGGACCCACAACAAGCGCTTCGCTGACGTCACAACCAGCGCTTCGCCGACGTCCGGGTGAAGCCGGACCCACAACAAGCGCGTTGCGCTGACGTCCGGGTGAAGCCGGACTCACAACAAGAGCCCGTGTCATCTCTGGCGGGCGCCTTGCCGGCTGGCCCGCTTCCTCCCACCTGCCCTTCAGTGCATGTGCCTCCCTGGCGGCTTGTCCAGGCCGTTTCCGTTTCCCCTCCCGAGCACCAATTTTCTTGTCTTCGGGAGAGATCATGAACTTCAGCTTCGTTCGGCGTGCGAGCATCGCGACCGCCCTGTTCTGCGCTGCCTCGAGCGGCGTGTTCGCGGATGAAATCCCGAACAACTTTCCGTTCCTGAACTCGGCGGGCACCGCGGCTACCTACAGCACGAGCGGCTCCGTCGATCTCGAGAACGCGTTCCATGCACTGCAGGGTGCGAACGGCCGCACGTGCGAATCGTGTCACCTGCCGCAGGCGGGCTGGAGCGTTCGCCCCCTCGACGTCGAACTCGCGTTCCTCTTCACCGGCGGCAAGGATCCGCTGTTCAACGTTCTCGACGCGAACAGCCCGACGGCGAATCCCGTGACGCTGAAGGATCGCCTCGCCGCGTACAGCATGCTGCGCAAGGGTCTCTTCCGTCGCGGCGGCAACCTCCCCATCGATGCGGAGTTCGAGATCGTCGGCTTCGACGATCCGCTGAAGGCCGGCGCGAGCGCGACACGCTTCGAGTTCTTCCGTCGCCCGCTCGCCACGGCGAACTTCCACATTGCGAAGAACGTCGGCTGGCACGACCAGAACACGAACGGTTCCGGCGATGTGCATGCCGGCCTGGTCGCTCAGGCAACCGGCGCGCTGTCAGGCGCACTCGGTGGCCCGCCGCCGGCACCCGGCGTCGCCGACTCGATCGCTGTGTACGAAGAGACGCTGCGCTTCGCACAGCAATCTGTCTTTGGCCTCGGCTCGCTGGCGAGCTGCGGTGCGCAGGGTGGCCCGGAGAATCTTTCGCTGCAGCCGGCTGTGAACGGCCGCTTCAATCTCTATGACGCATGGATCGGTCTCGCGCCCGGCTCCTGCACGACGGTGAGCGCAGATCGCAAGCGCTCCCAGGTCGCGCGCGGACAGGAAATCTTCAACCGCACCGACGCCAACGGCAAGTCGTGCCGCGGCTGTCACAACGCGCAGAACAACGGCAGCAACGTGAATGGCACGCTGTTCGATGTCGGCGCGTCGCGTGCCGAGTTCCGCATGAACGGCATGCCGCTTTACACACTGCGCAACAAGGCCACGAACGATGTCCGCCGGACAACCGACCCTGGCCGTGCCGTACGCACGGGACGCTGGGCCGACGTCGACAAGTTCAAGACACCTTCGCTGCGTGGCCTCGCCGCTCGCCCTCCGTACTTCCACAACGGCATCGCACCGACACTGTACGACGTGGTGATCCACTACGAGACGGCGCTCGGCTTCAAGTTCACGCCCCAGGAGCGCGCTGATCTCGTCGCGTTCATGGAAGCGCTCTGATTCGCACGATTCGATCTACGAAAATCCCCGCATCGACAGGTGCGGCTACCCAACCCATCGACACTACCGGAGTTATTGCAATGAAGACCCTGCCGATCGTTCTTGTCACCGTCCTCAGCAGCGCGCTGAGCCCCTCGACCAACGCCGCCGTGCAACCCGAAACGCGCGCCGCGGAAGTGAATTACGCCGACCTCGATCTGACGAAGGAAGCCGGCGCGGAGCGCCTTTATCTGCGCATTCGTTCTGCTGCCCGCTCGGTGTGCGCAACGCCTGGCCTGCTGCAGATCATCAACGTCTCCCGCATCCGTCAGTGCGCGGAAGACGCAACGGCTCGTGCGATCGCGCATGTGAATTCGCCGGTGCTCACGCGCTACTACGAAGAGAAGGGTGGTTCGGCGTACCGCGATATGCCGCTCGCCATCGCCGACGAAAGCCACACCACCCGCATGTAACCCAACCCACTGCGTAACGAGGAAATGATCATGAAGACGATGAAAATGCGCGCGAGCGTGCTCCTGAGCGGACTGCTCGCCTGCACGGGAACGGCGTTCGCCGATGCCGTGACCGACTGGAACGAAATCACGATGAATGCAGTGACTGCATCGCGCCCCGGCCCGACCGGCATGCTCGATGTCGCGCTGGTTCAGGTCGCCGTGCACGATGCCGTGCAGGCGATCGAAAAGCGCTACGAGCCTTACCACGTCGAACTGAAGGGCGCGAACGGATCGCTGTCCGCAGCCGTTGCAGCGGCGGCGCACGGCGTGCTCGCGGGCATCTATCCGGACCCGGCAAAGGTCGCGGCACTCGATGCCACGTACTTCAACTATCTCGCTGAGAAGGGCCTCACGCAGGACCCAGGTATCGCGGTGGGCGAAACGGTCGCAGCGCGGATTCTTCCGCTGCGTCGTGGCACGCCCGACCCGATGCCGGCTCCGTTCGTTGGCAGCAACGCGACTGGCATGTGGCGTCCGACCGATTCGTACAACACTCCCGCCGCTCCTGCTCCGTTCTCGCCGATGGTAGCTCCCTGGCTCGGGAAGACGGATCCGTTCACGCTGACGGGGCCTTCACGCTTCCGCGCCGCGCCTCCGCCTGCAATGACGAGCGAACGGTATCGACGCGATTTCGACGAGGTCAAGGCAATCGGTTCGCTCAACAGCACGACCCGCACGGCGGCGCAGACGGACCTCGCGCACTTCTACAACGACAACTTCTTCACGCAGTGGAACCGCGTGCTGCGGGGCGTCGCCAACTGCTACATCTCCAACGTCGGCGACAGCGCCCGGCTGCTGGCGCTTGCGAACATGGCGACGGCGGACGCACTCATCACTGCCTGGGACAACAAGCTCGCCTACCCGACGTGGCGTCCGGTGACGGCGATTCATGAAGCGGCGTCCGACGGCAATCCGAAGACCGGAGCCGACCTCAACTGGCGTCCGTTCCTGAACACGCCCAACTATCCGGAGTACGCATCGGGTGCGAACAACCTGACGGCCGCCATGACCCGCACGATGGAGCTGTTCTTCGGCACCGATCGCATGACCTTCGACGTCACGACGCTCAACGCGAACGCCCAGCAGAAGACGCGCACGTACCACAGGTTCTCGGATGCACAGCGCGACATGGTCGAAGTCCGCGTGTATCAGGGCGTGCACTTCCGCTTCTCGGACACGCTGGGCCGCACTCAGGGTCGCGCAGTTGCCGACTGGACGTTCGACCGCTTCCTGCGACCGATCGAGCGTCATCGCAACGACGCTGCCATGTAAGAGTCCAGTGACGGGCCCGGGCCGACCAGGGGATTTGCCCCTGCGGCTCGGGCCCGGTTTCTTTTCGCCCTGCCCTTCGCGACCTCAAGGACGATTGCACCGCCCCGCCCGCCATGTAAGTCTTGCCCCGCCCGATCAACAAATGCGGCTCCCGCGCACAAGCAAGAGCGATCGCGGGTCCCCGTGAAATCAAGGGGTTCTCATGGACTGGATCATTCGCACCGTGTGGCTCGGCCTGTTCGTCGCGGCCAGCGCCCTGGCAGGAGAGGATCTCGGCGGCGCCAAGGATCATCCGCTGCTGACGCGCTATCCGGATTCGTACATCACCGAGTACACGAAGAACTACGACGCGACGGAATTCAAAGTCGGTCCGAGAAACGCGCCGAAGACACAGACGGTCGAAGGCGATACGACGACGCTGCGATATTTCTACGAAAGCGTCGAGAAGCAACCGAGCGCCCTGCAGCTGATCCGCAACTACCAGAATGCGGTCAAGCAGATCGGCGGCGCGGTCGTCTACGAACGCTTGCCCGGCGAGAACGACGGCGGCGAAACCACGATGAAGGTCACCACCGGCGGCAAGGACGTCTGGATCAAGGTGACTCCTGACATCTTCGGCGCGCCCACGACGAGCTACCAGCTCATCATCACCGAAGTCGCCGCGATGGCGCAGGTAGTGACGGCGAACGAGCTGCTGCAGGAGCTGAACAAGAACGGCTTCATCGCGCTCTATATCAACTTCGACACCGGCAAGTCGGATCTCAAGCAGGACGGCACCGCGACGGTGAAGGAGATCGCCGCCATGATGAAGTCGAACCCCGGCCTCAAGCTCGCCGTCGAAGGCCACACGGACAACATCGGCGATGCGGCCTCCAACAAGAAGCTCTCGGAAGCGCGGGCGAAGAGCGTGACGGCAGCGATCGTTGCGTCGGGAGTCGAGGCGGGCCGCCTGAGTGCCGCGGGGTTTGGACAAGAACGGCCAGTAGCCGACAACCGCACGGAAGAAGGGCGAGCAAAGAATCGGCGGGTGGAGCTGGTGAAGAAATAGCCGCTAGCCGGGACCCGTCATCCCTGCGAAAGCGGGGATCCATTCGAAGACGTCGGCCAGCCCGAGACCGATCGTGCTGTGGGTCCGGCTTTAGCCGGACGTAATCGCCGAAAGGCGACGCCTTTGTCATCCCCGCGAAGCGGGGATCCATGCCTTGTTCCGGCTAAAGCCGGGCCCGCATGAGGAATCGCTCACCCGTCCCCGACTTCGCGGGGATGACGCAGACCAGCCGACTTGCGCGCTTTCTCCTGTACACTCGCGCGCTTCATGTCAGCGCCTTCTCCCTCTACATCTGCCGAAGCCCATCCCGGCTTCTGGCGCATCGTCGCGCAGGCGCTCAAAGGCCAGCAGTACGACTACACGTCCGAGTCGTTGAACCGGGCGGTGTTGCTGCTGGCTGTGCCCATGGTCCTCGAAATGATCATGGAGTCGCTGTTCGCCATCGTGGACGTATTCTGGGTCTCGCGGCTCGGTCGCGATGCCGTTGCCGTCGTTGGACTCACGGAGTCCGTCATGACGCTGATCTATGCCGTTGGTATCGGCATCTCGATCGCGGCAACGGCAATCGTCGCACGTCGCATCGGCGAGAAAGATCCGGAACGCGCTGCGCAGGCCGCGGGACAGATCGTGCTCCTCGGTGTCGCTGTCGCCTCGGGTCTGGGCATCGTGCTCGGCTACTTCGCTCCCGACATCCTGCGACTGATGGGCGCGAGCGAAAGCATCGTCACCATGGGCACCGATTTCGCACGGATCATGCTCGGCTGCAATGCGACGGTGTTTCTGATCTTCCTGATCAACGCGGTGTTCCGCGGCGCCGGCGATGCAGTGCTTGCGATGCGCACGCTGTGGCTCGCGAATGCGCTGAATATCGTGCTCGGGCCTTTCTTCATTTTCGGATGGGGACCGTTCCCTGAGCTGGGCGTAACGGGTGCGGCAGTCGCAACCAACATCGGTCGAGGCGTCGGTGTGCTGTATCAGCTGTGGCATCTCGCTGGACATCACAGTCGCGTACGTGTCCGGCTTCCTCATCTTCGCCCGCAGTTCGATGTCCTCAAGGGGATCCTGACGACAGCCGGCAGCGGCATCGCGCAGCTGCTCATCAGCACGACGAGCTGGGTCGGGCTCTTCAAGATTCTCGCGATGTTCGGAAGCGCCGCTCTTGCTGGCTACACGATCGCGATGCGCATCGTAATCTTTGCGCTGATGCCTGCGTGGGGTCTGGCAAACGCGGGCGCCACACTCGTCGGCCAGAATCTCGGTGCACGCAAGCCCGAGCGTGCGGAAGCCGCTGTCGCCATCTCCATGCGCTACAACGTGATGTTCCTTGCGTTCGTTGGTGTCCTGTTCGTGGCGTTCTCAGGGCCGCTGGTCCGACTCTTCACGACGGATGCTGAAGTGATCGAACACGGAACGCGTGCGCTGTGGATCGTGAGCCTCGCGTTCCCGCTGTACGCAGCCGGTATGTGCTTCCAGGCGGCGTTCAACGGCGCTGGCGATACATGGACGCCCACGCGGCTGAACTTCTTCTGCTTCTGGCTGGGACAGATTCCGCTGGCGTGGGTACTCGCCGACGTGCTGGGCCTCGGGCCGATGGGCGTCTTCATCGCGGTGCCGGCCGCGTTCTCCGTGCTGGCACTCTGGAGTCTCGTGCTGTTCCGGCGTGGTCGCTGGAAACTCAAGCACGTCTGAGACCGGTCACTCCTCGAGCTTGAAGTACAAGCGCACCCGCACCGGCTGCGCTGGCGTCCCTTCGGGAAGGTGCCGCGACTCATAGCGCCACTTGCGTACTGCCGTGAGCGCCGCGCGATCGAACCAGCGGCCATTCTTGCCGTCTTCGATCTTTGCACTGGCAACGTCACCGGCGGGAGTCACCGACAGCGTGAGGTCGACCCATCCCTCGATACCGCGCATGCGTGCTTCGCTCGGATACTCCGGCTGAACCATCTTCGTCACTCGCGGTTCCGCCAGTGGCGCGGGAGCCGGACCTGCTCCGCTCTTCGCAACCGGCCCTTGCGCAGCAGCAGCCGTTGCCGCCAGCGCCGCTGCAGTCGCAACCTCGGGGCTCGCAACTTCGGCACTCTTCGCGACTGACGGCGCGGGCGCCGGCGGGCCGAGTGCGAGAGGATCGGTGGGATCCGCTGCGCGTGCTGTCAGTGCCTGCGTAGTCGGCGCAACGCTTGCCGGTGCACCGGCCTTCACCTCACTGGATCTCACACTGCGCTTCGCCGGCTCGCTCGCTCGTGCTGCCCTCTCGACCGGCGGCACGGCGACTTTCGCCTCTGGAGCAGGCGTTGCGCGTGCCTGGAGCATCGACAGTTGATTCGCCTGCTCGTTGCGAAGCTGCTCTTCGAGCACCGACAACTGCTTGTTCGTGGGATCGATGCGGCGAACGCGCTCCAGGGCGATACCCGCTTCGGCAAGCCGGCCTTCGGCAATACCCGTCTCGACACCAACGATCATCTTCTCAGCAATCTGGCTGATGCCCTGGCGCGCCATCGCGTTCGACGGATCGAGCGCGAGAACCGTGCCGTAGTAGTGAAGCGCGCTCGATTCCGCAGGCTCGGCGTAGTGACCTGCCGCGAACGCCCTCGCTGCCTCCGTGAGGTTCGTTGCGATCACTTCCTGCGGATCGATGTCTGGCATGCGCTGCTGCATCGTCCACCACACCGCAACACCTACGACGACCGCCGCCACTGCCGAAGCAATCCACGTCGTGTACGACTTCGGTAGCGACTGGGTGACTGCGGGAGCGGGCTCCGCCAGCACGACGGATGGCGCAAGCGGCGGTTCCAACGGAACAGGTTGCAACGCGTACTGCGTGGGCTGTTCGGCAATGGCCTGCTCCGGTACCGGCTGCTCTATGCGCGGCATCGGAATCACGTTCGCTGAAACTCTCACCGGATCGCCGACCGAAGGTGACTCCACCGGCGCGGGCGCAGCGACAGACGCAGCTGCTGCTGAAGACGTCCGCCGCCGATTCCGCGACCGCAGCGACTGGTATTCGCTCGAAGCAGACCGGAGAACGAGACGAGCCAGCGCGGGCGTCACCGGCTTCAACATGAAACGCTCGACGACCGCTGACGAGAGCAAGCCGATGAGCGCGTTGTCGTCGCCGCGGCTGCCGACAGCAATCGTGATCGCCGCCGGATCATGAGCGCGCATCTGCTTGCTCATGCGCACGAGGCTTTGCTGACTCAATGCCTGGTCGGTGACCAGGATGCCGCACTGCCCATTCGCACCGAGCTGCGAGGCCTCTTCCATCGTGGCGGCCGTGAACACTTCATGCTGCGCCCCAGCAGCGGCGCGTATTGCTTCGCACAATTCGACGTCAGTCGACAGGACTGTAATCGGAATTCCCGGGCTGGCTGAGGGAGCGGGAGGCGGCTCTGGCCGCGACGTCTTCGGTTGATGACGCAACCTGGTGTCGAACTCGGCAGTGTTCATGCGCGGCACTCCCGGCATTCCTTTGCCGTGCGAATCAGGAAGTGCGGGAAGCTAAGGGATTGCCTGAAGAATGGGCAGTGGCCGGAAGCACTAATCTGGGGAAGAGGCGGAGAGCCGGACCAGCAGCCGGCGAGCCAGAGGGCGGAACAGTGCCGCCCCTGTATGTCATCCGCGAAAGATCGCCTGCTGCGATCACGTCCGACTGTAGGCCGGACCCACAGTGGAAAGAGCCGCTTCCTTAAGTCTGTAATTACCTGCTAGCCGGGTAGCAGGCTCTGCCTCTCTCAGTCCTTGAACACCTGACCGTCCTTCATGACGAAGCCGACGTTCTTCAGCACCGTGACATCCTTGATCGGATCCCCCGCTACCGCGATGAGATCGGCACGCTTGCCGGGTTCGAGAGAACCGACTTCCTTCGACAAGCCCAGCAGATCCGCAGCGTTCACTGTCGCTGCCTTGATCGCCTCCGCGGCGGGCATGCCGTGCTTCACGAGCAGCTCGAATTCATCGGCATTGCGGCCGTGCTTCGAAACACCGGCGTCGGTACCGAACGCGATCTTCACGCCGCGCGGATACGCCTTCTCGAGTGACTTGCCGGTGATCGAGATGCGCCAGTCGATCTTCTCGCGCACTTCCGGCGGATAGGCATCCTCGTCATTCGCGATGCGTTCGAGATACCCATTCACGGTCGAGAGCGTCGGCACGTAGTACGCGCCCGACTTCAGGAACAGCTTGATACTTTCCTCGTCCAGCAGCGTGCCATGTTCGATCGAATCCGCACCGGCACGCAGCGCGATGTTGATGCCATCCGCCCCGTGGGCATGCACGGCGACCTTCTTGCCGTAGAGATGGGCCGTCTCGACGAGCGCCTTCGCTTCGTCGTCGAACATCTGTTTGCCGAGACCCGCGCCGATGCGGCTGTTCACCCCGCCGGTCGTCATGATCTTGATCACATCGACACCGCGACGAACCTGCATGCGCACCGCGCGACGGCATGCATCGGCACCATCGCAGAGATTGTCTTCGTGCACGTGCTCCGCAATTTCCGGATTGAGACCCAGCGTCATGTCGCCGTGGCCCGAAGTTGCCGAGATGCCGCTGCCGGAATCGATGATGCGCGGGCCAGGCACCTTGCCTGCGGCGATCGCATCGCGCAGGGCGAGCGTAACGCCGTCTGCATTGCCGAGGTTGCGCACTGTCGTGAATCCCGCATCCAATGTCTTGCGAGCATTCACGGCCGCTTCGTACGCATAGTAAGCGGTGCTGTTGGTCAGCGCTTCGAGCAAGCCTTCCTGACCTGCCTTGTCGCTGTCGAGGTGAACGTGCGAATCGATGAGCCCGGGGAGCACGAACTTGTCGCGCAGATCGATCACCGTCGCGCCCGGAAACTCCGCTGCGTTCGCGAAGCCGTCACGAACCGACTCCACTTTGCCGTTGCGAATGAGCACCGTCGATGCGCCGCGCGCGGGCTGGCCGGGTCGATCCAGCAGCTGGCCCGCGTGCACGAGAACCGTGGAATTCGCTACCGGCTGCGCCGTGCCTACACTCGAGACAAGACCCAGACCGACGATCATCAGGGGACACAGCTTGAACACTCGTGAGGACATGATGCTTCCGCCGGCTGTCAGGGTGATCGGCGTAGGATAACGGGCGGCGGGCGCGCTGCCGATCCCTGAAACCCTGAAGCATTGCGAAAAGGTCGACGGTCACCCGCCTGCCGCTAGTGCGGGTTCCGCAACCAGTCCGCCACGCGGTTCTGCAGCTGCGGGAAAAACTCGAGGAAGTCGGCATCGAGCGCTGACTCGGTCCGCAGCAGGGCCGGCACGCAGCGGTCCAGGGCGAACGGCTTCTGCCAGCGGCTGGCGAGATAGGTCGAGATGCGCCGCAGTGCATGCTCTACCCCACCGATCTGTCGGTAGGAGCCCAGCAGATCGTGGCGAACGATCCGCCCCAACGTCGCCCTGGCCGGCTCCGGCAGGTTGTCTTCCTTCCCCTGCACTTGCGCGTAAAAGCGCTGCGTAAATTCAGGCAGAGACTCCGCTGCGTAGCTGCCCCAGTGCTTCGCGAGCAGGTAGTCGTAGAAGACATCGATCAGCACTCCACTGAACCGCCGATATTCCGACGGAACCTGGCCGCGACTGCGGCGAACGAGCGGATGCGAGTCGGTGAAAGCATCGATGATCTTGTGGCAGTCGGCGCCGCGACGAAAGTCCGCGCTCATCGGCTCGCGCTCGGGGCCGCGCACGAGATCGGCCAGCAGATTGCCGAGCTGGAACTGCACGTTCGGCTCGGACAGGAATGTATGCGCGAGCCAGTTCATCGAACTCCCGTCAGCAACGATCCACCTGTTTCGGCTCGAAGATCTGGGAGTCCGCGATCCAGCACTCGTCGAAGATCGAGCAGTAGCACGCCTGCAATCGCAGCCGGCTTCCGGAGCGCACCTTGTTCACGGAATCCCAGAACGGTGCGTTCTCATCCGTCCGCTGCCAGCGCATCGACTGCAGCGAACCGCCTCCGCTGAGGAAGGTGGGCACGTCGGATGTCGACTTGCGACCGACCGCAATCGCGCTGTCGACGCCGCCCGATGAGACCGCTTCAGCGTGCAGGGCCTTCATCATTGCATCCCAATCCTCGATCGGTTTGTCGTCGAGCGTGCGAGTGAGCCACTCGACCCGAGCCGGCCCCACGCCGGAGTTGCGCAGGTCGAAGCTCATGACCTGGCGAACGCTGCCGTCGCTCGCGTACTCACCGCTCGAACTCGTGATCTGCAGGAAGGGCATGGAGTTCGCGGTGACCAGCCGTTCCATGGTCTTGCCATGATGAACCGCGAGCCCGAGCGAGCAGAACGACACGAGCAGTGCACAGCCTGCGACCGACAGGTCGACCCACCGGTGCCCGGTCTTGTGGGCTTCCGAAGACGTTTCCAGTTCCGGATTCATTCCGAGCCTCGCGAGGATGACGCAGCGGCCCGGATGTTAACAGTCGACGCTGTTTCCCGCTCGAAGCGGCCCCGGTGCAGGCGCGACGATGACCTCGGAGGTCACATCGATTCGGAGGTCACATCGATGAGTTGCCCGTGGGCAGGAGCAGCTTCTCTCGACGGATCGCCGAGAAGTCGCTGAGGGCGAAGACGCTGGCGGCGTAGCCCGAAGCATCCTCGTGAACGACGAACACTTCCGCACCGACGATGTCCTGACTGAGAACCCGCTTTACGCCCTCCAGGACCACGACGCCCCCTGTGCCGTCCGGTTTCGTGAGAAGGAGCGAGAAGAGATCCCGGTCCGTGAGCCGCCCATCGCCGTCCGAATCCTTCTGCACTACCGTGAAGGAGATCAGCGCCGTCGGTCCTCCGTCGCTCTCTGCGTCGCTCTCCCCGTCCGAAAGCTCATCGACGTCGAAGATCAGGAATCGATTGTGGTCGTACAGCCATCGGGTGGGAGCCGAGGGTGATACGAAACCGTAGTTGCGCGTCACACCGCCCGATCTGGAGAAATAGACGCCGCTCTGGTCGGACTCGAGCGGAATCAGCTGCAAGTCGTGGCCGTCGATCTGCATCGCAAACCCGAGCGAAAGCCGCTCCCGCACCTCCGGGCCGTCGTCGGCGCTGGCGACGGTCGCCCCATCGGGGTCGCGGTAGATCTTTCTGAGGATGCCGAATGCGCCGATGACCAGGACGAGCAGAGCAATCAGCCCGGCCGCGAAGATGATGACCGCGTTTGCGCGCCAGATATTCCTGAAGATCGACCTCGTCGTCATGGCTTGTTCCTTCTTCTTCCCGCGCGTCCTACTGCGCCACGTAGACCTGCTTCCCGCCAACGATCGTCAGCTGCACCTTCGCATCGCGAATCTGCTCAGGCGGGATCGTGAAGATGTCGCGGTCGATCATCACCAGGTCCGCGAGCTTGCCGGCTGCGATCACGCCCTTGGTCGACTCATCGAACGACGCATACGCCGCAGTCGCCGTGTAGGCACGCAAAGCCTCCTCGACTGTGATCTTCTGCTGCGGAACCCAACCATCGGGATTGCGATCGTCGATCGTGCGGCGGGTGACCGCGGCATAGATACCTTCGAGCGGTGCAGGCGGAGCTACGAACCAGTCGCTGCCGAACGCCAGCTGCGCACGTGCATCGAGCAGACTGCGGAACGCGTAAGTCGTACCGATGCGCTCGCCGATGTATTTCTCCGCCCAGCGTCCGTCGTCGATCGCGTGATACGGCTGCATGCTCGGAATCACGCTGAGCTGCGCAAAGCGCGGAATGTCCTGCTCCGCCAGATGCTGGGCATGCTCGACACGGAAACGGCGATCGCGGGCGCCGTTCTCCTTCTGCACTTTCTCATATATATCCAGCAGCAGGCCGTTCGCACGGTCGCCGATTGCATGTACGGTGACATGCAGCCCCGCTTTGTCCGCACCGGCAACCCACGCGTAAAGATTCTCCGGGGTATTCACGAGCAGCCCACTGTCTTGGGGCGCGTCGTTGAATGGCTTGTGGAACGCCGCCGTGTGCGACCCGAGCGATCCGTCGACGAAGCCCTTGAGCAAACCGATGTGCAACCAGTCGTCGCCCCGGCCGTCGGCGCCGCCGTAAGTCTTCGCAGCCACGGCATCGCGCAGCTTCTCCCAGTCGGCAAGCGGGACGGCCGCATAGATTCTCGTCGTCAGGGAACTCGCCTTTGCGCCGCGAGCGAAGGTATCGAGATCCGACCACGATCCCATGTTGTGAACGGTCGTCACGCCGCGCTCGTTCACGTACTTCATCGCTGCTTGCAGGGCCCGGTCCTGCATTTCAGCGGACGGCGCTGGCACGACTTTGTCGATGAGGCTCATCGCATTGTCTTTGAAAACGCCTGCGGGCTCACCCCGCCTGGCGCGAACGATCTCGCCGCCCGGCACTTCGGCGGTCCTGGCCGTGATTCCCGCCGCAGTCATCGCCGCGGTGTTCGCGAGTGCCATGTGGCCGTCGAGACGATTCACCCACACTGGATGCTTCGGCGTCGCCGCATCGATCCAGTCTTTCGCGGGCAGCTCTCCGCCCCAC
>JACZCZ010025602.1_pt1 | contig 36951 bp, 32 predicted proteins | sample 8641811 | NCBI WGS metagenome assembly JACZCZ01 (sample SAMN15324610, study PRJNA640507) | soil metagenome | isolation source: intercropping peanut in the first line | place: China: Luxin town, Laibin City, Guangxi Province | collected 2019-07-25 | depth 10cm m | reverse complement strand
CGTCCCGCTCGTGTCACACCGGCGCCGAAAACCTTGGCAATGTTGGGATGATCCATCAGACCCAGCGCTTGTTGTTCCGCTTCAAAGCGACGCACAACCGCCTTCGTATCCATGCCCAATTTCACGACCTTGATCGCAACATCCCTCTTTATGGGGACCAGCTGCTGAGCGAGAAGGACAGAACCGCCGCCTCCTTCACCCAGAAGGCGAACAACGCTGAAACCAACGATTTCATCGACGAACTGCTCAAGCTGAGTCGATGCCGACGTTTCCTTCAGGAGTAGGTCAACCTCGTCAGCGGAGTCCAACAGTCTGCGGACCGTGATCGAGAGCTCTTGATCACTGGCACAAACACGACTCAGGTAGGAGTTACGCTCGGCTTTCGGCAGCATCTGTGCCGCATCGAGAATCTGCTCGATGACGCTCGATGATTTCTGCACCTTCCTCACTCCCTGGAGGCTCGCTAAGGGTCTTACTTGTGCGGCGCTTCTGCGCTGTTCCGTAGATACGTATAGAGCCAGGCGCGCGCAAAGTGCCATCGCCGGAATGCTGTCGCCCTAGGAATGCCGAGCGCTTGGGCCGCCTCGTTGACTTCAAATCCACCAAAACATCGAAGGTTCGCAAGCAGTGCCGCGTCAGGGTACTCAATCCCCAGATCGGCGATGGCGTCGTTGATCGCGAGAATCGCGTCGTCATTCTCCGGATTCACCGGAATATCTATCTCATCAACGCTGATTCTTTGCTGGCCACCACCATTGCGCTCGGCATGTCGCTTCCGCGCTCGATCGATCAGGATATGGCGCATGGCTTCAGCCGCTGCTGAGAGAAGGTGGGCACGACTCTCCCAGTCCGACGTCTGGTTCGCGAAGCGTATCCATGCCTCATGCACCAATGCTGTCGGTTGAAGCGTTGAACCTACCGGAGGCATCCGTGCTATCTGGGCTGCTGCAATTCTGCGTAGCTCACCGTATGCCAACGAAAAAAGATCGGTACCTTCCCTGTCCGACATCTGCCACTCCCTGACGTCCTCGAAGGGGACGTTTGTATCCGCCGGACGAAGTCTATCGGGTCCGATCAGACACGCCTACAGGAGACGTATTATGGTCAACGCAACGCTATACGACGCGAAAAAGGAAAGGCCCGGATGAACCGGGCCTTTCGATTGCCTAGCTCCAACGGGTGGGCGGCTAGATGGGCGTGTAGCCTCCATTCCCATTCGCCTGCACGATAGGATTCATCGCGATCATCGCGTCGGCCGCCCCGCCAAGGCTCTGACCAGGGAACGCGCTCGCGAAACTCGTTCTCTCACCGTGCAATGCCATGTAGTTGAGGAGCACAGTTTGCACAAGTAGATTCACATTGTTGGCTGCGGGGGAGCTAGCAGTGACAACGTCCCCATTCGCATTGAAGTAGCCAAGTTGTTGACGACGCGTTGTCGGGATCTGCGCCTCATCCAACAACGTCGGCCTCCCCGTCGGGCTATAAACCAGGAAGAACGCCGCAGCCACCTGCTGGTTATCGCCGGTCCATTCGCCCTTGCCCCGGCCTTCCGTCGACATATCCAGCCGACCATTGGATGACAGCGAGCCGTCGCTGAACACGTAGAGCATCAGGGGCTTGCCGCGGCGGGCGGCGAATTCGAGGCAGGCGCCCATGGCGCGGCCGGCGCGGAGGTCGCGGATTTCGCCGGTGGCTCGTTCGCCGGTGTGGTAGTCGAAGCCGCCCATCGAGATGGTGCCGGCGCCGGCGTAGCCTTCGACGACGAGTTTCATCACGGCGGCGGTCTTTTCGAACTCGCGGTCGCCGCCGAAGTTGGCGCCGAACACGCCGGCGGCGCCGGTGATTTCAGGGTCGACCGAGGGGTTCAGGGCGGCGGGGCTGGAGAACTTGTCGATCGTGTCGGCCGTCTTCACGTAGCCGCAGCGGACGCGGGTCTTGATGTCGGCATCCTCGGGCACCGCGGTGCTGACCAGTTGCAGCTTCGACTGGCTGACGCGGGCCATCGATTCCATCACCGCCACCGTGTCGGCGGGGCTCAGGAGGTTCGCGAGTTCGCCGGTGTCGACGAGGCCCGTGACGTCGCTCGTGCGGTCGATCTTGGTCGGGCGCAGCGAGGGATCCATCAGCATGGCCGGGGCCATCGAGTTGCCGCCCGACTCCGAGTTCTGGGAGCCGATCAGCGTGAGCAGTTCGCCCTTCACACCCTGGCCGCTCGGGCCGGCCTTCGCCAGGCCGTACATCGGGTTGTGCGGGTTGTTGCCGGTGTCGTTCTCGGAACGGGCTGCGATCACGGCGCCGTTGATGTTGGCGCGCGTGGCCGGCGAGGTCTTCTCGAGGATGCCGCGCAGGAACGCGCTGTCCGAATGGAAAGCGAGGCCGAGCTCGGTGTTGATGAAGTTGGTCGTCGCGTTGTTCGGCAGCATGGTCGGTGCGAGACCCTGCTTCACGTAACCCTGCGTCGACAGGAAGTCGAGCTGGCCGCCTTCCTTGCCGACGAGCACGTTGGAGCCGACGATGTTGGCGCCGCCCGCGAGGTCGAAGCAGATGAAGGGGATCTTGCCGCGGCCTGCCGTGATCTGGCAGATCTGCGTCGCGACGTTCTGGATGTCGGGCGAGAGCGCCGCCTGGGCACGCTGGCTCAACACCGAGCCGAGCATCGTCGGCGCGATCAGCGTGGCCGAGCCCGTCAGGAATCCCTGCGCGAGGAAGTCGCGCCGCGTCACGGGACGCTTGTGCGATCCGTGCTTGAGCGGCTCGTCGATCTTCAGCGCGCGCTTCTTTTGAGACTTGATGATGAACATAGCTGCCTCAACGACCTTTCATTCCATTCGATTCGGTTAGCGGACCAGCATCGCGGCGTTACCCACCGCGGCGCCGCAGACTGCTTTCGCAACGGTCGGCGTACGGGTCCCCGGGTTGCTGCCGCACGAGCCACCGGCACAGAGCTTCGTGACCAGGTCATCGAGCTCGGTGGCGGTCGCGGCGTTCGGCTGCGTTGCTGCATTACCCACCACTCGCGTCACGAGCGGGTTGATGAGCAGCGAACGCTGGCCGCTGATGTCGGCATTCCAGTTCAGGCCCGGGAAGTACGCGTTGCGTGCAGTCGTGTTGTCGACCAGCGCGGCGCAGTACGTGATCGCGAGCTGCGCGATCGACGTCTGGTGCGAGGACAGGAACGCGTTGATGTCGACGACGGCCGGCAGCGACTGACGGACGCTGTCGAAGCCTGCCTTCACGCTCGCGGTGTTCGGATCGACGCCCGTCATCGCCGCCATCGTGGCGTTGATGCCGTCGAACGTACGCACACCGATGTCGGACGGACGATCGTTGTTCACGAGCGTCGGCGGCACCGCTTCGGCGAAGTTCGAGCAGACGTTCTGGCGGGCGCCGAGCTGGTCGAAGCACAGGTAGAACTCGTCCTGTGCCGGGCCGCGCTCGAGGCCGATGATCGTGCCGACCGATGACAGGGACGCACCAACCGCCGGGTCATAGCCCGTATCGGAGAGCGTGACATCGAGCAGGCGGTAGGCCTGGCCGGCTTGCGGTTCCGCCGCATTCACGCCGATGCGCATGCCCTTGACCACGAGGCCGCCCGGGCGGGCCGTCGCATCGAGGCTGATGAACTTCGGATTCGTGAAGAGGTAGCCGAAGCTGTCGTACTGCGCGGCTTCGAACAGGATGTACGAACGCGGGATGTTCGTGATGTGCTCGATGCCGAAGAGCAGGAAGTACTTCTCGCCGACGCCGGCTTCGAAGTTCTGCTGGATCTGCGCCGGAGTCAGGACGCGGTTGTGGATCGCGACCAGGCGGAGTACGCCGGCCCACGGACGGTTGTTGCTGACTTCGTTGCCGAGCGCGAAGGCGAAGCTGTTGTCCCAGTCGCCGAGCGTGCCGCCGCCATCGGCGTCGTTGTCCCCCGTGAACACGCCGTTCACGTAGATCTTGCGGCCGTCGACCGGATCGAACGTCATGACGACGTGCTGCAGGGCTGCCTGCAGGCGCTCGTCGGCGTCATCGGTCGACAGCTGCGGCGTGCCGTTTGCACCGGTGGCCGTGCTGCGCGCGAAGAAGTCGTAGTTGTAGAGCGTCTGGCCCATCGTGAAGTTGCGGGCGGTCGTGCTGCCCGAGTAGGTCACGATGCGCGCATCTTCCTGGGTCACGTTGCCCGGGATCACCCACGCTTCGATCGAGTACTCGCCCGTCGCGTTGATGAGCTGGTGGAACTTGCGGCTCGTCGTGGTGGAGGCCTGCGCCTTTGCCATCGGCGACTTGAAGACGACGCCCCAGCCGCCGACCCAGTCGTAGTCGGTGCCGCGGGTGCCGGCGAGCGTCAGGTCGGCTGCGGGATCGACGCCGCTAGTGTCGAACACGGTGCCGCCCGAGCCGGTCTTGAACTCGTACATCGCGATGACGTTGTTGTCATAGCGGTTGCCGCCGGCAGCGATCGTGCCCTCGTACAGCGTGAGCGCCTTGCTCAGGATGAGGTTCGGATCGATCGGCGCGGGCTGCACGGCATTCGCCATCTGCTGAATGAGAGCCTGCACGGTGTTCGCGTTGTCCTGGCACGAGCCGCCGCTGGCCCAGCAGTTGTGCGACTCGCGACCGAGACGGATCACGAAGCGCGAGTCCGCCGGACGATCGAGGTTGATCTTCGGCATCGCGGCGATGTACGCCTCTTCGATGTTCGACGACGCAAAGTACGGCTGCTGCTTCGTTGCCGATTCAGACGTGTGGCAGTTGCCGCAGTGCTGAACCAGGACCGCATGGAGTGGACCGAAGCCGGCGTCCGCAGCGTTGGCCGGGAACCGGCGGCTGCTGCCCGGATCCTTCGGCGTCGGCGGAACGAGTTCGATCTGCTTGCCGCCGCCTTCCGTTGCGCCGACCCAGTCGGTGATCCAGCGCGTGAGAATCGTGGCGCACGAGCCCGCGTCGGCGAGCCAGCAGTTGTGACCGCCGGCCACCTTCAATACGAGAGGCGACTGCGACGGCGTGGTGCGATCGACGATCGCCTGCGCTGCCTGGTATGCGGCGTTGACGTCGTCGGAGCGCGCGAACGTCGGAGCCTGCGCGGTCGTGGAGTTGTGGCAGTTGCCGCAACGGTTCGTGCCGCGGATGTTCTCCCAGAACTCGATACGGAACGCCTGGATGTCATCGGTTGCCGGCGGCGGACCGTTGTAGTTGGGGCCGGAACCCGGACCGTCGGTCACGGGGTTCTGTTCGGTGTCGGCGCCGCTGCTGCAACCGCCGAGCGCGAATGCGCCGAGCAGTGCGATCGCCGCGAAGCGGACGAGGCCGGTATTAAAAACGCGCTTCATGCTCATCGCTCCTTAATTCCCGGCGCAGTACGCGGCGGTTTCCGCGAACACTGTCTTCATGTTGTAGCCATTGCCCTTGAACGCGGCGACGATCTGATCGCGCTTGCTGCGATCGGCTCCGTCGACCGGAGAGCGGAAGCAGATCGTGCGGAAGACTTTCTCGACCTGGCACTCGGCGAACGCGTCGCTGCCCGCGAGCTCCTGGCCCAGGGTCTTCGCGCCTTCGCCGCGACCCGGAAGACTCGAGGCCCAGCCGAGCAGCGTGTTCTGACCCGGCAGGCGCATGCGGTTTTCCCACGAGTCGTTCGGCGTCACGTAGCCCGGCTTGAAGTTGTCCGAATTGATCAGGTACTTCGGCTGGACCTGGCCCGGGGTGTAGACGAGCCGGCTGACGCTCTCGTCGAAGTCGTAGTACGCGAAGGCCTGCGCCATCGAATCCATGACGTTGTGGCAACCGACGCAGTTGTTGAGGAAGACGCTGCTGTCGCCGCCCGGGCTGCGCGTCACGTCCTGGCGGATGCGATCCGGCGGACGGGTCGTGTCATGGATCTGCTCCATGTCGCGGCAGAGGTGATTCATCATCGTGAAGCGGAACATCGCGCGGTTCGTGCCGTCGATGAAGAACGCTTCGGCTCCCGCGCGCGAGGTCATCACGCCTGCGGTGGCAGTGGAAGGCAGACCGTTCAGCGACGACTGCTGGCGCTCCTGCAGTACTACGCGGAGGTCCGCGTTGTTCGCTTCCATGTTCGCGTACATGTTGTTGTCGGTCGTCGAGTACGTGCCCGTGCCGACATATAGAATGTCGTCGGAGAGCACGCCGCGGAAATCCTTGTTGTCGCGCACCATGCCGATGACGGTCGCGGTGTAGTCGTTCAGTGCGGCGAACACTGTCTGATCGCGGTTCGTCCACGGGGTGGCGAAGTTCTTCAGCGTCACGCTGTAGAACGGGCTCGAGTGCGGCTGAGTGTTGTCCATGATGTACATGGCCGTCGCGACCGGCCCCTCGTTCGTCACGCGCTGCGTGAGCGTGTCGAGCAGCGCCGGCGATGGCGGTGTGCCCGTGAGGCGGTCGTACATGCGCTTCGCTTGTTCGCGGTCACCCGCGGCAGCTTCGTGCTGCACACCGATGAGCGATGCGAAAGTGAGCGCGAAGGCGACTGCTTTCGCGAGCGTTGCACGCCCGCGCTTCGTCGCGTTGCGATCCACACACTGAGTTGCGTTCATGATCGTTTGCCAGATCCTGATTAGTGACTCGTTACTCTCGATTCGCGACTGACCGCCTCGAATCGTTGCTCCCTGAAGTCGGCCGTCCCCCGACATGCGCGCGGACTATAGCCAGCGTCAAACACCCCAAGTAACTGTCTCAACGCCAAGACGTCGCGTGTCAGAGACAGTACCGGCGGCTTCGCGCGCGCGTGTAGGCTCGCCACCCACAATGCATCCGCTCGCGCCCGATTATTCGGCTCGAGGCGCATTCAACCTTTGCGGTGACACGTGCGAATGTGAGCGACGTCACGCAATGAATGCTTGCAGTGTCGGAAAGCTTTTCGATTCGGGCGATGCCGCATCCCTTCTGTGAATCGGTTAACGGATCGTCGGAATATGTCGCGTTGATGATTGAGGCTGTTCTCATCCATCAACGCCGCAATCAAGAACCAACTGGCCCAGGGACGATTCGATGAATTGCGGGGTACGCCCAATGAGTTTTGAGGCAATGACTGAAGCATCGCGCGCAAGCGGTTCACTTCGGCGCGGCACCGCCGCGCTGTTGGCGGCCGTTGTCGCGACTGTGCTGACGGCATGCAGCAGCGGCAGCGGCGGCACGGATGTGACGATCGGCCACGGCCAGAACGGCGATCCGGTGACGCTGGAATTCCCGGTGTTCTACGTCAAGCGTCCGGTCCCGCAGCCGGACGAAAACGGCAATATCGAAGAGAACGATGCGCGCCTTCCGATCCGCTTCGAGATCGGCGCCGATCTCTACATGCGCGATCAGGCGTCGCCCTCTTCGCCCGAAATCAATCTGACGTCCGCCGAGACCGAAGGCCTCGGCGACATCCGCGACGTCGATGTGAACTACGACGGCACGAAGGTCATCTTCTCGATGCGCGCGCAGTTCATCGAGGACGCGGACGAGGAAGATCAGCCGACCTGGAACATCTGGGAATACGACACGCAGCTGAAGGCACTGCGGCGCATCATCACGTCGGACACTACGGCCGAAGAAGGCCACGACATCATGCCGCACTATCTGCCGGACGGTCGCATCGTGTTCACCTCGACGCGCCAGCGTCAGTCGCGCGCGATCCTGCTGGATGAAAACAAGCCGCAGTTCGCCGCCCAGGTCGAAGCGGGCGAAGAACAGCCGGCGTTCGCGCTGCACGTGATGGACGCGGATGGCGCGAACATCAACCAGATCACGTTCAACCAGAGCCACGATCTCGATCCGGCCGTCATGAACGACGGGCGCATCCTCTACACCCACTGGGAACAGGCGCTCGCAGGCAGCCAGATGGATCTCTACGCCGTCAACCCCGACGGCAGCGATCGCCAGCTCCTGTACGGCGCGCACAGCCACTCGACCGGCACCGTCGATCCGACGACCAATCAGCCGTCGGTGATCCAGTTCCTGCAGGCGCGCGCGATGGCGGACAACCGCACGCTCTCGCTGATCCGTCCGTTCGAAGGCACCCAGGAAGGCGGCGACCTCGTGCTGATCGATACGGCGAACTACGTCGACAACACTCGCGGCTCGACGCCTGCGAATGCGGGACTCACGGGCCCTGCCCAGACCCGCGCATTGCCGACGGACGTCCGCACGATTCCGGGACCGTCGCCGGGCGGCCGCTATCGTTCGGCATCGCCGCTGTTCGACGGCACCAATCGCCTGCTCGTGAGCTGGTCGCAGTGCCGCCTGCTCGAAGAAGGTCGCATCGTGCCGTGCACGTCAGAGCGACTGACCCGATTCCAGAACAACGATCCGCTGATCGAAGACGCGCCGCCGCTGTACGGCATCTACATCTATGACGTGCGCGACAACACGCAGAAGCCGATCGTCGCGCCGCAGGAAGGATTCATCTATACGGAGGTGGTCGCAGGCTCGGCACGCGCGCTGCCGCCTGTGATCCTGAATCGTGCCGCTGGCGTCGACTATCCTGCCGATCTGCTCGCCGAAGGCGTGGGCATCCTGCACATCCGCAGCGTGTATGACATGGACGGCACGATCGCTGTCCCCGGCGTTCCCGGCGGCCTCGCTGCGGTGAGCAACCCGGGCAATGCGGCATATGCAAATCGCCCCGCCCGCTTCCTGCGACTCGAAAAGGTCGTATCGCAGCCGGACGAAGATACGCGCGACGTGCCGAACACCGCGTTCGGTGCAAGCGGCCGCCGCTTCGGCATGCGCGAGATCCTGGGCTATGCGCCGATCGAGCCGGATGGTTCGGTCAAGGTGAAGGTCCCCGCCAACGTCGCGTTCGCCGTCAGCGTGCTCGACGCCAGCGGCCGTCGTCTCGGCGGAGCGCTCGGTGCGCGTCACTCGAGCTGGCTGCAGGTCATGCCGGGTGAAACGCTCGAGTGCAACGGCTGCCACAACCCGGCCGCCACGCCGCCGGCGACACCGACCGTCCACGGTCGCGAAGGCCTTACGAACAGTGCGAATCCGGGTGCAGCGTCGACGGGCGCCACCTTCCCCGGCACGAATCCGGCACTCGCTGCGTTCGATGCAGGCGAAACGATGGCCACGGCTCGCAGCCGCGCAATGTGCGGCCCGACGCAGGCCTGCTTCCCGAGCGTCGACATCGCATTCGACGACTACTGGCAGCCGACCTTCGACCCGATGACCACGCCGGGCAAGATCAGCCTGTGCTACAGCACCAGCACGAACGTGCCGTCGAATCCTGCCGATCCGACGCAGCGTCATACATGTGAAGGCGAACCCCTCGCGACCACGCTGCCGACGGCACTGCAGTGCACGACCAACTGGAACAGCCTCTGCCGCACGACGATCAACTACGAGCGGCACATTCATCCGCTGTGGGGCATCGACCGCTTCGTCGATGCCAATGACGATGGCGTGCCGGACGTCGATGGCGCCGGTGTCGTCATCAATCACAAGTGCAACAGCTGTCACTCGCTCGCCGATGCAGCCGCGGCAGCCATGGTTCCGGCCGGCCAGCTCGACCTGAGCGACGGTCCGTCGGATGACGAAGCCGATCACTTCAAGTCGTACCGCGAACTGCTGTTCAACGATACGGAGCTGGAGCTCGTCGGCGGTGCCCTGGTCGAGCGGCTGGTGCAGACGGGGATCGATCCCGTGACCAACCTGCCGATCCTCGAGCCGGTGACTGTGAATCCGTCGATGAGCGCAGGCGGCGCCCGTGCGTCCGCACGCTTCTTCAACGCCATGGGTACGCCGACCCATCAAGACTTTATGTCACCAAGTGAGTTACGCTTGCTGTCCGAATGGCTCGACATCGGCGCTCAGTACTACAACGATCCGTTTGCCGCTCCGGAGGATTGATGCCCCGCCTGTTGCGCCTGCTCATTCTTCCGGTCCTGTTTCTTGCAGCAGTCGCGCAGGCAGACGAGGCACTCCCGAAGATCCTGATCGCCGACCCGTTCATCGAGCTGCATACGGGTCCCGGTCGCGGCTATCCCATCTTCCACGTCGCGGAGCGCGGCCAGGAAGTGGAGATCGTCAAGCGCCGCACGGACTGGTTCATGGTCCGGACATCGCGCGGGGTCGAGGGCTGGGTCATGCGCGAGCAGATGATCGCGACGCTCGAGCCCACCGGCGAACCGCTCGATCTGCAGGAGCCCGCGCGGGAGAACTATATGAGTCGCCGCTGGCAGGGCGGCGTCATGGCGGGCGACTACAGCGGCGCCAGCCTGATCTCGGTCTTCGGCGGCTACGCGTTCAGCGACAACCTGTCGATCGAGCTCACGGTCAATCACATCCTCGGCGAATTCTCGAACGGCTACAGCGCCACGCTCGGCCTGATGCACGTGTTCGTGCCCGAATGGCGCGTGTCTCCTTACTTCACGCTCGGCACGGGCGTGCTTCATGTTGAACCCAAATCGACACTGGTTCAGGCGGAGGACCGCACTGACCAGATCGGTTATGTCGGCGGCGGCGTGCAGTTCTATCTCACGCGCCGTTTCATGCTGCGCTCGGAATACCGCAAGGACATCATCTTCACGAGCCGCGACGATAACGAGGAAGTGGACGAATGGAAGTACATCGGCTTCGCCTTCTTTTTCTGACGCTGGCGCTCGCGAGCGTTCTGCCCGGCTGCGCGTGGTTCGGCCGCGGCGGCGATGCTGCGCCCGAAGCTGTCGCTGCGCCGCAGGCGCAGACCGGCCCGTCGTCCGAACAACCGATCATCGATCCGCAGATCGAGCGTCGCGAAATCAGACGCGCGCAGATCGACACGGAAGACTTCGAAGTCGGCCTCTACGGCGGCATCCTCAGTATCGAAGACTTCGAGAGTCACGCGGTGTACGGCGCCCGCTTCGCGTACCACCTGACCGAGGACTTCTTCCTTGAAGCCACCGCCGGCCAGTCACGCGCCGGGCGCACGAGCTACGAGACATTGTCGGGCGCGGCCGAGATCCTCACCGACAGCGAACGCGACTACACCTACTACGCACTGTCGGCAGGATGGAACGCTTTGCCTGGCGAAGTCTTCATCGGCAAGAATCGCGCTTACAACTCGGCCTTCTATCTGGTCGCAGGCATCGGGAGCACGCGCTTTGCAGGTGATGACGCATTTACGGTCAGCGGCGGTTTCGGCTACAGAATCCTGCCGTCCGACTGGATCGCCGTGCATTTCGATGTGCGGGACCATGTCTACGACACCGATCTGCTGGGCAAGAAAAAGATCGTCAATAATCTGGAAGCGCATCTCGGTTTGTCGATCTTCTTCTGAGAGAGGATGAGCGCTGGGACAGTGTCATTCGAGGTTACGGATACCATGCGCTCCAAGTTGAACACGTGGATTCGCGCGACGGCGCTTACGGCGACGCTCGCCGTGTCATCGCTCGTCGGCGCCAGCTCGGCGCTCGCGCCTTCGTTTGCCCTGCCGTCGCGAACTGGCGACGTCGTGGCACTCGACAAGCTGAAAGGTCAGGTCGTGATGCTCAACTTCTGGGCGAGCTGGTGCGGCCCCTGCCGTCAGGAGATGCCGCTGCTCGACCAGATGCACAAGCGTTACAGCTCGCTCGGCTTCACGCTCCTCGGCGTGAACGTCGAAGAGAACACCAAGGATGCGGAAAAGTGGCTGGCCCAGACGCCGGTGACGTTCCCGGTGCTGTTCGACAAGGAGAACAAGGTCAGCAAGCTCTATGACGTGAACGCGATGCCCAGCACCGTGTTCATCGACCGCAAGGGCAACGTGCGCTACCTGCACCGCGGCTACAAGCCCGGCGACGAAGCCGAGTATCTGAATCAGATTCGCGCTCTGCTGAAGGAGTAAGGAATATGGGTGACAGGCACCTGGCTGGCGACAAAGGGGTACGGGCCCGCTCGGTCCGATGCATCGCCGCGGCCCTCTGCCTGCTCGCCCTTTCCGCTTGCGGCAACATCGAACCGTGGGTGAAGCCGTACGAGCGCCAGAACCTCGCCGATCCGGTGATGGCGTTCGATCTCAATCCTGTTTCCACCTCCTACATGGATCACGTGTTCGAAGCCCGCGAAGGCGCACGCGGTGCGCTCGGCGGCGGCGGCGGCGGATGCGGATGTAATTGATGTCCAAGCTGATGAACAAAGGCTGGCTCCTGGTCCTTCTGCTGATCGCAGGACCTTCCCTCGCCGGCGTCCTCCCCGAAGATCGCGCCGACCTGCTCTATCACCGCTACGAAGGCGGTGGCGTGACGATTCACGGGCCGTCGCTGCTCGTGCGCAAGACGATGGCCGAGAAGTATTCGGTCAGCGCCAACTACTACATGGACATGGTGACGAGCGCGTCGATCGACGTCGAAGTCAGCGGCGCCAGCGAATACAAGGAAGAGCGCGATCAGTACAGTCTCGGCTTCGACTACCTGCGCGGCAAGACCACGTACAGCATCAGCTACTCGAACAGCGAAGAGAACGACTACGAAGCGAACACCGCCAGCTTCAACATCAGCCAGGATCTCTTCGGCGACCTGACGACGATCAGCATGGGCTTCTCGAAGGGCGACGACACCGTTCAGCGCACCATCGAGGATCCGGACAATCCCGACGTTCGCATCGTCGATCCGTCGTTCCGCGAGGGCATCGATCGCTGGAGCTATCGCGTCGGCGTGTCGCAGATCATCACCCGCAATTCGATCGCGGCGCTCGGACTCGAAGTGATCACTGACGAGGGCTACCTCAACAATCCGTATCGCTCGTTCCGTTACGTCGATCCGGAAGACGACACGAACTATCGGCTCGCGACCGAAATCTACCCCCGCACGCGCACGAGCAATGCGGCGTCGCTCAACGGACGCTATTTCCTGCCCTGGCGTGCAGCTGTATTCGGCGGCTACCGGTTCTTCACGGATACGTGGGGCATCGATGCGAACACGTACGAGGTCGGCTACATCCATCCCTGGAAGAGCACGGGCTGGACGTTCGAAGCGAGCTTCCGCTACTACAACCAGGGCAACGCGGACTTCTACTCCGACCTGTTCCCCCGCATCGACTACCAGAACTTCATGGGCCGCGACAAGGAACTGTCGACGTTCGCGAGCCAGACCCTGCACCTCGGCGCGACTTACGAGTTCGCCCGCGGCGGCTGGAAGTTCATCAAGAAAGGCACGCTGAACCTCTTCTACGACCGCATGGAGTTCGACTACGAAGACTATCGCGATGCGCGCGATACCTCGCTGGTCGCCGGCACCGAACCGTTCTATTCGTTCGGCGCAAACGTGATCCAGGCGTTCGTGTCGGTCTGGTTCTGATGTGGGTCCGGCTTTAGCCGGACCCATCGCGCCAGCGATCTGCTCTTTCCGGCATACTCCCGCCCGACCCCACGGTCTGGCGCGAAATCATGCCGTACTCCTTGTCTTCTCTTTCCGTCGTCGTCCTGCTGCTCCTGGCGGGCACCGCCTTCGCCTCCCCTTTTCCCACTCGCGATCAGAATCCCTTGCTCGCCGGCTTCGGCATTCCGATGCCGATGGCTTCGGGCTGGGAAACGGACGGCCAATGGCGGGTCGACGGCACGTTCAACTGGGGTAACTCCGCCTTCGTCCAGGAAGCCAGCGATGAAGGGCTGTACGTCGATACCGAGACACGCGAGCTTCGGGTCACGATCGGCCGCGCGGTGAGCGATCGCTGGGCGGTGCAGCTTCAGCTTCCCTATCGCTACACCGGCGCAGGCAATCTCGACAGCTTCATCGACAGCTGGCACGACTTCTTCGGCTTGCCCGAGGGCGAACGCCCCAACATGCCTCGCGATCAGTTCCGCCTCGCTTATGAGCGCGATGGAGCGATCGTGTTCGACTACACGGATTCGCGCGACGGACTTGCGGACGTATCACTCGATGTGGGCTATCGCTGGATCTCGACGCCGCGCGCCTCAGTCGCTGCATGGCTCAGCCTCAAGCTGCCGACAGGCGACAGCGACGATCTGACAGGCAGCGGCGCGACGGACATCGCGTTGACGCTCGCAGGCGAACGCCGGTTTGGCGATGCGTGGTCGGCGTTCGGGCAGTTTTCGATCACCGCCCTTGGCGAAGGCGATCTACTCCCGGCACAGCAGCGCGACTTCGTGATCAGCGGTCTTGCAGGTCTCGGCGTGAACGTATGGCGCGGGCTGGAACTGAAAGTGCAGTTCGATGCGCACTCCGCTGCGTTCGAAGACACCGCGCTGGATTACCTCGGCGATACCCTGCTTCTCACCGTCGGCGGCGCGTGGAAGTATCGGTCCGGGTGGCAGCTCGATTTCGGCGTGAGCGAAGACATCGTGGTCGAAGGATCGCCGGATGTCGTGTTCGTACTTGGGATGAGCAGGCGAGCGGGACGCTAGCCCACCCGTCATCACGGGCTTAGCTCAGCCTCTGCTCGATCTGCTCGCACACCGTCCGCAGCACCTTCAGCCTTGCGTATTTCTTGTCGTCCGCTTCGACGACTGTCCACGGTGCATGCTCCGTGTCCGTGCGTGCGATCATTTCGTGTGCGGCGAGCTGGTACTGATCATAGAGCTTGCGATTGACCCAGTCCTGCGGATCGACCTTGTAGCTCTTGAGTTTGTCCTTGTCGCGATCTTCGAAGCGCTTGAGCTGCTCTTCCTTGCTGACGCTCAGCCAGAACTTGTGGACGATGAGGCCGTGCTCGGTGAGCTCCTGCTCGAACTCGTTGATCTCGCCATAGGCGCGCTGCCAGTCTTCTGCCGCTGCAAACCCGCGCACGCGCTCCACCAAGACGCGCCCGTACCAGGTGCGGTCGAAGATCGCGATCTCGCCGCGCTGCGGAATATGACGCCAGAAGCGCCAGAGATACGGATACGAGAGCTCTTCAGCGGTCGGCGCCGATACCGGAATGACGTTGTACTGGCGAGCATCGAGTGCGCTCGTCAGTCGTCGGATCGCGCCGCCCTTGCCCGCGGCGTCCATTCCTTCGAACCCGAGCACCGCGCCGTGGCGCGCGAACTTGCCGCGTCGTGCAAGCAACGCGAATCGACCGCGAAGACGTTCGAGTTCTTCGTCATAGAAATCGTCTTCGACGCGACCCTCAGGCGGCGACGTCGGGAAGGGCTTGCGCTTGGAGCTGACCGCCTTCGGCTTCGGGCCCTTGTTCGCCGCTGATTTGTGGATGCCCTTCTCCAGCGCATCCAGCAGCGCGGCGCCTGCAGCGAAAGAGCGACTCTGCGGATCGGTGCCGTCGATGAGATTCCATTCGAGACCCGGCCGGCTGGTCGCCTCGATGCCCTGCTGAGTGACCTTCGTGGCGCGATCATGATGTCGGGCAAGCCAACGTTCCTCTCTCGTCACGCGCCAGCGCGTCAGCTTGCTCTTTCTCAGCTCGCGAATCCGCTCGCGTTCGAGCTTCGCATCGATCGTCAGGTGTATCTTGAGAACGCGAACGCCATTGCGTGTCAGCAGGGTCTCGAACTGGCGGATGCGCTCGAGCGTTCGCTCGGCATGTCGTTGTGACTTCTTCGGCTGGGTCAACGCAGGAGCACTGTAGTCCTCGTACCAGCCCATGAAGTAGAAGGCGATCTGTCCCCGGGCCGGCAGCGTATTCCAGTAGCGCCACATGACCGGCCACGTCCGGCTCACCTTGCGCAACTTGTCGAGCGCGTGGACGCGGATGTGCTTCGGATCGAGCCATTCGAGGAATTCGTTGATGGTCTCGCTGCGACCCGCTGTCGGTCTGCCGGTGACGACCACCGCGAGCGCGAACGATTTCTCGTCATGCATGCGTTTCTGGGCCGCACGCAATGCGTTGCGCAGCGGCGGCAGCACGCGTTCGTACTGCTCCTTCGTCATCGGCTTGCGGCCGAGCATGGGGGAGCCTTTGCTGCTCATCGCCTGCTCTTCCCTTTTGGCACCTGCTGCGTAATGCAGTGAATATTGCCGCCGCCGAGCAGGATCTCGCGCGACTGCACTCCGATCAACCGACGTTCCGGAAATATCTTCTGCAGTTGCCGCGCAGCCTGTGCGTCGCGCTTCGAATCGAGCAGCGGCATGACGACCACAGAGTTGCCGAGATAGAAGTTCACGTAGGAGCCCGCCAGGCGCTCGTGCACCTTGCGATGCGTGGTGCCATCGATGGAATCGATCTCCTGTGCTTCCTTTTGCGTGCGATACAGCGGCCCCGGCTGATGCAGCTTGTGGATCCTGAGCTTGCGACCCTTCGCGTCGCGCGCTTCACTCAATCGCTCGAATGCATCCTGCGAGATGCGGTACTGCGGATCGCGCTTGTTGTCGGTCCACGTCAGGATCACTTCGCCCGGCCGGGCGAAGCAGCAGAGATTGTCGACGTGACCGTTGGTCTCATCATCGAAGACGCCCTTGTTCAGCCAGATCACGCTGCTGATCCCGAGATACTCGTGGAGCAGGATTTCGATCTGGCCCTTGTCGAGATGCGGATTGCGATTGGGGTTCAGCAGACATTCTTCGGTCGTGATGAGCGTGCCTTCGCCATCGACGTGGATCGCGCCGCCTTCGAGGATCAGCGGGGCGCGATAGCGATCGCAGCCTTCGATCTCGAGGACTTTGCGTGCGACGAGGTCGTCCTGGTCCCACGGAAAGAACAACCCGCCGTTCATTCCGCCCCAGGCGTTGAAGACCCAATCGACGCCGCGCACGACACCGCGCCGGTTGACCACGAAAGTCGGCCCCGTATCACGCGCCCAGGCATCGTTGGTCGACATCTCTACGACGCGAATCGCGTCCGGAAGCATCGTCCTGGCGTTGACGAACTGCGCACGCGAGACCGCAACCGTCACGGGCTCGCCGACGGCGATGGCAGTCGCGACGGCCGCGAACGCTTGCTGCGCAGGTTTCGCACCGAGACGCCAGTTGTCGGGGCGTTCCGGCCAGATCATCCAGCAACCGGAATGGGGTTCGAATTCGCCGGGCATGCGGAAGCCGTCGGCGGCGGGCGTCGTGTTCAATGTCGGCATCGCGCAATGGTAGACGCCCTTCGCGCCGCATGACCAGCGCGAAGCTGTTACATGCTTCCCAGGCGTGATAGCCTGACGGTAATTGTAAGGGACACTTGCAATCATTGCGATGGGGGAACACGTGACCAACCGAACACGCCCGACGTTCCGGGCCGAACACGTCGGCAGTTTTCTGCGGCCCGAGCGCCTTCTGCAGGCGGCGCGGGGCCTGAAGAGCGGTGCAACCACGCCGGACCAATTGCATCAGGCGCAGGACGAGTGCATCCGCGACCTGGTCGCGCTGCAGGAATCCGTCGGGATGAGCAGCGTCACAGACGGCGAGTTCCGGCGACGCGGATGGTCCGCCGGTTTCATCGATGCCGTACAAGGTTTCGGCATGCGTGACGGCACGCTCGGCTTTCGCGACGAACGAGGGGAGAAAGGCGTCCTGCCTTCGCCGTACGCAAAGGAACGCCTGCGTCGCAAGCACGGGATCGCAACGGATGAATTCCGCTTCCTCAAGAGCACGGTGAAAAGCGGCATCGCCAAGACGACGATCCCTTCGCCCGACGTGATGCATTTCTTCCTGGGGCCGCAGAGCTTCGATACGGCGGCGTACGCGGATACCGAGACCTACTACGCGGATCTGGTGCGGATCTATCACGACGAGATTCGCGACCTGGTAGCGCTCGGCTGCGAATACCTGCAGCTCGACAACACCGCCCTGCCCTGCAACTGCGACGAGCACGTGCGTGCGGATGTGCGCCAGCGCGGTGAGGATCCCGATCAACTCACGGCCCGCTACGTAAAGCTGGTGAATGAAGTCCTCGCGGCGTGCCCTCCCGGCATGGCCAAGGCGACCCACATGTGTCGGGGCAACCTCAAAGGCGCCTGGATGGCCGAAGGCGGCTACGAAGCGATCGCAGAGAAAGTGTTCGGCGAACTGAACGTCGATGCCTTTCTGCTCGAGTTCGACACGGACCGCGCAGGTGACTTCCGGCCGCTGCGTTTCGTCCCGCCATCGAAGCGCGTCGTCCTGGGACTGGTGAGCTCGAAGATTCCCACGCTCGAATCCGCTGACGATCTGAAGCGCCGCATCGACGATGCCGCGAAACACATTCCGATCGGACAGCTCGGTCTCTCGCCTCAGTGCGGCTTCAGCTCAGTGCCCGGCTCCGGGCACCCGCTCACGGAAGACGATCAGAAGCGGAAGATGGAGCTGATCGTCAAGGTGGCGCGGGATGTGTGGGGACACTGAACCGCCTCCGATAGTCCGCAGGTGACACGCCTACTCGCAGCCGAAAATGCCGCCGGAACGACTCCTGCGAACCAAACCCGGCCCGCTCGGAGATGCGTCCGATCGACACCTTCCCTGACTCCAGCATCTCCCGCGCAAGCGCGACTCGCTCGCGCACCAGCCATTCGCCCGGCGAAAGCCCAGTCGCTTCCTGAAAGCGTCGCAGCAGCGTTCGCGGGCTCATGCTCGCCCGCTTCGACAGCGACGTGATCGAGTGTTGCGAATCGAGATGCGCGCGCAGCCAGTCGAGCAATCGCGCGAGCCTGCTGGCGTCTTCCTCGACGACGGGGCGAGGCACGTACTGCGCCTGGTCCCCATCGCGATGCGGCGGAATCACCAGTCGTTGCGCAACCTGATTCGCAACCTTCGGCCCGTAATCCCGGCGCACGAGATGAATGAGCATGTCGAGACCCGCGGCCGAGCCCGCTGACGTCACGACCTGTCCCTGATCCACATAGAGCGCATTCGGTTGCACGCTGACCGCTGGATAGCGCTCTCCCAAACGCTGCGAATAGCGCCAGTGTGTCGTGACTGTTTTGCCATCGAGGATGCCGGCGGCCGCGAGCACGAATACGCCTGAGCAGATCGAACAGATGCGGGCCCCGCGCTCGTACGCTTGCCGGATCTTGCGCGTCAACGCCGCGGGAGGCGTTTCATCCGCATCGCGCCAGCCGGGAATTACGATCGTGTCCGCGCGATCGAGAATCCGCAACGAATGCGGCGCGGCCACCGTTACGCCGCCCGCAGCCCTCAGCCTTCCTCGCTCCGCAGAGCAGACCGCGAAGTCATACCACTGCACTCCCAGCTCCGGTCGTTGCAGCGCGAACAGCTCGACGACGCAACCGAACTCGAAGGTACACAGCCGATCGTAGGCGACTGCCACAACAAGGTGCGGTTTGGCGTTTCTCAACTTCATGGCGCGATGTTACCGCATGATGACGATCGCGCCAGAGGCCAGAACGCATGCGAACCCGGAAAATGCACCGCAGTTCCACTCTCACTGCCAGGATTCGCCGCCATGAGTTCCCCGGTTACCCAGATCGCTCCCGCAGACAGCGCCAGCGCGCTCGCCCATTTCGAGTCGGCCTTCCGGTTCGAAACCGATTGCTGGGACGTACACGACGCCATGACGAATGGCCGCGCGGACTTCGTCGTCCTCGACGTGCGCAGCCCGACGCTCTACGCCCAAGGCCACGTGCCCGGCGCCATCAACCTGCCGCACGGGAAGATCATCGAGTCGACGATGAACAAGTATCCGGCCGAAACCGTCTTCGTCGTCTACTGCGCCGGCCCTCACTGCAACGGCGCGCATCGCGGCGCAGTCAGCCTCGCGCGACTCGGTCGGCCGGTGAAGCTGATGATTGGTGGCGTGACCGGGTGGGTCGATGAGGGATTTGAGCTGGCGAAGGGCTACTTCTGAGTCGACAGGAGCAGGCTGGTCTCGGTGCTCGCGATGCCTTCCATAAGGCCGATCTGGCGCAGCACGCGATCGAATTCTTCCAGGTTGTCGGTGCGCAGTTCGGCAACGAGGTCCCAGCGGCCGTTGGTCGTATGCAGCGCAACGACATTCGGATTGCCTCGCAATCCCCGCAGCACGATCTCCGTCCGATTCCCCTCGACCGCCACCGTCATGAACGCCCGGATGTGGTGCTGTTCGACCTGCGGACGCAGACGAACCGTATAGCCGACGATGATGCCTTCCGCCTCGAGTTTGGCGAGCCGGTTCTGAACGGTGCCCCTGGCGACCCCCAGCTGCTTGGCCAGGGTCGCGACCGGGGTTCGCGCGTCATCGCGTAGGAGACTGATGAGCTGGCGGTCGACGGAATCCATCGGAAAGCCTCATTTCGGCAGCTGGCTGACCGTCATTCTAGCCAAAGTGCCAGCCGTGACTGCCACTTTGTCCAGTTCATCGCTCTTTCTGATCAGTCTTCTGGCTTCACTCTGCCTTCCCCGGGCGAAACACTCTCCTTTCCTGGGGCGTGGCGATTGGGGGCGGAAACCATGGTCGATTACATCGGCATCGAGCGCATTCGCGAGCTCGTTCACCGGCGCGGGGCGGCCCGCTTCATCGAAGAGCTGGCAACGGAGATCGAGAACGACTACCGGCGCTGGCCCGAATTCGAGAAGTCACCGCGACACGCGACGCACTCGCCCGTCGGCGTGATCGAGCTGATGCCCGCCAGCGATGGCCGGCTCTACGCATTCAAGTATGTGAACGGCCACCCGAAGAACACCTCCGAGGGCCTGCTGACCGTCACCGCCTTCGGTGTGCTGGCGGACGTGGCAACCGGCTATCCGCTGCTTCTCGCCGAGCTGACCTACACCACCGCACTTCGAACCGCGGCGATGTCCGCACTCGCGGCGCGATGGATGGCGTATCGCGACAGCCGCGTCATGGCGCTCATCGGCAACGGCGCGCAAAGCGAGTTCCAGGCATTGGCCTTCCATCACCTCCTCGGCATCCGTGAACTGCGGTTGTTCGACACCGACCCTCATGCGACCGCGAAGCTGCAGCGCAATCTCGCCGATATGGGCCTGCCTGGATTGAAGGTTGTCGCCTGCCAGTCGACCCGCGATGCCGTGCGTGGCGCCGACATCATCACGACGGCGACCGCGGACAAGTGCAACGCGACGATCCTCACGCCCGACATGATCGAACCGGGCGTTCATCTGAATGCAGTCGGCGGCGATTGCCCGGGCAAGACGGAGCTGCACGCCGACATCCTGCGACGGCCCGACATTCGCATCGTCGTCGAATACGAAGCGCAGTCGCGTATCGAAGGCGAGATCCAGCAGCTCGAGCCCACGTTCCCCGTCATCGAGTTCAGCGACATCGTCACGGGCAGGGCTCGTGGGCGCATGAGCGATCGCGAAGTGACGCTGTTCGACTCCGTCGGCTTCGCGCTCGAAGACTTCACAGCGATGCGCTATCTGCATCGCTTGCATCGCGAGCAGCGCGGCGCCGCGGCGCAGCTCGACCTGGTGCCGGCCCTCGCGGACCCGAAAGATCTGTTCGGATCGATGGCCCACGCCTCCAGCCAGCGCGCTGAGGTTGCAGCGTAATGCGGTCGGTAAGCCTGATCGGCGCACCGACAGACGTCGGCGCATCGGACCGCGGTGCTTCGATGGGCCCCGAGGCGATGCGCGTCGCCGGCTTGCAGCAAGCCCTGGCGCAGCGCGGCCTCGACGTCGTCGATCGCGGCAATCTCGCTGGCCCGGCGAATCCCTGGCAGACGCCAGCGGACGGCTATCGGCATCTGCGCGAAGTCGTCGAATGGAATCAGCGCGTGCACGACGCGATGTACGCCGAGCTTCGGCAGGACAGACTGCCGATTCTCCTCGGAGGAGATCATTCCCTTGGCATCGGCTCGATCAGCGCAGTGTCCCGTCACTGCCGCGATACCGGTCGCTCGCTGCGAATCCTCTGGCTCGACGCTCACGCGGACTTCAATACCAGCGAGCTTTCTCCAAGCGGCAACATTCATGGCATGCCCGTGGCCTGCCTGTGTGGCTTCGGTCCTGCGGAGCTGACCCGAATCGGCGGCGCCGTTCCGGCGATTCAGCCGCAATGGATCCGGCAGATCGGCATTCGCAGCGTCGATGCCGGCGAGAAGCGCTTCGTTCATGAGCAAGGCCTCGAGGTCTTCGACATGCGCTTCATCGACGAGGTCGGCGTTCGCCAGACGATGGAGATGGCGCTCGAAGGGCTGGACGATCGGACCCATCTGCACGTGAGTTTCGACGTCGACTTCCTGGACCCCGAGATCGCGCCGGGCGTCGGCACGACCATCCCCGGCGGACCGACGTATCGCGAAGCGCAGCTGTGCATGGAAATGATCGCCGACACGGGCCGCATGGGTTCGCTGGATGTCATGGAACTGAACCCGGCGCTCGACGTGCGCAACCGCACCGCCGTCCTGGCGGTCGATCTGATCGAATCGCTGTTCGGCAAGAGCACGCTGATGAGGAAGCACGCGCCACCGCGGTAGCCTGCTACTCTCCGGAACTGCAGCCGATTCCGTGAGGTAGCCCATGCATCGCATCCTTCGCCGACCGTTCACGGTCGCGCTTACCGCCCTGCTCCTGACCTGCAACACCGCCCGCGCGCAGGAAACGACGAAGTACACCGTCGTGATCGCCGGCAACAACGCAGGCTTCCAGACGACGACAACCGCCGCCGACGGCACGCGGAGATACGCGTATGAGTTCAACGATCGCGGTCGCGGTCCGAAGCTCACCTCCACGATCCGTCTCGATGCGGCCGGCATTCCGGTTTCCATCGAAACCGCCGGCAATGACTACCTGAAGGCACCGGTCAGCGAGAAGTTCTCCGTCGCAAATGGGGTCGCACGCTGGGACAACGGGGCGGAAAAAGAAGAGCGAAAGCTGCCGGACCCCGCCTTCTACGTCAGCCTGCAATCCATGCCGGAAGAACTGGCGCTGCTCGCCAACGCCCTGCGCCGCGCCGAAGGAAACTCCCTTGCGCTTCTCCCAGCCGGCCGCGCTTCTGTTCGCAAGACCGGCGAGACGACGGTGAAGGTCGGCGACCGGTCGCGGCACGTCGTCGCCTACGAAATCGACGGACTGGGATTCAGCCCGTATTCGCTATGGCTCGAGGCCGACGGCAAGTTCTTCGCCTCCGTCAGCAGCTGGCTCTCGGTGATCCAGGAAGGCTGGGAAACCAGCGCGTCGACGCTGCTGAAGCTGCAGGATGAAGTCGATGCGCGTCGCACGCGCGACCTGGCACACAAGCTCACGCGCAAGCCGGGACGGCCGGTCGCGATCACTCGCGCGAATCTGTTCGATTCGGTGTCCGGCAAGTCGACGCCCGACACCACGATCATCATCGAAGGCAATCGCATCATCAGCGTCGGTCCTGATGCTCAGCTCAAGCCGCCGAAGAATGCGCAGATCATCGATGCCGCCGGCAAGGCCGTGATTCCCGGGCTCTGGGACATGCACGTCCACATCGGACCGAACGAAGGCATGCAGCATCTGGCGGCCGGCGTTACGTCGGTGCGCGATCTCGCCAACGACAACGACGCATTGCAGGCCATTCGTCGCGGCATCGATGCGGGTGACGAGATCGGACCGCGCATCATGATGGTGGGTATCATCGACGGCCGCGGCCCGTTCGCCGGTCCGACGAAGATGCTCATCGAAACGCAAGCCGAGGGACAAGCCGCTGTCGACAGCTATGCGAAGTGGGGCTACGAAGGCATCAAGGTCTACAGCTCCGTCAAACCCGAGCTCGTTCCCGGACTGATCCGGGAAGCGCACGCAAAAGGACTGCGCGTCAACGGACACGTTCCGGCACACATGACGGCCCGGCAGTTCGTCGAAGCCGGCGCGGACGAGTTGCAGCACATCAACTTCGTCTTCCTGAACTTCTTCGACGATGTGAAGGACACGCGCACGCCGGCCCGCTTCACTACGATCGCCGAACGCGCTGCGACGCTCGATCTGGATTCGGCGCCGGTCAGCGACTTCATCAAGTTGCTCAAGGAGCATCACACCGTAGTCGATCCGACAGTGTCCATCTTCGAAGGCATGCTGACTGATCGTCCGGGAAGAATTTCGTCGGGCTACGCGACGATCGCAGATCGCCTGCCGCCGCAGGTCCGTCGCGGCCTGCTCACGGGCGGATTGCCGGTGCCGGAAGGACAGGATCAGCGCTTCAAGGATTCAGCGACCGCGCTGCTGCACATGGTCAAGCGGCTCCACGACGCAGGCATTCCGATCGTCGCCGGCACGGATGCGATGCCCGGATTCACGCTCCATCGCGAACTCGAGCTCTACGTGAAGGCGGGCATTCCCGCACCCGATGCACTGCGGATCGCAACGCTGGGCTCGGCGAAAGTCATGAAGCGCGATTCGCAGCTCGGCTCAGTGACGGCCGGCAAGCTCGCGGACCTGTTGATCATCGATGGCGATCCGGCGCGCAACATCAGCGACGTGCGCAAGACTTCGCTCGTGATCAAGGATGGGAATCTGTACGACCCGAAGGCGCTGTATGGCCAGATGGGCGTGGCGCCCTGACAGGGCATCTACAGCGTGCTGGTCACGCCGTCCCGCGCCTCATTCCACACACCATCCCATTCTTCAGCGGCAAACCGATCCGTCGATGGGAAGCCCGGCGGCCGCAGCCGCTCGAGCCGCGGATCGTACTCGACCTTCATCCCATAGCGGGGCTCGCTCGCGGATACGCTTCCGGCAGCGAGGCTGCCATAGATGCGCAGCGTGGCCGTTCTCGGCTGGTCGATGTTCGTCACGACGAAGCGCCGCCCCGCGAAGATAGCGGCCTGCACATCCAGGTCGCCGGGCCCTGTCGCGCCCGGGCCGGCGATATCCACGACGCCACGACTGACCAACCCGAGATAGTCAGTCGAATCGCGATCCTTGCGGGGATCACGCGCATACACGAGCTTTCCTTCAATGGTGATCCGCTGCGGCGAGTACACCAGCACCTTGCCGCGGACGACGCCCTGGACGAAGAACGCCGCCTTCTGGGTGCCCATGAAGTAGACGGGCTGGTCGGAGGGCTCGTTGCGATACTGACGATCGCCTGTCACGCGATCGCGCCACGAATAACTGCCGTCAGGGAAGAAGCGGATCTCCGTGTCGTTCCGGCACTCGTGCACTACCGCATCGTCCTTGCGCGAGCCCCAGGCGAACGGCTGGACCTCCTCCGGCAGCTCGATGCGCCCGGCACTCGTTTCAATGCCGCCCTTGAAGACTTCGCTGTCCCGTCGGTGCGAGTTCGCCTGTGCATTGAAGCCTTTGGATGCAGTCGTCACCTTTCCGATGAATCGGGGCGTACTGCTGCGGTCATACAGCAGATTGAAACTCGAGTTGACGTGAAACCGGCCGATGATCTCGTCGTCGTGCATCTGCACCGACGGGTCCCAGCGATCGATCATCTGCGTGAAATGCGAGAACGACAGGCGCTTGAGACGGATGTGGGTCGTCAGCTGCCGGCCCTGATCCTCGGCGCTCACTTCGGCGATGACGCGATCGAAATCGATGCCGTCGCTCGCCTTGTGCATGACCAGCGCGGCGCTGAACTGCCGCCCGTTCTGTTCCCACTTGATCTTCGACTGCGGATTCCTTGCTGCGTCCTGGGCCAGGCGCGCCAGGCGATGCTCGAGAGCTGATCGTTCGGCCGGCGTCATGACGAACGTGGATGGCTGATCGTCGGGAACCGGCGGCAGCGGCTGCTCTTCGACGGCCTCGATCGGCGCGGGCATGGTTGCCGGGTCGGGCTCTGCCTGTGCAATCGCTTCATCGGGCAATTCGCCGGGCGGCGGTGTTCCCGGCACGTCCTCTTCTATCCGCGGCAGCTCGGGAAGGGGCGCCGGCAACTGGGCTTCGATCGGGCCCGTCTCGCTGCCATCCCGGCGAGCCGCGGCAGGCTCGTCCAGAAATACGAGCTGTGTGAGAGGCGTGTCGCTCTCGTGAATCCCCTCGTGGTCCCCGCCAGAGAATGCAGCGAAGAGGACGAGCCCGACGTGGAGCGCGACGGAGGCCACCGCCGCTGCCACGCGCAGTCTGACTCGCGAGTCGAAACGCTCGAAAGGCGTCATCGGATTCCCCGGTTGTACGCCGAGCGTAGATCTTGCGGGGCCAGAAGGGAACACCGGACCGTCCGAACAGGCGCAAGAACCCATCGGTACGACGCACCCCCTCTCGCGTTACCCGATCGGCGGGCATAGAGTAGCCAGAGCACCGGACCCTTCCATGTCCGGCGCGGAGACGGGCCATGAACACGAATCCAAGGTCGTCGGGCATTCATCGACACGCAGCAACCGCAGTCGCCGTCCTGATCGCCGCTGCGGCGGGCGCCACGGAACCGGAGGCTGTGGAAACGGTGAAAGAAGAGCCCACACCCGCCGTGTGGAAATGGCGCGAAGCCGACTTCTTCTACCGCAGCAACGTCGCCATCTACTCCTGCGACGCCATGAAGGCGCGGGTCATCTCGATCCTGCGCGCGGTGGGCGGACGCGACGACATGCAGGTTCGCGTCGACAATTGCGATCCCTTCATGGTCCCGCCGGATCCGCTGACGAACACCTGGCGGAACGTGCCGTCCTCGTCGTCACATCTCAACAACCAGCGCAATCGCGAGCAGGTGGTGCACGTCCGCGTGAAGGTGCTGATGCCGGTCGAGATGACGCCGGAAATCATCGAGGAAATGCAACGCGACAAATCGCGCCGCGACCTGATTTCGCGAGTCACCGGCAATCCCGCGGCGGGCCAGAACGATCCCATTATGTTCCATGCGCGACGCGAGTCCGTGACGCTCTCGCGCAAGACGATCGGCCTCGACGCCATCGAATGCGAACTGGTCGATCAGATGGCCTCCAGCGTCCTGCCGAAACTCGATGTGCGGGTCGTCCGCAGAAACATCTCCTGCAGCAGGGACGGCACCTCTCGCATCCCGCCGCAACTCACCGTCGAAGCGCTCATGGGGGTCACCTACGGCGCAACGGAACTGCCGAAGATCGAGGACGATCCGGCTCCGGCCGCGCCGGAATCGACCGGCACCGAACCGCCCGCCGAACCCCAGACGGATCCGAAGCCTTCCGGCCTGCGGCCGGTGAGCGCGTTGCGGTAAGGTGACGGTGCGCCCACCCCGCCTGCGGCGGCGTGGCAGCAATGGACGCTACAATGCGGCACGGCAATCACGCCGGGCCGGTTGTCCCCCTGGATCATGCAACGACGGAAACCCAGCAAGGCGCTGGAGAAGGTAGCGCGCGAAGTCTGCGACAACGACGAGTTCGTCGATCACGTCGCCAACATCTCTGCTCTGTATCGACGCGAACATGACCTGGAAGCGGGTCCGCGGCGGACCGCCGTCCGGCAATCGCTGAAGGCGTTCGAGCGTCATGCAACGGCGCTCGGCGACTGGCTGAAGAGCGCCCAGTCCGACTCGGGCTCGAAACCGGAACGCGATGCGCTGGCAAGCATCGGCAAATCGATGCGGAGCTCTCAGCATGAGGTCGACTCGGCCGCAGACTGGCTCGCGCGCGCTTCCGCGGCCGCAGCCCAGACGGTTGCCGCCATGAAATCCGATCAGAAGAAGAACGGCCGGGTCGCACCGCGAACCGCTGCAGAGGCGCTGCGAGCGACGTTCGAGCACCATCGATTGAAATGGACGACGTCGATCGTGCGTGGCGAGCCTTCCCCGGCGATTCGCCTGCTGTGTGCAATCGCGCGAAACGCGGGGGACAGCGAGCTCACTGCACCGGATGCCCGGATCGCGATGCGACCGAAGACGACATGAGCCAGCAGAGCCAGTTTCGCTTGTTTGGAGAGCGCCGCTTCCTGCCGTTCTTCGGAGCGCAGGCGATGGGCGCGTTCAACGACAACGTCTACAAGAACGTGTTGTTGATCCTCGCGACCTACCAGGCCGCGACTTACACCACGCTCGAACCGCAGCTGCTCACCAATCTGGCGGGTGGTCTCTTCATCCTGCCGTTCGTGCTGTTTTCGGGAATCGCCGGACAGCTGGCGACGCGCTACGACAAGACGGCGATCCTCAAGGCGGTGAAGGCGTTCGAGATCCTCATCATGGCGGTGGCCGCGTTCGGCCTCGCGCAACAGCACATCGGCATCCTGCTCGCCGCGCTGTTCATGATGGGGGCGCACTCGACGTTCTTCGCGCCCGCGAAGTACGGCCTGCTCCCCGAAGTGTTGCACGAGACCGAGCTCGTCGGCGGCAATGCGCTCATCCAGATGGGAACGTTCCTGGCGATCCTGCTGGGCACGCTCTTCGCCGGCGTGCTGGCAAGTCACGGTCACACGGGAACGATCTCCGCTGCGCTGATCGCGATTGCCGTCGCTGGCTTTGCTTTCAGCCTCGCCATTCCCAGGCTCAGGCCTGCCGCGCCGGACATGAAGATCGACTGGCGGCCGTGGACTTCTGCCTGGGACAACATCAGCGCGGCCCGCGAATCGCGCACCGTCTTCCTCTCGATCCTCGGCATTTCTTGGTTCTGGTTCTATGGCGCACTCGTGCTCGCGCAGTTGCCGGTATTCTCGAAAGACATCCTCGGCGGCAACGAGGAAGTCGTCACCGTCCTGCTGGTGGTGTTCTCGGCAGGTGTCGGCATCGGATCGCTGCTCTGCGAAAAGCTCTCCGGACACAAAGTCGAAATCGGCCTCGTCCCCTTCGGTTCGATCGGGCTCACCGCGTTCGCCGTCGATCTCTACTTCGCAACGCCCAACACACTGAGTGCGGAACCGCTCGGACCCAGCGCCTTTCTGCGGCAGCCGGGAACCTGGCGCGTGCTGATGGATCTCGGATTCATCGGCATGTTCGGCGGCTTCTTCATCGTGCCGCTCAATGCGCTGGTGCAACAACGCTCGCGACGTGAGGTCCTGTCGCGCGTCATCGGTGCCAACAGCATTCTGAATGCCGCCTTCATGGTGGTCGCCGCGATCTTCGGCGCAGTGGCGCTGCAGTCAGGCATGACGATCCCGCAACTGCTGCTTGCGACCGGCATCCTCAATGCATTCGTTGCGATCTACATCTACACCCTGGTGCCCGAGTTCCTGCTGCGCTTCCTGGCATGGCTGCTCGTGAACGTGATGTATCGATCGAAGGCCGAAGGTCTGAAGAACATTCCCGAGGACGGCCCTGCCCTGCTGATCTGCAATCACGTGGGCTTCGTGGATGCGATCGTGATTTCCGCCGCATCGCGCCGGCCGGTGCGCTTCATCATGGAAAGCACGATCTTCAAGATCCCGGTGCTCAGCACGATCTTCCGGGGCATGAAAGCCATCCCCGTCGCGCCCGCCAAGGAAGATCCCGAGACTTACGAACGCGCCTTCGAACTCGTCGCGCGCGAACTGAGAGATGGGCATCTCGTCTGCATCTTTCCGGAGGGTCGGCTGACGCCGGATGGCGAGATCGGTCCGTTCCGGCCGGGCATGCTGCGCATCCTGAAGGAAACGCCCGTCCCCATCGTTCCCATGGCGCTGAGCGGCCTCTGGAACTCGATGTTCTCCCGCAAGTACGGTCCGATCTGGAATCGCTGGCCGAGACGCTTCTGGGCGAGGATTACTCTGCGCGTGGGCGAGCCGCTCGATCCGGCGACCGCGGATCTCGATCTGATGCGCGCACGAGTCGTCGCTCTTCGCGGGCCGGAGCAATAGGACTACGGCTACTGCCGGCGTCGACCCTGCGCCTGCCAGTAGCGGATCATCACGAATCCCGTCGCCATGCCGCCCAGGTGGGCGAAGTGTGCGACACCTTGCGATGTCTGCGTGACGCCAAGCACCAGCTCCATGATTCCGTAGAGCGTGACGAACAGCCACGCAGGCATCGGGATGGGAATCGGGATCAGGATCAGCTTGCGCATCGGGAACGCCATACCAAAGGCGAGCAGGATGCCGAACACGCCGCCTGATGCGCCCACGACAGGGCCCGGAGGCAGGTTCGCGTAGCTCACGACAATCAGGTGCATGGCCGCCGCGCCGACGACGCTGGTCAGGTAGTAAATCAGGAATCGCCGCGGCCCGAAGATCCGTTCGATGTCCGAGCCGAACATGAACAGCGCGAACATGTTGAAGAAGAGATGCCAGATACTGTTCGGATCATGCAGGAAGCCGTAGGTGAGCAGCTGCCAGACGTGAAACGGCGGCCCACCAAGCTTCTCGATCTGGGGCGGCCAGAGGGCGAAGTAGTACTGGACGAGGGGCCCCAGAAAATACTGCAGGCCGTAAACGACGACATTGACGAGGATGAGCGCTTTATTGACGGGCGTAATGCGATCGGGCATCCCGGGAGTATGCGGGCCACCCTCCGCAAATCAAACCATCGTCAAAAAAAAATGCCCGCTCAGGGAGCGGGCAATGGGGGTTCCGAGGAAACAGCGGGAACAGAAAACGTCAGGCCGCGTGCGCCTGCGATACGTGATACGGGCGATACGGCAGGCCGAGATCGCGCGCGACTGCTTCGTGCGTGATCGTGCCTTCGAACACATTGAGACCATTGAGCAAGTGAGGGTCGAGTGCCAATGCCTTCTGCGTACCGTGCGCGGCGAGCGCCTTCACGTACGGCAGCGTTGCGTTGGTCAGAGCGAACGTCGACGTGCGCGGTACTGCGCCCGGCATGTTCGTGACGCAGTAGTGCACGACACCTTCTTCCACGAAGGTCGGCTCGGCGTGAGTCGTCGGGCGGCTCGTCTCGAAGCAACCACCCTGGTCGATCGAGATGTCGACCATGACGGCGCCCTTCTTCATCTTGCCGACCATCGCGCGGGTCACGAGTTTAGGGGCCGCAGCGCCCGCGACGAGCACGGCACCGACAACGAGATCTGCCTGAGTGACCAGCGACTCGATCGCTTCCGCGGTCGAAGCAACGGTCTTCAGCTTGCCGCCGAAGATCGCATCGAGCTGACGCAGGCGCTTGAGCGATTTGTCGACGATCGTCACATCGGCACGCATGCCGACCGCAATCTCTGCGGAACAGGTGCCGGAAACGCCGCCGCCGAGAATCACGACTTTGGCCGGTGCGACGCCGGGCACACCGCCGAGCAGCACACCCAATCCGCCGTTCGCCTTCTGCAGCGATGCGGCGCCAACCTGCACGGACATGCGGCCTGCGACTTCGCTCATCGGCGTGAGCAGCGGCAGCGAACCATCAGCTGAAGTCACCGTTTCGTACGCGATTGCGGTCGCGCCCGAAGCCATCAACGCCTTGGCCTGCGCCGAATCCGCTGCGAGGTGGAGATAGGTGAACAGCGTCTGGCCACGACGCAGCATCTTGCACTCGGCGAGCTGCGGCTCCTTCACTTTCACGACCAGGTCCGCTGCAGCGAAGACATCGGCGGCAGTCGCCACGATCTTGGCGCCGGCTGCCTGATACGCAGCGTCATTCACATCGATACCGGCACCCGCGGTGCTCTGAATCAGTACCTCGTGACCTGCTTCGACCAGCTCGCGCACGCCAGCCGGGACGAGGCCCACGCGGTATTCATGATTCTTGATCTCTTTGGGAACGCCGATACGCATGCGGATCCTCGAGGTGACGATGATTGACACCACAGTAAAAGCCGCAGCGAGGGGGAAACTTGCACAATTCGGTCCGAACCGGCGGTTTTGTGGCAGAATCTTCGATCAATTGACCCTGATGCGAAGGATTCTTGCGCATGAGCCTCGACCGCTTCGATCGCGCCATCCTGCAGGCGCTGCAACTCGATGGCCGCATCACGAACAGCCTGCTCGCCGAGCGGGTGAATCTTTCGGAGTCGGCGTGCCTTCGCCGGATTCGCGCGCTGGAAGAATCCGGCCTCATCGAGGGCTACACGGCGCGCATCAATCAGCAGCGCGCGGGTTGCCCGGTGAATGTCTTCGTCAACATAACGCTGGATCGCCAGGACGAAGTCGATCTGCGCAAGTTCGAAGAGGCCGTGCGCAAGATTCCCGAGGTGATGGAGTGCTACCTGATGACGGGCGACTACGACTACACCGTACGGGTCGTCGTCGCGGACACCGCCGACTTCGAGCGAGTGCACAGCAAGCATCTCACCCGACTGCCGGCAGTCGCTCGAATCCATTCGAGCTTTGCCCTGCGGACGGTGCAGAAGGCGAAAGAGCTGCCGATACGGTGACGCAGTCTCACTCCTCCGGGGCGACGGTCACCTTGATGCCGTCGAGCTCTTCAGTGAACGGCACCTGGCACGACAAGCGCGACGTGCCTTGCCTGTAAGTCGAGAGGATCGAGACGAGTTCGCGTTCGTCGTACTGCATTTCCGGGAGTTTGCCGATCCAGGCAGGATCGACGTAGACGTGGCACGTCGCGCAGGAGCAGAAGCCGCCGCAGCTCGCTGCCACGCCGAACTCGTACTCACGCAGCACTTCCATCAACTTGCTGCCGGCCGGCGCTTCGATCGTATGCTCCTGGCCGTAGACATCAGTGACGTAAATGCTGGGCATGGGCTATTGCAACTCTCTGACGGCGGTCCACAGATCGCGAACGTAATCGAACAGCCAGCAGCACAGCTCGAGCCGGCTGCGGAGATCGTCCTCGTAGCGGACGGCGTAGCGTCGCAACAGCCGTTCGCGCTGTTCACGGCGATACGCATGATAGACACAGATCGAAGCCAGATCGAACAGCCGTTGGCCGAGTCCGGCGTACTCCCAATCGATCAGTCGCAGCGTACCTCCGTCGAGGATGTTGAGCGCGTGCACATCGTTGTGGCACAGGGACGTATTCCCGTCCGCCTGCAAGGTCGCCGCGATCTCCAGCGCTCGCTCACGAAGCTCCTTCGTGCCGGCGGTGACCGCTGCGCCCCGCTCATCCAGAGTCCGCAGATAGCCGCGCACGACGGAATGCAGGTCGACGACATGAATATCATCAGGCGGCCGCAGGGAATGCAGGCGCCATAGCAGGTCCGCTATGCGATCGATGTTCTGGGGCTCGAAGGCCTGCGCCGGTTCCCACGTCTTGCCGGCGTAGCGGGTAATGAGGAGATGCGCCGACGGATCGCATCGGACGACTTCCGGACCAATGCCGGCAGCGGCCACGGTCTGGAGGATGCGCGCCTCGCTCGCACGATTGATCTGCAGTGAGTCTTCCGAGGTGTTGCTGAGCCGGACGACGTACGAACCGGCCACGGCGCGAACCAGCCAGCTCTCGTTGGTCAGCCCATGCTTGATGCGTTGAACGCTCTCGATCCGGCTCGCATCGACGCTGGCAAGGGCGGCGGTCGCTTCAACTTGCGACATGATGGACTGGCACGGCGCTCCCCGCGGCACGTTGAACGAGAAGTTCGCGACGCCAGGCGAAGTAACCGCGGATCACGATTCCCAGGTAAATGATGAACAGGACAGTCGTCCACAACAAACCCTGTGAGAAATACAGCCACGCCGCGACGCCGTCAACGACGATCCAGTAGAGCCAGTTCTCGATAACGCGTCGCGCCACCATCCATGTCGTAACGACGCTGCCCCATGTCACGAACGAGTCGACATAAGGTGCCGCGGCATCGGTTCTCGCGAGGAGCCACCCATTGACCAGCGTCGCAATCACCACCAGCACGGCGGCGAGGATGTGGTGCCGCCAGGTCCATTCCCGAATCAGGACTTCACCCTGATCGCTGCGCCCCCGCCGCCACCCGATGAAGCCGACCACCGCCATGACGAGATAGAACACCTGCAGCGCCGACTGCATGTACAGCGATGCCTTCGCGAAGATGACCAGATAAACGGCGGTGCTGACGAAGGCGCAGAGCCAGCACAGCAGATTGCGGCGAACCGCCAGAAGCAGATACGCGAGGCCGACGGCGGCGCCGAAGAGTTCCCAGGGACTGGACATTGAGCTACGCCGCTCCGCCTCCGAGCACCTTCATCACGAACACCTTGCGCCCCGCCTCTGCAAACGTCGTCGCGGTCTCCTTGCCGAGAATCTCAAACAGGCGCGCGTGCTCGCCGGCGATCTGCGTGCTCATCGCATTCGTCGTCACCTGCAGTTCCGGATAGGTGTTGAGCCGATCGATGAACGCCTTGATGGGCGGGATGTAGTCGGCATCGAGGGGGTAGAGACTGATTTCGATCGCGGTGCGCATGAGCGAACTCCGAAGGGGGTTACTGAAGGGACCACTTCACGGTCAGACCGACCTGGCGCGGGTCGCCGAGCTGGATGTATCGCTTGTCTTCGAAATTCGGCGGCTCGTTGCCGAAGTAGAAGCCGCGGACCGCGTAGTCTTCGTCGAAAACGTTGCGGCTCCAGAGGTAGACGGCCCAGGTTTCGGACTCGTAGCCGGCTTTCAGGTGAGTGAGCGAATAGGCATCCGCTCGCTGATCGTTGGGCGGCACATCGAAGTAGTAGTCGTCGATCGCAGCGAAATCGACACGCGCCATCCAGCCCAGCGGCGAACGCCACGTTGCGTTCAGGCCGAGCTGATACTCAGGCGCGTGAGCCTGATCGCGGTCACTGACATCTTCGCCTTCGGGGCGGAAACCGCTGTAGCGCGTGTAGAGCAAACCGAGCGAGCCGCCGAGCTCGATCTGTCGTGTCGCATGCCAGCGCACGCTCGCCTCGAGACCTGTGTTGCGTCCGCCGGAGGCGTTATCCGTGAAGAACAGGTAGCTGTTCGGATCGCCGATCGGATCGAGCTGGAAGCCGGTTGCGACCTGCATGTCTTCCCGCTTCATATAGAAGGCGGTCACATCGGCGTAGAGGCGTCGCTCGAACCACTCGCCCTTCGCGCCGACATCGATGCTCCACAAGTACTCGGGCTCGAACCGCTCCTGAATCGTTGCGGCGCGACCAAGGTTGAAGCCGCCCGCCTTGTAGCCGCGCGACAACGTCGCGAACAAACGCGTGTTCTGCTGGGGATCGAAATGCACCGTAGCCTGCCCGCCCCACATGCGATCGGTCTCGCGGGCGTCGGTTTCCCGGATATCGTCGCTCTGCAATCCGCTGTCGCGATAGTGAGCGTCGCGTTCCTCCGCACGCAGCCCGAACGACCATCCCCAGCGCTCGTCGAACGCGCCGTCGATCTGGCCGAACACCGCGATGTTGCGCGCGTCGTACCGGCTCGCCAGCGAATCGTCGGACGAGCCCGAGTATTCCGGCGTGAAGGGATCGATGTATTCGCCGACGCTGATCTCGTCGATCCGCTCGTCGAGATCCAGCGCGTATGCGCCGACGAGCCACTCGATGCCTGCCGACTCTGGCGACGCGAGACGCACTTCGAAGCTGCGCGCGCGCCGCGAGCTCAGCGCTTCGTAGAAATAGTCATAGGTGAAAGGCGCCCAGCTGTCCGCATTGCCCCAATCGCCGTCGAAGCTGTACTCGCCATCCGAGTCGGAGAGCGCCGCGATCATCGTCAGCGAGCCGAGCGAACCGGCTGACGTTTCGACCCGCAGCGAACCGCCATCGGCCTTCTGCGCATCCTTGCCGGGGCGGTCAGCGAGCGAGCGGCGCGAGTTGTCGATCGACCAGGCGTCGTAGCCGTTGTCGATGTCCGCATGCAGCCACGTGAGATCGACGGTCGTCGTTTCGGAAGGCTGCCAGCGCCACTTGGCTCGTGCGGTCAGTTCGTCGCGATCGTTCGTGTCATCGCGCCCGAGATGGGAATCGGAACGGAACCCATCGCTGCGATAGCGCTGCACGCCGATACGCCAAGAAGAGTTCAATGCATCGACCGGCCCGGTCGCCACTGCGCCGAGCGACTCGCTGTCGTAGTCGCCCATCGACCCTTCGGTGCTGAAGCCGAACTCGGATTGCGGATCGGCGCTGCGCACGACGATGAGACCGGCGAGAGCGTTGGCCCCGTAGAGCATGCCCTGCGGCCCGCGGAGCACTTCGATGCGATCGACATCGAACAATGTCGCCGGCATGCCGATGCCGCTGAAATCGATGCCATCGATCAGGAAACCGACGGAAGGATTGGGAGCGCCTTCGTACTGCTCGCGCTCGCCGATCCCGCGCAGCTGGAAATAGCGCGGCCGCGATGTCCCGCCGGCCCAATGCAGGTTCGGCACCGCCGTCAGTACATCTTCGAAGTGCTGCTGTCCCGCATCGCGCAGCTGCTGCTGATCGAGCACCGTGATGCTGACCGGCACCTCCACCAGCGCCTGCTTGCGCAGCGTCGAGGTCACGACGACTTCCTCCAGCACGTCATCTGGAGCAGCGAAGACATTTGCCGCCAGCACCATCGACACAGCCATTCCCAACATATGCGCACGCATCATCCGGCTCTCCTGAAGAGAAGATCCGGCCATGGCGAAGGCAGCAGTGCGAAACGAGCGCGACGCCGCGCCGGCGACTTGGACTCGCGGGCGTGATGAGTGCATCGCATGACCTGCTCCCTACGCCGGTATTAACCGGATCAGGTTCAACGGGTCCACCGATGAGCGACCATCCCAATGACACGTCGCGTTCGGCATCTCAGGCCCAAGTCAGGGCCACCCCAAGGCGGCCGCGAGTATAGCCGCGCATTGCAGCCATTGATAGGGATCGCCGCGAGCCCCCCTTCCCGCTTGCTCTTCTTTGTGAGTTCCGCCATAACGCCCGAAGGGGACACCATCGTTTTCGTTCTTATCCGAGGTTCCAGGTTCCTATGTCGAATCGTCGCTGTCGGCTGTTCCATGTCGACGCATTCACGCGTCAGCGCTTCTGCGGCAATCCCGCGATCGTCGTGCTCGACGCGGATCACCTGTCCGAAGAGGAAATGCAGACCATCGCCACGGAGGTGAACTGCGAAACCGGCTTCGTGCTCGAAGCGGAGAGCAGCGACCATGACATGCAGGTCCGCTACTTCACGCCGCGCCATCCGGCTTCGTTCGTCGGGCATGTGACGATCGCGGCGCAATACGTGCGTGCGAAAGTCGACGGCAAACCCACCGGCAAGCTGCGCCAGCGCACTGGCGCCGGTGTGGTAGAAGTCGAGGTCGCCGACATCGAGGGCGACTTGCGCGTATCGATCGGGCAGAGCCCGCCTTCCCTCGGGCCGGTGATTCCCGACCACCATCGACGCCAGGTTCTCGATGCGCTCGGCATCTCGAGCCCCAGCCTGCACAACGACTGCCCGCTGCAGATCCTCACCAAGGGTACGTCGCGGCTGCTGATCGGATTGCGTTCGCCCGAACTGCTCGACTCGTTGAAGCCCGACTTCGAGGAACTCACCCGCCTCACGCCGCATGTCGGCGCCGAGGGCTATTTCGTGTTCGCGCTCAGCCCCACTTCGGCAGGCGACGGCACGGAGTCGCGCATGTTCTGCCCGGCGCTCGGCATTCCCGAGGATCCGGTCAGCGG
>JACZCZ010216595.1_pt1 | contig 37378 bp, 37 predicted proteins | sample 8641811 | NCBI WGS metagenome assembly JACZCZ01 (sample SAMN15324610, study PRJNA640507) | soil metagenome | isolation source: intercropping peanut in the first line | place: China: Luxin town, Laibin City, Guangxi Province | collected 2019-07-25 | depth 10cm m | reverse complement strand
GGAAGATGGCGCTCCCAGAGGGATTCGAACCCTCGTACCAGCCTTGAGAGGGCTGTGTCCTAGGCCTCTAGACGATGGGAGCGCATTGGACCGGTCGAACGCCGGTCGAGCCTGTATTATAGACGTCGCGGTTCCTGTCTCAAGCGGCGTGCGCTCATTGAACGAATCAACAATGCCTCAAACCGGCGGTGATGCCAGCAGACCGCTCATCGTTGCGCGCGAAAATCATCCGATCTCGCGGGCCAACATTTCGCCGAACGCGCTCAAGGTCATGTATCGGCTCAAGGAGGCCGGGTATCAGGCTTTCCTGGTGGGTGGAGCCGTCCGCGACCTTTTGCTGGGGCTGAGTCCGAAGGATTTCGACATCGCCACCAATGCGCATCCGGACCAGGTCAAGCAGCTCTTCCGGAACTGCCGGCTGATCGGCCGGCGCTTCCATCTGGCTCACGTCCGGTTCGGCTACGAGATCATCGAGGTCGCGACCTTCCGCGCCGCTCATACCTCGATCGACGAGGACAACAGCGTCGATGAAGGCGGTCACCGCGTCCTCGACGACCGGGGCCGCATCCTTCGCGACAATCTTTACGGCACGATCGAGGAAGATGTTTGGCGCCGCGACTTCACCGCGAACGCGCTCTACTACAACATCGAAGACTTCTCGGTCTGGGATTACGTCGGTGGCGTTGCGGACGCGCAGGCGAAGGTTCTGCGTCTGATCGGCGATCCGGAAACGCGCTATCGCGAAGATCCCGTCCGGATGCTGCGGGCCATTCGCTTCGCGGCGAAGCTCGAGTTCCAGATTCATGCGGATACCGCCGCTCCGATCAGCAAGCTTGCGTGGATGCTCGACGGCGTTCCGCCTGCGCGATTGTTCGACGAGGTGAACAAGCTGTTCCTGTCGGGCAGCGCGGCGAGTGCGTTCGATCTCCTGATTCGCTACGGATTGCTCGAACACCTGTTCCCCGATGTCACTCAGGCGCTCAACGAGTCGCCTGATGGCGCTGCCGCTCGGCTGGTGCGCCTGGGTCTCGCGGGAACCGATGAACGCGTGCGCGCAGACAAGTCGGTCACGCCGACGTTCTTGTTTGCGCTGCTCCTGTGGCCCGCGATCAGTCGCGCGTATCAGCGGCTCAATCCGCAACCGGGCAGTGAGTTCCAGCAGATGACGCTGGCTTGCGAACAAGCTACGGCGCGACAGCAGGCGCGCGTTGCTGTGCCCAAGCGCTTCACGTTGCCGATGCGCGAGATCATCAGCATGCAGCCCCGGTTCAACATGCGTTCCGGCCGACGGGCGCTGCGGCTTCTGGATCATCCGCGTTTCCGTGCTGCGTACGATTTTCTGCTGCTGCGTGTCGCCGCGGGTGATGCGGATCCGGTACTCGGCGACTGGTGGACGGAGATTCAAACGCTGCCCGCGGAGGAGCGCATCGCTCGGGTCGAGCAGCGTCCGGAGGGAGCGGCGCCGGGTGCGGCGCCGCGCTCAGCAAACCGCCGCCGCCGTCGCCGCCGTCGTCATCCTGCCGTCAGCAATCCCTGATCGGTGATGTCGATGTCGGTTCTGTGGACGCCGGCGTATATCGCGATCGGCAGCAATCTCGACGATCCCGCGGCTCAGGTGCGCTCGGCGCTGCGACATCTGGCTGCAGTCGAACGAACCCGGCTGGTCGTCTCTTCCCGGCTCTATCGCTCGGCGCCGCTCGGTCCCCAGGATCAGCCCGAGTTCGTCAATGCGGCCGCCGGTGTGCTCACGCAGTTGTCGCCGCGTGAATTGCTGACGCAGTTGAAGGAGATCGAGCGATCGATGGGGCGCGTCTCGCCCGTGGTTCGCTGGGGCCCGCGGCGTATCGATCTCGATCTGTCGATGTATGGCGACCAGCGAGTGAACGAGCCCGATTTGACAGTGCCGCATCCGGGCGTGCCGGAGCGCAACTTCGTCCTGTATCCTTTGCGCGATATCGCGCCGGAGGTGATCGTTCCGGGTCACGCCTCCGTGGCGAGTCTCGCAGAACGTATCGGCGACGCCGGCATCGTACCGATTCCATAACAACTCGCCGCTGCATGCCCGACAAGCCTTCCATTCAGCCACCGCCGCATCGTTTCGTCGTCGTCGAAGGTCCGATCGGCGTCGGCAAGACGAGTCTTGCGCGTCGCCTTGCGCGCAGCTTCGGCAGCGAGCTGATTCTCGAGCAGGCGGAAGAAAATCCCTTCCTCGAGCGGTTCTACAAGAACCCGCGTGCGGGCGCTTTGCCGACGCAGCTGTTCTTCCTGTTTCAGCGCACACGGCAGCTCGAGGACATTCGCCAGCACGATCTCTTCGACACCGTGCGCGTCGCCGACTATCTGCTGGACAAGGATCGACTCTTCGCGCGCCTGACCCTCGATGACGAGGAGTTCGGACTGTATGAGCAGATCTATGCGCGGCTTGCGATCGACACGCCGGTGCCCGATCTCGTGATCTATCTGCAGGCGCCGATCGACGTGCTCCTGGAAAGGATCGCGCGGCGCGGTATCCGCTATGAGCAGCAGATCGACCGTGGGTACCTCGAGCGTCTTCAGGAAGCGTATGCGCGGTTCTTCCATGCTTATGACACCTCGCCGCTGCTGATCGTCAATGCGGCGCAAGCCGACTTCGTCAGCAATGATCGCGACTACGAGCAACTGTTCGAGCAGGTCCGGCGCGTTCGCAAGGGAAGGCACTACTACAATCCCCTCAAGAGCACGGCCGACTGATACCGGTACACCCGCACTGCCGCGGGTTCGGCGCTGCATTTCCCGGCTTGCGCGCGGTTGATGTTTGGGTGCCTGTCGTTCATTCTTGGCGCCCGTCGGCCGCCAACTCCAGGCACTCAACCCGCGAGCGATTCGATGTACAAGCATCTGCAAGAGCGGTACGCACCGCGTCCGCCAGTGAACATTGCGACGCTGCATCGCATGAAGGCCGAGGGCGAGAAGATCGCGTGCATCACGGCCTATGACGCGAGCTTCGCCACGCTGGTCGACGACGCGGGCATCGACATGGTGCTCGTCGGCGATTCGCTCGGCATGGTGATCCAGGGACACGACACCACTGTGCCCGTCACGCTCAACGATGTGATCTATCACTGCCGCGCCGTCGCGAAGGGCCTCTATCGGCCCTTCATGATGGCCGATATGCCGTTCATGACTTATTCCTCGAAGGAGCAGGCGCTCGACAACGCCGTGCGATTGATGCAGGAAGGCGGCGCGAAGATGGTAAAGCTCGAGGGCGGCGCAGGTCAGGTCGACATCGTCGAGTTCCTCGCGAATCACGACATCGCAGTTTGCGCGCATCTTGGCCTGAAGCCGCAGTCCGTCCACAAGGTTGGCGGCTTCCGCGTGCAGGGACGTGAAGACGCCGCAGCCGAACAGATGCTCAATGACGCGAAGGCACTCGAGGGTGCGGGCGCGGATGTCGTGCTGCTCGAATGTATTCCGTCTGCGCTGGGTACGCGCATCACGAAGGAATTGCACGTGCCTGTCATCGGCATCGGTGCGGGCCCCGATACCGATGGACAGATTCTGGTGCTCTACGATGTACTCGACATCACGGCCGGCCGGAAGCCCAAGTTCTCCAAGAATTTCATGGAAGGGCACGGCAGTGCGCTCGAAGCGGTCAAGGCGTACACCGAAGCTGTCAAGGCGCGCACGTATCCCGCTCCCGAGCATTGCTTCTGACGATTCCCGCAAACGCTTCGATGCAAACGATCACACGTACCAGCGATCTGCGCCGTCTCGTGACGCAATGGCGCACGGCGGGCGAGCGCGTTGCCTTCGTGCCCACCATGGGCAATCTGCATGCGGGCCATGGCAGTCTCGTCCATCGCGCGAACGAGCTTGCCGACCGAGTCGTCGTCAGTGTCTTCGTGAATCCACTGCAGTTCGGCCCGAACGAAGACTTTGCGGCTTATCCGCGCACGCCGCAGGATGACGCCAGGCTGCTCGAGTCGCTCGGCGTGGATGTCCTGTTCATGCCGGAAGTCGATGAGATGTATCCGCGCGGGCAGGAAGCCACCGCGCGAGTGCAGGTGCCGGGGATCGACAGCATTCTCTGCGGCGCATTTCGGCCGGGTCATTTCACCGGTGTCGCCACCATCGTTGCGAAGCTGCTCAACCTGGTGCAGCCGGATGTCGCGTTGTTCGGCGAGAAGGATTATCAGCAACTCATGATCATCCGACGCGCGGTCGAGGATCTGTGCATGCCCATGGAGATCGTCGGCGTGGCAACGACGCGCGAGGCGGACGGGCTCGCGATGAGTTCGCGCAATCGCTATCTGTCGGCTGATGATCGCCGCGTCGCACCGGTGATCTTTGCGGAGCTCGAACGCACACGAAAGGCGATCGAAGCCGGGTCGAGCGACTTCGCCGGCCTGGAGCGGGCGGGCCTCGAGGCGCTGAAGCGCAGCGGCTTCCGTCCGGATTATTTTTCCATTCGCGATGCGCAGACGCTTGGCGAGCCGGGTACTGGTGGCGATTTCGTGATCCTGACCGCGGCACGGATTGGTCGCGCTCGTCTCATCGACAACGTCAGAGCCTCCCGCAGGCGGTAGCCTATTGCGCGTGCTGGGCCAGTGCCCAGGACACGTGCTCGCGCACCATCGCGGATTCGCAGTTCGCTCGCGATTGCAACGCCGCGATCACCTCCTCGGAAGTCGCCGCATTCCCCAAAGCGACTGCGATGTTGCGCAGCCAGCATTCGTAGCCGATGCGACGGATCGCGCTGCCTTCCGTCCTCTCGAGGAACTGCGCTTCCGACCAGGCGAAGAGCTCGACGAGCGTCGGTGCGTCCAGTCCATGCCGGACGAGGAAGTCTTTCTCCACCGCCAGCTGCGAGAACTTGTTCCAGGGGCAGACGAGCTGGCAGTCGTCGCAACCGTAGATCCGGTTGCCTATCGCCTTGCGGAACTCCGGCGGAATCGACTCGCGCAGTTCGATCGTGAGGTAGGAGATACAGCGGCGTGCGTCGAGTTCGTAGGGACCGACGATGGCTCGCGTCGGGCAGATATCGATGCACGCAGTGCAGGTTCCGCAATGGGCTGTCGCGGGCTCATCGACCGGCAGCGGCAGGTCCGTCAGGATCTCGCCCAGAAAGAACCACGAGCCGGCATTGCGATTGATGAGATTCGTGTGCTTGCCGATCCAGCCCAGGCCCGCCTGTCGCGCGAATGCTTTCTCGAGGATCGGCGCGCTGTCGACGAACGCCCGATAGCGCGTTCCGCTGCAGCGCTCGGATACTTTATCCGCGAGCTTTGCGAGCCGCGCACGCAGCAGCTTGTGATAGTCGCGACCGAGTGCGTAGCGCGAGATGTAGCCGAGCGAAGAGTTCTCGAGCACTTCTTCGGCGGGTGCTGCGTCCGGCGGCAGATAGTCCATTCGTGCCGAGATCACGCGGATGGTACCTGGCACCAGCTCCTGCGGCCGGGCACGCATGCGGCCATGACGATGCATGTAGTCCATTGCGCCATGCCGGCTCAGCCCGAGCCATCGCATGAGCTTTTCTTCATCGTGATCGATCCCGATCGCCGCGATACCGACCTGCTGGAAGCCAAGGTCCCGGCCCCACTGGCGGATCTCGTCGACGAGCGTGTCGGCGGAAAAACTGGAGGAAAGTCCGGACATGCGTGGCGCAAGTATACTGGCGCCATGGTACCGCTGCCTCTAGCCATTCACACCGCCGAACAGGTCCGGTCGCTCGATCGGCACGCAATCGTGCAGCTCGGCATCCCGGGGTACACATTGATGACATCCGCAGGCGAGGCTGCGCTGACGACGGTGCGCAGCTACTGGCCAGCCGCTCAGCGAATCGCGGTGCTGTGCGGTCCGGGAAACAATGCCGGCGATGGTTATGTGCTTGCGCGACTCGCGCGGGCTCGCCGCCTGGATGTGACTGTCGTCGCAATGACAGATCCGCGATCGCTGCGTGGCGACGCGCAGCGCGCGTGGTCCGATTTCGCTGCGGAAGGGGGCGTGACCCGCGAATGGTCCGACGACTGTTTGGACAACGCCGAGCTCGTGGTCGATGCGATCTTTGGTATCGGCTTGTCCCGCGCGCTCGATGACTCGATGTGCGGGCGGATTCGCAGGATCAACGAGTGTCGCGCACCGATCCTGGCGCTCGACATCCCGAGCGGGCTCGATGCCGATACCGGCCACATTCATGGAGCGGTGGTCCATGCGGAGCGCACGCTGACGTTCATCGGTCTCAAGCTCGGGTTCTATCTCGGCGAGGGCCCGAATTGCACCGGGATCGTGATGTTCGATGGCCTCGACCTGCCGGCCGCGGCGCTTTCGCACGTGGATCCGTCGGCACTGCGCATCGGGGATGATGCACTGGCGCGCCTGCTGCCGAGGCGACGCCGCACGACACACAAGGGACAACAAGGCCACGTGCTGATCGTTGCCGGCGGTCCGGGCATGGCGGGCGCTGCGCGCCTCGCCGGCGAAGCAGCGCTTCGAGTCGGAGCAGGGCTCGTCACCGTCGCGACGCGGCCCGAAAACGTTGCGGCGATCGTCGGACAGAGGCCGGAGCTCATCTGTCGCGGAATCGAGCGTGTCGACGAACTGACGCCGTTACTGGAGCGCGCGGACGTGCTGGCAATCGGTCCCGGCCTCGGGCAGGACGATTGGGCGCAATCGATGGTGAACCATTCCATCCGTCTCGCCTTGCCGACCGTCATCGACGCGGACGGCATCAATCTTCTCGCTCAATCGCCTTCGAAAGGTGAACACCGCATCCTGACGCCGCATCCCGGTGAGGCGGGGCGCTTGCTCGGGATCTCGACCGCGCAGGTGCAATCGGATCGGCTGGCTGCCGCACGAGGCATCGTCGATCGGTATGGCGGCACCGTTGTGCTCAAGGGGGCGGGCACGCTGGTCGTCGAGCGCAATGCGCTGCCTTCGATCTGCGATCAGGGCAATCCGGGAATGGCCTCGCCGGGCATGGGCGACGTGCTGACCGGAGTGATCGCGGGCATTGCGGCCCAGACCGCGGAACTTGCCGAAGCGGCTCGCGCCGGTGTGCTCGTGCACGCGATGGCGGGCGATGTGGCGGCGCGTCGTGGTGAGCGCGGCCTGCTCGCGAGCGACCTCTTCAACTATCTGCCGACGTGCGTCAATCCAGCCCAACGATCTTGAAGGTCGCCGACGTCCAGGCGATGAAGGCGCTAGGCCGTGCACTGGGCGAGGCGCTGCTGATGCCATCGCGCCAGGCGATCGTCGTCGCGATTCGTGGCGATCTCGGTGCCGGCAAGACTACGTTGGTCGGCGGTGTTCTCAACGGTGTGGGATTCAAGGGGAATGCGCGCAGCCCGACGTACACGCTCATCGAGCCGTACGAGACGTCGCGGCGGCATTTCTATCACCTCGATCTCTATCGGCTGGCCGATCCGCACGAAGTGGAGGCGCTGGGATTGCGCGATCTTCTGACGAGCGATGCGGCGCTGCTGATCGAGTGGCCGGAACGCGGTGAAGGAGTGCTGCCCGTCGCCGATCTCGCGATTTCGATCGGCTACTCGGTGGGGGATACCCGGGAAGTTTCACTCGCGGCGCAGACCGCCGCGGGCGAAGAGGTGCTCCGGAAGGTCCTCGAAGTGCGACCGGACACAAGGTAAGTGGCCTATCTTCATAATTTCTATTGAAATTATTGGTTACCTGCGGGTACATTACGCCGCAACATGACACTCGCCATGCGCCATGCGTCCTCCTGGGCTCGCTTCGGGCTAGCGCTCGGTGCGTGTTGCGCGGTGTTCTTTGCCTCCCTGGCGCTCGCTGCGCCTTCCGTTCTCGTCAAAGACGTTCGTCTGTGGGCGGGTCCCGATGGGACTCGCGTCGTGTTTGATCTCAGCGGTCCCGCGCGCTATTCCCTGACGACGCTCCAGAATCCCGATCGTGTTGTCGTGGACATCGCTGCAGCCCGATTCGAGAAGGGCACGCTCGCGATGCCGGCGGGCCAGGGGTTCGCGAAGCAATTGCGTGCGGGCCCCCAGGGTCAGGATCTGCGGCTGGTCGTCGACCTGACTTCGGCGGCGACTGCGAATTCATTCATGGTCGAGCCGCAGGGCGAGCTCGGTCATCGGCTGGTGCTCGATCTCGCTGGCGGAGCCGTACCGACGGCGGCGCCGGCTCCGAAGCCCGCGGTTGCTGAGCCTGTTCCCGTGAAGAGTACGCCGGCCGGCAATGGCCGTGACGTGATCGTCGCGATCGATGCAGGACACGGTGGCGACGATCCCGGTGCAATGGGGCGTGGCGGCTTGCGTGAAAAGGACGTGACGATGGCCATCGCACGCCGGCTAAAAGCAGTCATCGACAAAGAGCCGGGCATGCGAGCGATCCTCACGCGCGACGGCGACTACTTCCTCGCGCATCGGGTCCGGATCAAGCGCGCACGCGACCAGCAGGCGGATATGTTCGTGTCGATTCACGCCGACTCGTACACGGACCGCTCGGTCGTCGGTTCGTCCGTCTACACGTTGTCCGCTCGCGGAGCGTCGGATGAGGCGGCCAGGTGGTTGGCGGAACGTGAGAACGCAGCCGATCTGGTCGGCGGCGTTTCACTGGACAACAAGAGCGACGTTCTGGCGTCCGTGCTGCTGGACCTGTCCCAGGGGGCCAGCATGAGCGCGAGCCTCGTCGCCGCCGAGAAGGTCATGGGCGAGCTCGATCGCATCGGCAACGTGACGCGACGTGGCGTCAAACAGGCGGGATTCCTGGTGCTCAAGTCTCCGGACATTCCCTCGATGCTGGTCGAGACGGCCTTCATCTCGAACGTCAACGAGGAAGCGCGTCTCAAGGACACACGCCACCAGCAACGACTGGCCGAAGCGATTCACGCCGGCGTGCGTACCTACTTCTACGAGAACCCTCCGCCCGGTTCCTACATCGCGCAACTGCGAGAGCAGCGTGACGGCAGCCGCATCGCTGCCGCCGGCGCCGCCGGAAACGCCGCAGCCCGCTGATCCGCGACCTCTCTGGTATTCTCGCGCGACCGCTGATTCCCGCCGGTCGCTTCCATGCCGATTCGCGTTCTCCCCGAACAACTCATCCATCAGATCGCCGCCGGCGAGGTCATCGAACGCCCTGCGTCCGTCATCAAGGAGCTGATCGAGAACAGTCTCGATGCGGGCTCGAGGCGTGTGGAGGTCGAAATCGAGGAAGGCGGAGTGAAACTCTGTCGCATCCGCGACGATGGCAAAGGCATCGAGCGCGACGAGCTGGCTCTGGCGCTGTCGCGGCATGCGACGAGCAAGATCACGACGATCGATGATCTCGAGCGGGTGGCGACACTCGGCTTTCGCGGCGAAGCGCTGCCCAGTATTGCGTCGATATCGCGCATGCGCCTCGTTTCGCGGGCGGCCGGCAGTCCGCAGGCATATGAAATCGCATCGGACAACGGCACCCTGAGTGAGGTCGCGCCGGCTGCGCATCCGTTCGGCACGACGATCGAGGTCCGCGATCTGTTCTTCAACGTGCCGGCGCGCCGCAAATTCCTGCGCGCCGAACGAACGGAGACGCAGCACATCACCCGGATGATCGAGCGCCTCGCGCTTTCGTGCTTCGGGACGGCGTTTTCACTGACGGTCGGCAGGAAGGTCGTCGCCGACTATCCGATCGCGAACACGCAGATCGAGCGGGAACGTCGTGTCGCTGCCATCGTGGGCGATGAGTTCATGGCGAACGCGTTGTTCGTCGAGCACGAATCCGCGGGCTGCAAACTCTCGGGCTGGCTTTGCCAGCCGACATATGCGCGTGCCCAGCCCGATCTCCAGCATTTCTATCTGAACGGCCGCATGCTGCGCGATCGCTTGATCTCGAGCGCGATCCGCCTCGGCTATCGCGACGTCATGTTCAGCGGGCGGCAGCCGGCCTTCGTGCTGTTCATGCAGATCGATCCCGCCCAGGTCGACGTGAATGCTCATCCGGCGAAGCTGGAAGTCCGGTTTCGCGACGGCCGGCACGTCCACGACTTCCTGTTCAGAACGGTCGAGCGCGTACTGCGCGACACGTACGCGGGTGCAAGCACGCCTGCTCCGGCGCCCGCGAGCATCAACACGTTCATGCCAGCAGCGAACGCCGGCGTCGTGTGGCCGGCGCGCGGACCGGTGCAGTACGAGAATCGATCGTTCGCCGGCGGCCAGTCGTCGCTGAGTCTGCGCGTCGCCGAGCCGGCGATGGTGCCGTTCTCCGTTTCCGAATCAGCAGAAGCGTCGGTGGTGCAGTCGTTGCCCTCGGAGGCGCCGCCGCTGGGTTTCGCGATTGCTCAACTTCACGGCATCTACATTCTTTCGCAGGCTCCCGAGGGTCTGATCCTCGTCGACATGCATGCTGCTCACGAGCGCACGACGTACGAACGCATGAAGGCGGCGCTTGGCGACGGCGGCGTCGGGAGCCAGCCGTTGCTCGTGCCGTTGTCGATCAGTGTTTCGCAGGCAGAAGCCGACGCGCTGGAAGAGCACGCGCCGATGCTGCGGCAGGCTGGTCTCGACATTGAGCGGTCAGGACCGGCAGGCATTCACGTGCGTGCGCTGCCTGCATTCCTGAAGGCGAAGGATATCGACGCGTTGATCGCGCGCATCGGTGCAGACCTGGTCGCGAACGGCACGTCGCGCGGCGTCGAGGAGGCGTTGAACGAAGTGCTTGGAACGATCGCGTGCCACGGCGCCGTACGCGCGCATCGCAATCTCACTGTTCCCGAGATGAATGCTCTGCTGAGAGAGATGGAGCGCACGGTGCGCAGCGACCAGTGCAACCACGGGCGACCGACCTGGACTTTCGTGAGCATGAGCGATCTGGATCGAATGTTCCTGCGCGGGCGATGAAGGACGATCGGGCCAAGACACAGGAACCTGTCGTCCTGCTCATGGGGCCGACGGGTGCGGGCAAGACCGACCTCGCGTTGCATCTCGCGGCCCGCTGGCCGATCGACATCGTGAGTGTCGACTCCGCGATGGTGTATCGCGGGATGAACATAGGGACAGGCAAACCGTCGCCGGACGTGTTGCGTCGCTTCCCGCATCGGCTGGTCGACATCCTGGATCCCGCCGAAGCCTATTCGGCTGGCCAGTTCGTACGCGATGCGCGGCAGGCCATCCAGGAAAGCCATGGGAGCGGTCGCATTCCGCTGCTGGTCGGCGGCACGATGTTGTATTTCCGTGCTCTGCGACATGGTCTCGCGGAGCTGCCGACGGCGAATCCCGAGCTGCGGTCAGCGATCGATGCCGAGGCTGCCGAACGCGGCTGGCCTGCGATGCACGCTGAACTTGCGCGGATAGACCCGGTCTCAGCGGCACGAATCCAGCCGAACGACAGTCAACGGATCCAGCGTGCGCTCGAGGTGTTCCGGCTGACTGGCCGGACGCTGACTGATCTTCACGCGGCGCCCGTCACCCCGGAACCCGGACTGCGTTTCATCTCTTATGCGTGGGTGCCGGGCGATCGCGACCGGTTGTACGACGCGATTGCCCGACGATTCGCGGCAATGATGGAAGCGGGGTTGCTGGCCGAGGTCGAAGATCTACATCGGCGGGAAGATCTGCACTCGCGTCTGCCGTCGATACGTTCGGTGGGGTATCGCCAGTTGTGGGAGCATCTCGAAGGGGCTGTGCCGCTGCAGCAAGCCATCACAAACGCAATCGTTGCGACGCGTCATCTCGCACGCAGGCAATTGGTCTGGCTACGTGCAGATGCGGATGTAAAGTGGATCGATGCCCTTGAATCTTCAGCGAGCGCCCTAATGGAACGCGAGATCGATTCGATAAGTAACGTCCGAGGGTCCGCTTGAGGCTCAGTATTAAACGAAAGCACGATCTCGAACCTGACCTCGCTGTGCTAGACTGCGGCACTGCAACGAACGCGAGGATTGCGTTCGTGAGCTGTCGTCCGGAAGCATGGAAGCGGCGTGCCGGAAACGTTCCAACATCAAAGAATTTCAGAGTAATAACAAGGAGATAATGATGGCCAGAGGGCAATCATTGCAGGACCCGTTCCTGAATACTTTGCGCAAGGAGCGCGTCCCGGTCTCCATTTACCTGGTGAACGGCATCAAGCTGCAAGGTCAGATCGACTCGTTCGATCAGTTCGTCGTGCTGCTGAAGAACAGCGTAAGCCAGATGGTTTACAAGCACGCCATTTCCACAGTCGTTCCCGCGCGCAGCATTCGTGTGCCGACGGGCGATGAGGATGGCACCGAAGCGACGACGCCGAGCGAGTGAGAATTCCTCAAGCGATGAAATCTCCGCGGACAGTCTGCGGACGATGAATGCTCTGACGATGCACGCTGGACGCCCGACGCAATACGCGGAGAAGTCTGTTGTTTGAACGTCCACGCAGCGGCGAACGCGCTCTGCTGGTACGCATCGGTCTCGGCCAGCCTCCCGGCAAGGATGAATTGAACGAACTGACGTCGCTGGCAGCTTCTGCCGGCGCCGAAGTCCTTGGCGTGATCACTGGCACCCGGCGCGCACCCGACCCGCGACTCTTCGTGGGCAGCGGCAAGGCGGAGGAGATCCACTCGGCGGTCAAAGCGCTGGGCGCTGATCTCGTCGTATTCGATCACGCCTTGTCGCCGAGCCAGGAGCGCAATCTCGAAGCGCTCCTGCAGTGTCGCGTCATCGACCGTACCGGTCTCATCCTCGATATCTTCGCGCAGCGTGCGCGTACGTTCGAAGGCCAGCTGCAGGTCGAGCTGGCGCAGCTCAAGCATCTGTCGACGCGACTGGTTCGCGGCTGGACGCACCTCGAGCGCCAGAAGGGCGGTATCGGCTTGCGCGGTCCCGGTGAAACGCAGCTCGAAACCGATCGCCGCCTGCTCGGCAATCGCATCAAGACGCTGAACGCGCGCCTCGACAAGGTGCTTACCCAGCGCGAGACGACGCGCCGTGAACGCAAGCGTGCGGAGATTCCGACCGTCGCGCTGGTGGGCTACACGAACGCGGGGAAGTCGACACTGTTCAACTATCTGACCGGGGCAAAAGCGTTCGCCGCCGATCAGCTCTTCGCCACGCTCGATCCGACCGTCCGTCGCCTGAATCTGCCGGATGCACGATTCGCGTTGCTGGCCGACACGGTCGGATTCGTCCGCGATCTGCCGCACGAACTGGTGGCCGCATTCCGCTCGACTTTGCAGGAAGCGCGCGAGTCGACGCTTCTGCTGCACGTCGTGGACGCTGCCGATCCGGAGCGCGGCGAACGGATCGAGCAGGTCAACCGTGTGCTCGAAGAGGTCGGCGCGGGATCTTTGCCGCAGATCGAGGTCTACAACAAGGCGGACCTCTTGGGCGAGGCGCCTCGCGTCGAAGCTGCGGCCGAGGGGCACGTGCGCCGAGTATGGCTCTCTGCCCAGACCGGAGCGGGTACGGACTTGCTGATCAACGCCATCGGGGATTTCCTGGGGCCCGAGATCGTTCATCGACACATCGTGCTCGATCCCGCCCGCGGCCGGGCGCGTGCGCGGTTCTTCGCCGCCGGCGCGGTGCTCGCGGAGAAAACGCTTCCGGGCGGCGAAACGGATCTGGAGATTTCCATGCCGCGGCTGGCGTTCGAAGACCTTTGCCGGACCGAAGGCCTCCCTTTTAGTCCCAACGACCCACTTCAACCTTGTGCCACCGGCGGGCCATTCCTACAATCGCCCGTTCCGACCCGCTGGATTGGCTGATTTTTTTCTTCCGGAGTATCGAGCTTCTTATGGCCTGGAACGAATCCGGCGGAAATTCCGGCGGCAAGCGCAACAACCCCTGGGGGGGCGGTGGCGGCAACCGGCCCGATCAGGGTCCCCCCGATCTCGATGAGGTGGTGCGCAACCTGCAGCGCCGCCTCTCGGGCATTTTCGGCGGAGGCAGCGGCCGCGGCGGTGCCGGCACCGGCGGCGGTGCCGGGCGGGGATTCGGCATCGGAACGATCGCCCTCGTGCTCGTCGCGATCTGGGCTTTCACCGGCCTCTACCAGGTGGATGCCGCCGAACGCGGCGTCGTGTTGCGGTTCGGCAAGCACGTCGCAACCACTGAACCGGGTCTGCGCTGGCACATGCCATGGCCGATCGAAACCCGGCAGCTCGTCAACATCCAGACGATCGAGAGCTTCAGCGAAACCACCCGCATGCTGACGTCGGACGAAAACCTCGTCGACATCAATCTCGAAGTTCAATTCCGTCGCGCCAATCCGCTGGACTACGCTTTCAACGTCGAATCCCCGGACACCACGCTGCGCGAAGTGAGCGAGAGTGCGATCCGCGAGATCATCGGCCGCAGCAAGCTCGACTACGTGCTCGAGTCTGGCCGTCTCGACATCGTCGTGCGCACGAAGGAACTGATCCAGCGCACCATCGATGCCTACAAGACCGGTATCGAAGTCACTTCGGTGAACCTGCAGGACGTGAAGGTGCCGCAGGAAGTCGGGCCTGCGCAGGCCGACGCAATCAAGGCGCGCGAGGACCGTGATCGTTTCTCGCTTGCTGCCCAGGCGTATGCGAACGACATCATCCCGCGTGCTCGCGGTGCGGCGGCCCGTGAAGTCCTCGACGCGCAGGCCTACCGCTCCCGCAAGGTTGCGGATGCAGAAGGCGAAACGGCACGGTTCGGCAAGCTGCTCGCGGAGTACGAGCAGGCACCGGCCGTGACGCGCGAACGTCTCTACATCGAAACGCTCGAAGCCGTGCTGGCATCGAGCAAGAAGGTCGTGCTCGATACCGCGGGCAGCGGCAACAACCTGGTCTACCTGCCCATCGACAAGCTTCTCGAGCAGACGAGGCGGCCACGTGTGGAGTCCACTGACTCGTCGATGACCATCGAACGTCCTGCCGGATCCGGGACGGACAACACGACCACAGATCGCCGTACGCGAGGGTCACGCTGATGGCGAACCGAGCATTCCTGGTATTGATTGCCATCGCGGCGCTTGCGCTGCTGTCTGCCATGTCCGCGTTCACCGTGCGTGAAACGGAAATGGCCATCAAATTCCGCTTCGGCGAAATCGTGCGCGCGGACTACGGTCCGGGCCTGCACTTCATGACGCCGTTCGTGAACAAGGTGCAGAAGTTCGACCGCCGGGTGCTGACAGGGAACGTGCCGCCGGAGCAGTTCCTCACCAGCGAAGGCAAGATCCTCCGCATCGACTTCTACATGAAGTGGCGGATCTCCGACGTCTCGACGTTCTACCAGGCAACCTCCGGCGGCGATAAGCGCATCGCCGAGGGCCGCCTGGGGGCCATCGTGAAGGACGGCATCAAAGGCGTGATCGCACGCCGCACCATCCAGCAGGTGGTCGCTGCGGAGCGCGCCGAGTTCACGGGCGAAATTCTCAAGCTGGCCGAAGCGAACGCACGCGGACTCGGTTTGACGCTCGTCGACGTTCGAGTGAAGAAAATCGACCTCCCCGATGAAGTCAGCGAATCGGTGTTCAATCGAATGCGTCAGGACTTCGACCGCCAGGCGAAGCGGCTGCGCGCAGAGGGCGATGAGAACGCCGAGAAGCTGCGGGCCGAGGCCGATCGTCAGCGCATCGAAATCCTGGCGGAAGCTTATCGCGAAGCCGAAGGCATCCGCGGCGAAGGCGACGCGAAGTCGGCCGAGATCTATGCGCGGACCTATTCCCGCAACGCGGATTTCTATTCGTTCTATCGCAGCATGCAGGCCTATCGCGAGTCGATCGGAACGGAAAGCGACGTGCTCGTGATCTCACCGGACAGTGAGTTCTTCAAGTACCTGAATCGCTCCGGCAAGCGTTGAGCCTGCCGGTGTGCGGCGCTGCGGCGTGTCCGCGGATTTGCTTCGGCTGACGTCAAGGCGCCATGAACTGGACAGATCTGCTCGCGGCTTTCGCGTTGTATCTCGTGCTGGAAGGCATCCTGCCGTTCCTGAATCCCCAGGCCATGAAACGCTTCATGCTGACGATGGCGAACCTTCCCGACCAGCAGCTGCGGGTCTGGGGTCTCGTCAGCATGACCGGCGGACTGGTGCTCCTGTATGTCGTGCGATCGTGATCGTCGACGTCCGCATCAATGAATCCATGCTGTGAGCGTGTCTCTCGCGGCTCCCGTCTTCTTTATTAGCTGTGTGTTCTCATGAGCAACAATGTCGTAGTCATCGGCGCCCAATGGGGCGATGAAGGCAAGGGCAAGATCGTCGATCTGCTGACAGATCGTGTCGCCGGCGTCGTCCGATTCCAGGGCGGCCACAACGCGGGCCATACACTCGTCATCAATGGCAAGAAGACGGTCCTGCGCCTGATCCCGTCGGGCATCCTCCATGACGGCGTGACGTGCTTCATCGGCAACGGTGTCGTGCTGTCACCCAAGGCGCTGTTCGAGGAAATGGCAGAGCTGCAGCGTGCGGGCATCGATGCTCCGAGCCGCTTGCGGATTTCGGAGGCATGTCCGCTGATCCTCCCGCATCACATCGCTCTCGATCAGGCGCGCGAGACGGCAATGGGGGCGGCGAAGATCGGTACGACCGGCCGCGGTATCGGTCCGGCCTATGAGGACAAGGTCGCCCGCCGCGCGATTCGAGTTCAGGATCTGTTCGCGCGCGAACGTTTCGCTGCGAAGCTGGGCGAAGTTCTGGACTATCACAACTTCGTCCTGCGCAATTACTTCAAGGCGCAGACGATCGATTTCCAGCAGACGCTCGATGAATCGCTGCAGTTCGCGGACCGGCTGAAGCCGATGGTGGCTGACGTCTCCGCCGAAGTGAACGCGATGATGCGCGCCGGCAAGCGATTCCTGTTCGAAGGGGCCCAGGCCGCCCTGCTGGACGTCGATCACGGTACCTATCCGTTCGTCACGTCGAGCAATTGTGTTGCGGGTCAGGCGTCGGCCGGTGTTGGCGTGGGTCCGCAGCATCTGCACTACGTTCTTGGCGTCGCGAAGGCTTATGCGACGCGCGTCGGCAGCGGCCCATTCCCCACGGAGCTCGACGATGAAGTCGGCGAGCATCTGCGCGTGAAAGGCAACGAGTACGGCTCGGTCACCGGGCGTCCCCGTCGTTGCGGCTGGTTCGATGCTGCAGGGTTGCGCAGAGTCGTCGAACTCAACGGCGTTTCGGGACTGTGCATAACGAAACTCGACGTGCTCGATGGTCTCGACACCGTGCGTGTCGCCGTCGGATACAAGGTGCGCGGAGAGAAGCGGGACATGCTCCCGGTCGGCGCCGAGGCGCTGGCCATCTGCGAGCCGATCTACGAGGAACATGCCGGCTGGAAGGAGAGCACGTTCGGTGTGAAGTCGTTCGACGCGTTGCCGCGCGAAGCGCAGGCCTACCTCAAACGACTCGAGGAACTCGTCGGAGCGCCGATCGCGATCATTTCGACCGGGCCTGATCGCAGCGAGACCATCGTTCTGCGCAATCCTCTTGACTGACAGGCCGCGGGACCAGAACGGCGCGCAGCGGTCGTCGACGCAATAGCGACGGCCGCTGACCGCGAGCGCAGGGCAGAGATTCATCCGATCAAAGGAAGAAAAACGGGACAGCCGACGCGAGCACGCACCGCATCGGGCACATGTCACTGGCTGTCTAAAGGGAACTTGGTGCCCAGGAGAGGACTCGAACCTCCAAGGATCGCTCCACTGGTACCTGAAACCAGCGCGTCTACCAATTCCGCCACCTGGGCAGGGGAAGGAATGCGGGGTCCAGCCCCGCAAGGCGCGCAAATCTACCGGCGGTATCCCGCAGTGTCAATCCAAGCGGCGTCAATCTGAAGCGTCGACATCGACGCCACCGACGCAACTACCCACCCATTTTCAGTGCATCCCGCACAAACCCGGCGTTCGCGCGTTACAGCGCCATCCGGAGCCTTGGCGGCATGGCTGAGCTACACTTCAACCACTTGTTATGAAAAGCAAAAAGAAATCCAGAAAAAACCCCGCGGCGAAATCGAAAAAGACTTCGCCCCGTCCCGCCCGGGCGCAGCGCGCCAAGGCGGACGAACAGTTTTCGATCAGCGAAACCCTGAAGGAGGCCGGACAGCCGCTGCTGTTCGACCAACTGGCGGTCCGCGTCGGTGCGACGACGAGTGCCCAGCGACGGAATCTGCATTCGCAACTCAAGGCCCTGCTGCACGCGGGCGACATCGTTCTCAATCGGCGCGACGAGTACTGCCTGCGTGAGCGACTGACGCTGATCGTCGGCACTGTGTCCGGTCATCGCGATGGCCACGGATTCGTTCACCCGGAGGATCGTTCGACACCGATCCTTCTTTCGCACCGGCAGATGCGGGAAGTCATGCATGGTGATCGCGTCGCCGTTCGTTTGAGCGGCACGGATCATCGCGGCCGGCCCGAAGGCACGATCGTCGAAGTGCTCGAGCGCGGCACGACCGAGATCGTCGGCCGTCTCTATGACGAATCCGGGATCAGCTTCGTCGTGCCGGACAATCCGCGGATCGGCCATCGAGTGCTGGTTCCCCGCGATCGGCTCGGCGGCGCCAAGCCCGGGCAGGTCGTGCTGCTGAAGCTCCTCGAGCAGCCGTCGAAGACCGCGCAACCGCTGGGCTACGTCGCCCGGGTCCTCGGCGAGCATGCGGCGCCTGGAATGGAAACAGAGATCGCCATCCATTCGCACGGCCTGCCTTTCGAATTCCCGCTGGACGCAGTCGCCGAAGCCGAAGCGTTCGGCAATTCGGTGAGCGCTGCAGCGAAGCGCGGCCGTGAAGATCTGCGCGACGTACCGCTCGTCACCATAGATGGCGAGGACGCAAGAGATTTCGACGATGCGGTCTGGTGTGAACCCGTCCGCGGCGGCTGGAGATTGATCGTCGCAATCGCGGACGTGGCGAGCTACGTATCGCCGGGTTCCGCGCTCAATCAGGAAGCCCAGCACCGCGGCACTTCGGTGTACTTCCCGAATCGCGTATTGCCGATGTTGCCCGAGGCGCTGTCGAACGGATTGTGTTCGCTCAATCCGAACGTCGACCGGCTGTGCATGTGCTGCGAAATGCGCGTGAGCGAGCAGGGCAAGGTGACACGCGCGCGGTTCTTCGAAGGCCTGATGAATTCGAAGGCGCGACTGACCTACACGAAGGTCGCCGCGTATCTGGCGAATCCTGCTGCGAGCGCCGATCCCGACGTCGCGAAGTGCGGCGAACAACTGCGCCACCTGCACGATGTCTTTCGTGCGCTGTACAGCGCACGACTGCGTCGCGGCGCGCTGGATTTCGATGCTCCGGAGCTGAAGGTGCGGTTCGATTCCGGAGGACGCATTGCGGCCTTCGTCGAACAGCCGCGCAACGACGCCCATCGTCTGATCGAAGAGTGCATGATCGCGGCCAACGTGGAAGCAGCGCGCTTCCTGCGCAAGCACAAGATTCCGACGCTCTATCGCGTCCACGGCCAGCCGGATGAAGATCGGCTCGAACAGTTGCGCCAGTTCCTGAGCGGCTTCGGCATCGAACTGCCGCGGGACCGGGACCTCGAGCCGCAAGACATGAACGCGGTGCTGCAAAAGATCGTTGGCAACGAAGAAGCCCATCTCATTCAGACCGTGGTGATCCGATCCATGCCGCAGGCGGCCTATCAGCCCGAGAACGTCGGTCACTTCGGCCTGGCGCTTGCGGAGTACGCGCACTTCACCTCGCCGATCCGCCGCTATCCGGACCTGCTCGTCCATCGCGGCATCCGCCATGTGTTGCGCGGAGGAACGGCAGCGGACTTCGAATACAGCGGCTCTCGCATGGTCGAGCTCGGCCAGCAGACGTCCTTCACCGAGCGCCGCGCTGACGAAGCAACGCGGGATGCGATGTCCTGGCTGAAATGCGAGTACATGCAGGACAAGATCGGTGAGGAATTCGATGCGCTCGTCACGGGCGTCGTCGACTTCGGTCTGTTCGTGCAAGCCAAGGGATTACAGATCGACGGCCTCGTGCATGTGAGCGCGCTCGGGTCCGACTACTTCTCCCGCGATCGCACCGGCTACCGTCTCGTCGGCGCGCGCAGCGGACGGGTCTTCCGGCTCGGCGATCATCTGCGCGTGCGCTTGATCAACGTGATCATCGACGAGCGCAAGATCGATTTCGAATTGGCGGAAGCACGCTCGGGCCCGCCGATGATCCGCGGACCGTGGCAGCGGCGACGAGGCCGTCGATGAGTGACGAGGCGATCGTTTTCGGGCTGCACGCCGTGCGTACGCTCCTGCAGCAGCATCCGCAGCGCGCGTCGCTGCTGATCCTGCAGAAGGGCCGCGAGGACGGGCGAATCGCGGAGGTCGCGAAGCTCGCTCAGGCAGCGGGTGTGAAGATCGCTCATCGCGATGGTGCGGAACTCGACCGCATGGCGGCGGGCGACAGGCATCAGGGCGTGTGCATCCAGATGAAGTCGTCGGGTGTGCTGGGCGAGGGTGCCCTCGATGAACTTCTCGACCAGGCGAAGAAGCCGCTGCTCCTCATCCTCGACGGTGTTCAGGATCCCCACAATCTCGGCGCCTGCCTGCGTACCGCCGATGCGGTCGGTGTCACCGCGGTGATCGTTCCCCGCGATAGGGCCGCCGGGTTGTCGCCCGTCGTGCGCAAGGTGGCGTCAGGTGCGGCCGAGACAGTGCCGCTGATCCAGGTCGTCAACCTGGCACGCACAATGCGCTGGCTAAAGGAACGCGAGGTCTGGATCGTAGGAACCGACGACGAAGCGCCCAAGTCCCTCTACGAGACGAGCCTGACAGGTCCGCTGGCCATCGTGCTTGGGGCCGAAGGCCCCGGGCTTCGCCGGCTGACGAAGGAGAACTGCGACGCCCTGATCAGCATCCCAATGCGGGGTGTAGTGGAAAGCCTGAACGTGTCGGTCGCCACCGGCGTCGTGCTTTTCGAGGCGCTCCGGCAGCGAGGCTAGCGTCCGCGGCCTTGCCCGGCGGCGGGGCATTCCGCTACCATTCGCGCCCGTTTTGCGCCCGGAATCCGGGGGCGGCGGTAACGTGGTTTCCCAACTCCTTGCTTCACTGGAATTAATCACCCAGGAAGCATCCCCATAAGGAGCAGCAATGCGACATTATGAGATTGTGTTTCTGGTCCACCCTGACCAGAGCGAACAGGTTCCGGCCATGCTGGAACGCTACAAGGGCATGATCAGCGCCGGCAGCGGCACGATTCACCGCCTGGAAGACTGGGGCCGCCGCCAGCTGGCGTTCCCGATCGCCAAGGTTCACAAGGCGCATTACGTTCTGCTGAACCTCGAGTGCGACAGCAAGACCCTCAACGAACTGACCGGCGCATTCCGCTTCAGCGATGCAGTCCTGCGTCATCTCGTGATCAAGATGGACAAGGCCGTCACCGAACCGTCGCCGATGGCGCGTTCGACCGACGAGTCCCGCGACGAGCGCTTCGCCGACGACGGCGATGACGATTCCCCTTCCGCGGCTGCCTGATCCATCCGGTTTAAAGAGGTTATTGCCATGTCACGTTTTTTCCGCCGCCGTAAATTCTGCCGCTTCACGGCTGAAGGCATCGAACAGATCGACTACAAGGATCTGGGCATTCTCAAGGCTTACATCACGGAAACCGGCAAGATCGTTCCGAGCCGCATCACCGGGACGAAGTCGCACTATCAGCGTCAGCTCGCCGTTGCTGTGAAGCGCGCGCGTTACCTGGCGCTGCTGCCGTACACCGATCAGCACTGATCCGTTCTTCGTAACGTGCGTCGGCCGCAGGGCCGGCGTACGCGCCCTTTTCAGGGCAGTGTGTCCATGCATCACGCAATCGCAGCCTGGCTGACCCAGCGTCCCTGGCATGCAGCAGTCGCTGCCGCCTTCTGCGGCGCGCTGTCGTTGCAGATGCCGATGCCGTTCATGGTGCTGGCGGGAGCGATTCCGGTGCTGGTGATGCTGCGCGCCGACTGGCGCCAGGCGCTGCCGGTCGCGGCAACCTCCGCGGCCGCTGCCATCTGGATCGTGGTGACGCTGGGCGAGATGGTGCCGGGGTTGATCGTCGGACTGCTCGTGCTCATCGTCGGGCCGACCCTGCTGGCGGCGCTGCTGAAGCGGACGGGTTCGCTGAATCTCTGTTTCCAGATCGCCGCATCGGTGGTTGCCCTGGCGGTCATCGGGGTCTATCTCGCGCTGCCGGATCCGACCGCAATCTGGGTCGAGCTGCTGCGCAGGGCGCTGGATTCGATGGAAGCGGCGGGATTGCACTTCGGTGGCGACACCGAAGCCATGATCGCCATCTGGGCCCGAACGATGTGGGGCGCGCTGGCGGCCCTGTCGATGGCCACGGTGCTTGGGGCGCTGTTCCTGGGGTGCTGGTGGCAGACGCTGCTCGACGCCCCCGGCCGGTTCGGGGCCGAATACCGCAAGCTGCGGTTGGGATTGGTGCTCGGGCTGGCGGTGACGGTGCTGTTCGTGACCGCGTTCCTGAGCGATTCGGGACTCGTCGCTTCGCTGGCCTGGGTGGCCTTTGCGGCTTTGTCCTTCCAGGGACTGGCGGCTGCCCATCGGAGCAAGGCGGGCGGACGATTGAATCGAGGCTGGCTGGCGGCGATCTACGTCCTGCTGGTCGTGCCGCTGTCGATGTCGGTTACGGTGCTGGTACTGGCGATCTGGGGCTTCGCGGACAACTGGTTGCGACCCCGCGCCCAGACTGTGTGAGTATTGCGTCAAGGCTATTGGTTAGTTTCAAGGCATAGGTGTCCTATGGAAGTCATTCTGCTGCAGAAGGTTGCGAACCTCGGCAACATCGGCGATCGCGTCAAGGTGAAGTCCGGTTACGGCCGCAACTTCCTCCTGCCCGCGGGCAAGGCGACTCTCGCCACTGAAGAGAACGTTGCGAAGTTCGAGTCGCGTCGCGCCGAAATAGAGAAGGCCGCGAAGGTCGAGCTCGATGCCGCCCAGGCTCGCGCTGCGAAGCTCGAAGGCTTCAAGCTCACGCTCACGGCAAAGGCCGGCGGCGAAGGCAAGCTCTTCGGCTCGATCGGCACCACGGACATCGCTGAAGGTGCCCGCAAGGCTGGTCACCAGATCGAGCGTGCGGAAGTGCGCCTGCCGAACGGCCCCATCCGCCAGGCCGGCGAGCACGTCGTGCAGGTCCACCTGCACACCGATCTGACCGTCGACCTGCCGGTCATCATCATCGGCGAAGAGTAATCGCGTTACGGCGGCAGCACCGATGCCGGGCACCGAGCCAAGAGTCCCGTTCGGCGGTTCGCGCCGCGATCGGGACCGTGCGGTGGTCGATGACATCCGTGTGCCGCCGCATTCGGTGGAAGCCGAGCAGGCCGTGCTCGGCGGTCTCATGCTCGACAATCGGGGGTGGGATGCGATCGCCGATCGCGTGACGGGTGAAGACTTCTATCGGCGCGATCACCAGCTGATATTCGAGGGCATCGCCGACCTGGCAGCCCGCAGCGAACCTTTCGATGCCGTTACCCTCTCCGAAGCGCTCGAACGCAAGGCGCTGTCGGAACAGACCGGCGGACTCATCTATCTCGCGGGCCTGGTCCGCGACACTCCCAGCGCAGCCAACATTCGTGCCTATGCGGAAATCGTCCGCAAGCGCTCGGTCCTGCGCAAGCTGATCCACGTCGGCGGCACGATCGCCGCCAGCGCCTACGATCCCGAAGGTCGGGAAGCGAATGAGATCGTCGACGAAGCCGAGCGGCTCGTCTTCGAGATCGCCGAGAGCGGCAACAAGGCGGGCTCGGGTTTCGTGCCGCTGCGCAACGATCTCGGTGCCGTCATCGATCGTCTCGACATGCTGGCCCAGAACAAGGGCCAGCTCACCGGCATCAGTACCGGGTTTACGCGCCTGGATGAAATGACGGCAGGCCTCCAGAAGGGCGACCTCATCGTCATCGCCGGCCGACCGTCGATGGGCAAGACGACCTTTGCCCTGAACATCGCGGAGAACGCCGCCTTCGGTCCGAAGAAGGCGAAGGTCGGCATCTTCAGCATGGAAATGTCGCGCGAATCGCTGGCATTCCGCATGGTCTCGTCGCTCGGTCGCGTCGATCAAAGCCATCTTCGCGTCGGCAACATCGACGGCGAGGAGTGGTCGCGCGTGAACACGGCGATCAGCATGATGAAGGAAGCGCCGATCTACATCGACGATACCGGCGCGCTTACGCCTACGGATGTTCGCGCACGGGCTCGACGCCTGAAGCGCGAGCACGGACTCGATCTCATCGTGCTCGACTACTTGCAGCTCATGCAGGTTTCCGGCAACACGGAAAATCGCGCGACGGAAATCTCCGAGATCTCGCGCTCGCTCAAGGCGCTGGCGAAGGAGCTTGCCGTGCCGGTGATCGCGCTCTCGCAGCTCAACCGCAGCGTCGAGCAGCGTACGGACAAGAAACCCGTGATGTCCGACCTGCGCGAATCGGGCGCCATCGAGCAGGACGCCGACCTGATCATGATGATCTATCGCGAAGAGGTGTACGACAAGAACACCACCCGCAAGGGCATCGCCGACATCATCATCGCCAAGCAGCGTAACGGCGAGATCGGCGAGATCGCGCTGACCTTCCTGGGCAAGTACACCAAGTTCGAAAACTTCGCACCCGAGTCCTCCTACGGCGACGGTTCATTCCGGTGAGCTTCCCCACCGCGACGATCGATGCGGGCGCGTTGCGTCACAACCTCGCCGCGGTCCGCCGTTTCGCCCCCGCTTCGAAAGTCCTGGCCGTCATCAAGGCGAATGCCTATGGCCACGGCATCGTCCCCGTTGCGCATGCGCTCGACAGCGCGGATGGTTTCGGCGTGGCGCGTATCGGCGAAGGCATGGCGCTGCGCGCCGGTGGGGTCACGCGACCGATAGTGCTGCTCGAGGGTGTTTTCAGCACCGATGAGCTGCAGCAGGCGGCAACGGCAAACTTCGAGCTCGTCGTGCATTCGCTGGCACAGGTCGAGCAGCTCGAACAGGCGGGCGTATCGCATCGTTTCGATGTGTGGCTGAAGCTCAATACCGGCATGAACCGGCTGGGCGTGACGCCGGCGGAGTTCGATGAGGTGCGTCGCCGTCTGCAGGCATGCGCCGCCGTCGGCCGTATTCGCTTGATGACTCATCTGTTCGGCGCCGAAGAAGCGGGCGGGGTAGGGACCCGCCAGCAGATCGGCGACTTTCTCGCGATGACTGCGGGAATGAACCTCGATCGCAGCGTTGCGAATTCCGCAGGGTTGATCGCATGGCCCGAAGCGCGCACCGAGTGGGTGAGGCCCGGGCTCATGCTCTATGGCATTTCACCGATCCCTGGCCAGGACGCCGATCAACTCGGTTTGCGCCCAGCAATGACGCTGACGACACAGCTCATCGCCGTGCGTCGCGTGACGCGCGGCGAAGGTGTCGGCTACAACGCCATCTGGCGTGCGCCCAAGGACTCTCTGATCGGTATTGCCGCGATCGGCTACGGCGATGGCTACGCGCGCAATGTGCGAAGCGGCGCGCCGGTGCTGGTCGACGGTCATCCGGCCACAGTTGCCGGTCGAGTCTCGATGGACATGACAGCGATCGATGTCACCGACGTTCCGAACGCAAAGATCGGCGATTCTGTCGTGCTATGGGGAGAGGGTGTTCCGGCCGATCGGGTCGCAACGTACGCCGATACGATCGCGTACGAGCTCGTCTGCGGAATTGCGCAGCGGGTGGCGAGGGTGTGGAAATAGTCTTGCGTCACTCCCGCGAAGGCGGGAGTCCATGCCTTGGATTCCCGCGTTCGCGGGAATGACAGTCGCGGAAATCAGCTTTCGAAGAATCCCATCTTCACGCCTGCGAGCAGGATGACGTCGTTGTCCTGCAGCTTGCGTGCTTGCTCGCCAATCGCGCTCCCATTCACCTGCGGATAGTCGCTCGGCTTGCCACTGTCGACATGCACGATGAAGAAGCCATCGGCGCGACGCGTGATCGCGGCGACCTGAACGCCGGGGCGTCCGAGCGTCGTCAGCGCCTTGTTCAGTTCGAGCTCGCGTCCCGCGAATGCGCCGCTCAGAACCTGGAGCTTTGCTTTCGGCAGGGCGACGGGATGCTCGCCGGTGGCGCTCGTTGCAAGGCCCGGACGTGCCGCCGTTGCAGCAGTCGATGGCGTTGCCGCGGTAGCAGCCTTCGGCGGCGTGGGCGCAGCGGGAGCAGGCGGCACCATCGTTGACGCCTTCTTCGCCGCCGCAGCAGCGACTGCGGATCCCGGCGTGATGATCATGGTCTTCTCGAACTCATCGGGTTCGGAATCCATGCTCTGGGTGTCGACGAAGCGCAGTTGATGGTGACCGACCGTCACTACATCGCCATGCTGGAGCGCATGCTTCTTGATCAGCTTGCCGTTGACGTACGTGCCGTTGGTGCTGTTCAGGTCCTCGAGGAACGAATCGTTGAGGATGTTGATGACCAGCGAGTGATGGCCGCTGACGGCAGGGTTGTCGATCCGGATATCGTTATCCGGCAGGCGACCGACCGTATAACGTTCCTTGTTCATGTTGTACTCGGCCATCACCTGGCCATCCAGGCTAAGGATCAACCGTGCCATGTCGTATGCCTCGTCCCCAATGTGGTTGCCGCAGCCGGCGCCAGCAAACTAACCGAACCAGCGCAGGATTTTGTCAACCACTCGGTTCTTTGCTGCGAACGAGTCGACAACTTGCGCAAGAATAATCGAGACGTTGTCTCGTCCGCCGTTATCGTTCGATAACTGAATCAATTGCTTAGCGACTGTTTCAAGACTAGCACTAAAGGTGCTGAGAGTTAAGTGGATGTCGTCGTCCTCGACCATGTCGGACAGGCCATCCGAGCAAAGGACGTAAAAATCGCCCTTTTCCGCAGCGTGTTCATGCAGTTCCACGTCCACGGTGGGTTCGACCCCCAGCGCTCTTGTGACGTAGTTCTTGTTTGTAGCCCGCTGGGCCTCGGCCGGAGAGTAGAACCCCCGGTCCACCAGCTCCTGGAGCAGGGAGTGATCCATGGTCATCTGCTCGAACCGGTTCGCCCGCATCCGGTAGGCCCGGGAGTCGCCGACATGGGCGATGGCCACCTTGTTGTTGAAGAACAGGCAGGCCACCACCGTCGTGCCCATGCCCTCGCACTGCGGCTGGGTCTTGGCGGTCTGGTAGATGATCTTGTTGGCGCGCGCGATGGCGTCGCGCAGGACGATGCTGGGCCGCTGCATGCCGGTCTCAGGATCTTCCGTGCTCATGTCCTGGTGTTCGATCGCTTCCTTCACCAGGCCCACGATGGTCTTTACCGCGATGCCGCTGGCGACTTCGCCCGCGTTGTAGCCGCCCATGCCGTCCGCGAGGACGAACAGGCCGATGTCCGCATCGACGCCGATGGTGTCCTCATTGTGCTCACGGACGCGGCCGACATCGCTCAGCCCGACGGATCGGATCTTGCCGCGCATCATGAAGGTCTCCCCATCGTGCTAGCGGCGATCATGGGAGCAACCACTCATGTTCACTCTTGGCCTTTTCAGGCTCGAGGCTCTTGGCGCAGGCATGCAGATCGGCGGCGAACTGGGCACAGGTGGGGTAACGGTCGTCCGCGGACTTGGCGAGGACCCGATCGATGATGGCGTCGAGTCCTTCCGGCAGCTCGGGGCGCACCAGGCGGATCGGGGTATGAGGCTCGGTCGCGATCTTCTGCATCAGGCGAGGCATCGATTCGGCGCGGAACGGCAACTGACCCGTCAACAGCTGGTACAGGCTGACGCCGAGTGCGAATTGATCGGAACGGCCATCGAGGCTGCGGCCTTCCAGCTGTTCCGGCGACATGAATGAAGGGGTGCCCAGGACGATTCCGGTTTTCGTTCGGCTTGTATCGGTCAGTCGTGCGATCCCGAAGTCGGTGATCTTCAGCTCATCGGTCTCGGCATTGAACATTATATTAGCCGGTTTGATATCCCGATGAACCACGTTCTGCCGGTGCGCATAGTGCAGGGCTTCGGCGGTTCGGGCCACGAGGGTCATCACGGTTTTCGGCGGCAGCAGTCTTGTGCTATCCGTGTAGTGGCTCAGATGCTGACCGCGCAGATATTCCATGGCGATATATGCGAGCCCGGCATCTTCACCCGCGTCGTAGACGGTCACGATGCTCGGATGATTCAGCCGGCCGGCCATTTCGGCTTCGCGGAAGAAGCGGGCCCGCGCCTCTTCGAGATCGTTCTCCTCGAACTCGTCGGCCAGCGGAATCGCCTTGATGGCGACCACGCGATTGATGTTCGGGTCACGGCCCAGGTACACGACACCCATCGCGCCCTTGCCGAGTTCGCGCTCGAGCTCGTAGCGGCCGAGCTTGCGACCCAGTGACTTCGGCTGCTGTTCGCCGAACGGATCGTCGCTGAAATCCTCGATGCGGTTGCTGCGTGGCGGTGGCGGCACCGCACGGATCTTCGTCTTGTCGGGCTGCTGCGGTTGCTCGCGCGCGGGGCGATCTTCGGCGACGCGGGCTCGCCGCGCACGAAGGTCGCGATAGTTCGGATCCCGGGTTGCGATGTGACCGTACACCGCCGCGGCCTTCTGGTTCTGGCGCCGTCGCTCGAAGTCCATGCCGAGGAAGTAGAGCAGCTCCATCGTCGGTGCATCGAGCGGGCAGCGGCGATACGTTTCGAACGCGAGATCGAGCTGTCCCTGCCGCTGGAACGTCTGGCCGAGCGAACGCAGATTCGCGGTGGGGTCCTTCGCGCTGGTGGCGCGAACGTTTGCTTGCCGTACGAGGTCACCGAGCAGATAGAGGATATAGCCGGCGACAGCGGCGACCGCAGGCGTCAACAGCTGTACCCAGGTATTCGTCGAGCCCAGCACGCCGAAATCTGCGATCGCCAGGATCGCCGCGACCAGCACCGTGGCGAGCGCGCCCATGGCGGGGCCCGCCGCGGGCAATATGAATGCTGCAAACAGGATTACGCCGATCGCCACGGCCCATTCGGTGGCGATCGCCGAGCCCGGCCGCGCGAATGTCGTTCCCTGGAGCAGGTTGGCCGTCGTGCTCGCGGTGATGGTATTCACGGACATGAGCCTGCCAACGGGCGTCGCCATCGCATCGTCGGAGTCCACGATGCCCACGATCACGATCTTGTCGCGCAGTTCGGCGGACGGCACGTTGCCATCGAGCACCTGCTGGTACGAATATCGTTTGAACGCTGTGTTGGGGATGAAGTGCGGATGGCTGCGCAGCTGATCGTCGAGAGCGATGTTGCGGTTGCCGATACGCATCGTCGTGTCGGAGGTGAAGAGCGGGTCGGAGTCCATGGCGCGGGCCGCAATGGAGGTGGCCATGGAAGGCAGCAACTGCTCGCCCACGCGTACCGCCGCGATGTCGTCGCGCAAGACGCCGTCACTGTCGGCAGCGATATAGATGTGCCCGACCGCAGTCACCTGCTGCGCCAGTGTGTCGGAGAGGGACTGTGTAATGCGCGCCTGAGTCGCGACTGCAAGGGCAGTCCGTTCCGGCGTTGCAAACAGCCGGTCGGGAAGATTTGCGGTATCCGTCGTTTCAGTAGTGGTCCGGATCTCGATCGGCAGGACGACGTTGCCGTGATGCCGGATCGCTGCGGAGAGTTGCGCATCGGGTGCGACAGAGTTACCCGACGCTCTCAATAGCTCGCGCAGCTGCACGGCTTCTTCGGAGTTGCCGAGTTCGGACGCTTCGAGCAAGGTCAGCGCGGCGCGAACCCGTTCGGTCTCGGCGGCGCTCTGCGAGGTGCCGAGCGGCATTGTGAAAGCAACGACCTTCGCGCCGCCCTCGGTCAGCTCCCGGAGGAGATCGGCATGAACGCCATGAGGCCACGGCCATGTGCCCAGTTCCGCGAGGCTCTGCTGGTCGATGTCGACCAGCACGATGCCTTCCGCGGCAGGCGGATCGGACGAGCGTTGCGCGCGATCGTACGCAGCCAGCTCGAGCGGCGCGAACGGGGAGGGCGTAACCAGCCGTCCAATGGCAATCACCGCGGCTGCTGCAATGCCGCCTGGAAGCCAGGAAAAACGCGCCAGTCTGGAAGCCACGGAAACCCCATTCTTATGTCTGAAGGAAGTATAGACGAATGGCCTTCCCCAGATTGCCGGCGGCGTCACACCCGCTGTTTGCATTTCAAGTCTGCGATGTGTGAATTGGCTCACCGAAATCCGGATTGCTGAGGTAGGCTCCGCCGCTTTCGCGACGCAGTTCATTCGACATGGCCAAGACCCGGCAGATCTACGTATGTGAGGAGTGCGGGAATGAGAGCCTGCAGTGGCAAGGGCTCTGTCCTGCTTGCGGAGCGGGGGATTCGCTCAAGGCCATCAGCGTTGCCAAGGGAAACAACAAGGGAAACCCTGAGAGGAAGTCCCTGACCGCATCGAGCGGCGCGCCGCAGCGACTGTCGCAAGTGGTCAACAAGGACGATCCGCGAATCGCGACCGGGCTCGAGGAGTTCGATCGGGTACTGGGCGGCGGACTGGTGCTGGGCTCGGTCACCTTGCTGGGCGGGGATCCCGGCATTGGCAAGTCCACGATGCTGCTGCAGGCGGGCGACGCGCTGAGCCAGGTCACGTCGACGCTCTACGTCACGGGTGAGGAATCACTACGACAGGTCAGTCTGCGTGCGCAACGTTTGGGCGTCTTCGGTGACACGCTGCAGCTGCTGGCCGAAACTGCGATCGAGACGATCCTCGAGCAGGCACAGAAGACGTCCGCACGCGTGCTCATCGTCGACTCCATCCAGACGATGCACGTTGCGGACGTGGACTCATCGCCGGGCTCGGCCACCCAGGTTCGCGAAACCGCGGCGGCGCTGGTGCGCTTTGCGAAATCGACCGGTGTCTCGGTGCTCATCATCGGTCACGTCACGAAAGAGGGCGTGATCGCGGGTCCGCGAATCCTCGAGCACATGGTCGACACCGTGCTGTATTTCGAAAGCGACGCCGGCAGCCGTTATCGCCTCGTGCGGGCGGTGAAGAACCGGTTCGGCGCAGCGAACGAAGTCGGCGTGTTCGCGATGACGGAGCAGGGTCTGAAGGAGGTGAAGAATCCCTCGGCCATCTTCCTGTCACAGCACTCGCAGCCCGTAGCGGGCAGTGCCGTGATGGTCGCTCGCGAAGGCAGCCGGCCCATGCTCATCGAAGTGCAGGCTCTTACGGACGAAGCGCAGGGCATGAATCCGCGGCGCGTCGCAGTCGGGCTGGAGTCGAATCGTCTCGCGTTGCTCCTCGCTGTCCTGCATCGTCACGGCAACGTGTCGACTGCGGGACGCGATGTCTTCGTGAACGTCGTCGGCGGCGTGCGCATCTCGGAAACGGCGGTCGATCTGCCCGCGCTGCTCGCCGCGGTTTCGAGCGTGCGAGATCAGCCCCTCGCGGCGAAGCTCGTCTGTTTCGGAGAGATCGGACTGGCCGGTGAAGTGCGGCCCGTTCCTTACGGTGAGGAGCGGCTCAAGGAAGCTGCGAAGCACGGCTTCACGCGCGCGATCGTTCCAGAGGCGAACAAGCCTCGCCGTGCTATCGACGGGCTCGAGGTGACCGGTGTCGAGCGGCTCGATCAGGCGCTGCGCAGCGCGTTCTGAGCGTCAGGCTTCGCGACGAATGTCCTTGGCTTCGCGACGCAGGTCTTCCTGTTCTTCGATCGGCCGAATGCGCGCTGTCTTCACGGCGTTGTCGATGGCCTGAAGGATCTCGATCGAGAGGCCGCCCAGCCGCAGTGTCGTGCCGGGCTCCGGAATGTTCTCGAGATATTCGAGAATCAGGCCGTTCAGCGTTCGCGGCCCGTTGGTGGGCAATGACCATCCCAGTGTCCGGTTCAGGATGCGCACGCTGATTGCACCGTTGATCACATAACTGCCGTCGGTATCGCGATGAATGTCCCGATGCAGCGTGCCGGGATCGCTCGTGAACTCGCCGACGATTTCCTCGAGGATGTCCTCCAGGGTAACGAGGCCGCGGATGTCGCCGTACTCATCGACGACGAGCGCGATGCGGCGCCGGTCGCGCTGAAAATTCTGCAGTTGCACATCGAGCGTCGTGCCTTCCGGGACGAAGTACGCTTCGCGCTCGCGGGCGATTCGCAGAAGCATCTCTCGCGACAGGTCGTCGCGTGCCAGTGCGTGAGCGACCTTCTTCATGTGCACGATGCCGATGACGTTGTCGAGGCTGTCCTCGCAGAGCGGCAAGCGCGTGTGAGGTGTCGTTCGCAGCAGTTCGAGCGTGGTGTCCCAATCGTCGCTGACATCGATGCTCGCGATCTCGTTGCGGGGGACCATGATGTCTTCGACTGCGATGGTCTGCAGTTCGAGGATGCTGGTCAGCATGCGTTGATGCGAGAGCCGCTCCGGCCCTGCGTCTCTTCCATCGGCGGTGAAGGGTTGCGTCCGCGCTGATGAAACGCCGATCACGCGCAGCACGCCTTTGGAAAGCGCGGCCAGAATCCAGGTGATGGGTTGCAGCACGACCATGAGCGCGTTGGCGAGCCATGCTGTCGCCAGTGCGATCGGTTCGGCGAACCTGGCACCCACCGCACGCGCGGCGATGTCGCCCACGACGATCAACGACACGGTGACCGCAGCGATGGCGATCGCGAGCAGGATGGGCAGGGTCATCCCGACGGTCAGGCGGGTCGTCACGTAGCCGGCGAGTGCGCCCGCGGTGACTGTGACGGCGACTCGGCATAGCAGCAGCGTCGCGGCGGGTCGATCGGATTGCGCCAGCAGGAGTTCGGCGCGGCGCGCACTGCGATTGCCGAGTCGTGCAAGAGTACGCAGGCGATAGCGGCTGACGCTCAGCAGCGCCGCTTCGACGGCGGTGAGTATCGCCACGAGAGCGATCGCTGCGAGGATGACGACGACGGGGCCTGCCGCAAGCGCGGCTGGCCACTCGATACTGTCAGGGTCCAAGGAGAGTTACCGCGGCTTCCAAGGGAGATGGCCTCAGCCCCAGTGACGGCCGAGAATGGATTCGAGCACGATGCGCGAACCGAAATAAGCGAGCACGAGCAGCGAGAACCCACTGAGCGTCCAGCGCGCAGCCGTCCGGCCGCGCCAGCCGAAGCGCCAGCGGCCGAACAGCAGGATCGCGAACACGATCCATGCGAGACACGACAGGATCGTCTTGCGCGAAAGGTCCTGCGCGAAGAGATCGTCGACGAAGATGAAACCGCTGAACAATGCCAGCGTCAGGATCGCGAAACCGGCGCCGAGGGCCTGAAAGGTGGCGGATTCGAGTGCTTCGACCGAGGGAAGGATCGAGAGCCATCCGAGGGGCTCGCGCCGGCGCAGGCGCCTGTCGAGCAGCATGAGCGCAATGACCAGCGCCGCAGCGATGGTGAGCAGTGCGTACGCAGTGGTCGACAGGATGATGTGAGCGGCGAGTTCCCAGTTGTGCTCTTTCAGGGCGAACGTGCGGGCACCTTCGTCGGTCATGGCCGCGACGACGCCAGCGATGGCGAGCAGTACCGCACCGATGCCCGCGAACCGCGGCCGGCGCCAGGAGAGCACGAGCGCGATGAGTGCGATCAGCCAGCCGATGATCGAGGCGGTCTCGGCGATCGAGAGGGCTTCCTGGGGATTCGCGAGCAGGGAATACCAGAGCAGGACGGCGTGCGTCACGAGCGCGATTACGCCGAGCGTCAGTCCCGCCACTCGCTGCCCGCGTGCGGTAGTGCGCTCCGCGCGGTAGACACTCGAGGCCAGCCAGGCCGCACAGGCCAGGTAACAGGCTAGGACGATGACAGAGAGCACGGGCAGCTGGGTCTCCGGGGGCGAAAGCGAAAGGCTACATGAGGCGGCGGGTCAGGGGATAGCGGCAGCCCGGTTTCTGAGGTCTTTGTTCTTGTCATAGACTATCCGCCTCCGCCATCCGCTATCTCCTTCTCTCATGTTCGACAAACTGACCGAACGCCTTCAGGGCGTGATGGAGAGCCTGCGCGGCCGCGGGCGACTCACCGACGAGAACATCAGCGACACGCTGCGGCAGGTGCGCATGGCACTGCTCGAGGCGGACGTCGCGCTGCCCGTCGTCAAGACGTTCATCGAATCGATCCGCGGCAAAGTCGTCGGCATGGAGATCGAGAAGAGCCTGACGCCCGGTCAGTCGCTCGTCCGCATCATCCACGAGGAACTGATCGCGCTGATGGGCGCCGGTGTCCGGCCGATCAATCTGCGCGCGCAGCCGCCGGTCGTGATTCTGCTGGCGGGCCTGCAGGGCGCCGGTAAGACGACCTCCGCCGGCAAGCTTGCGAAATGGCTGAAGGACACTGAGAAGAAGAAGGTCCTGCTGGCCAGCACGGACGTCTATCGTCCTGCCGCCATCCTGCAGCTCGAGCGGCTGGCCTCACAGCTCGATGTGGCGTTTTATCCATCCGATCCAAAAAAGCCCGCGCTGACGCTGGCGCGCGAGGCGCTGAGCGAAGCCAAGCAGTCGTTGTTCGACGTGCTCATCGTCGACACGGCGGGCCGCCTGCACGTCGACGACGAGATGATGGCGGAGATCCGCGAGATCAGCGCGGCCGTGAACCCGACGGAAACACTGTTCGTCGTCGACAGCATGGCGGGCCAGGACGCGGTCAATGCTGCGCGCGCTTTCGGCAGTGCCCTGACGCTGACCGGCGTCGTGCTCACCAAGACGGACGGCGATGCGAGAGGCGGCGCCGCGCTGTCGGTCCGGCAGATCACCGGCCAGCCGATCCTGTTCATGGGTACGGGCGAGAAGACCGACGCCCTGGAGGTCTTCCAGGCGGAGCGCGTGGCATCGCGGATACTGGGGATGGGCGATGTCCTGGCCCTGGTCGAGAAGGTCACCACGACCGTCGATCGCGAGCAGGCGGAGAAGCTCGCCCGCAAGCTCAAGAAGGGTAAGGATTTCGACCTCGAAGACCTCCACGACCAGCTGGTCCAGGTGGAGCGGATGGGGGGCTTGAGCTCGCTGATGGACAAGCTCCCGGCGCATTTGACCGCCAGGGCGGGTGCAATGCCCCAGGGGGGCGGGGAGAAGGACATCAAGCGGCAGGTCGCCATCATCCGGTCCATGACCCCGGGCGAGCGCCGCTATCCCAAGAATATCGACGCTTCCCGCAAGCGGCGGATCGCCGCCGGCTCGGGGGTTCACGTGTCCGAGATCAACAAGCTCCTGAAAAATTACCTTCAGATGCAGAAGGTTATGAAGAGCATGTCCAAGGGCGGGGGGCTCGCCAAGATGATGCGGGCGTTCGGGGGAAAGATGCCTGGGATGTGATCAGGAGGCCAGCTGGCAAACCGGCCACCTGGCTGGCCGGCCGGAATGAGGCTTTCCCCCTGATTTATCTGGCCAGTTTGCCAGTCGGCCTGTTTGCCAGTGAGCCCGTCTTTCAGTACCATTCGCGCCCTTTTCCGGGGCTTACGCCCCGACCCACGCGATTCCTGAGGCTTACAGCAGCATGGTTACGATCCGGCTTACGCGCCGCGGCGCGAAGAAGCAGCCCTTCTATCACATCGTCGTCACGGACAGCCGCAAGCGTCAGGGCGGCCCGGCGCTCGAGCAGATCGGTTATTTCAATCCGATCGCGACCGGCAAGCAGCAGCGCCTCCAGCTCGATCTCGAGCGCGTGGACTACTGGGTGAGCAAGGGCGCAAAGCCTTCGGATCGCGTCGCTGAGCTCGTTTCGAAGCAGCGTCGTCAGCCCGCTGCGGCCTGAAACCGACCCGCCGGCCTTGCGCTGACGGGACTGCCTCGCAGAGTTTTGTGACGACACCGGCCTCCGCCTCAGACCGGATCGTCGTCCTCGGAAAGATCGCAGGCACTTTCGGCGTCAAGGGCTGGGTCAAGGTCAAGTCCTACACCGATCCGGTCGAGAACATCCTCGGCTACGGGATCTGGCAGATGGGACGACCGGGCCACTGGGCACCGGTGAAGATTGAAGAAGGGCGGGTCACCGACAAGGGAGTACTCGCCAAGCTCGAAGGACTCGAATCTCCGGAAGAGGCCCGGCTCAAGGTCGGTCTCGAACTGGGCGTGTGGCGCAGCGAACTGCCGCCGCTGGCGCCGGGCGAGTACTACCTGAGCGATCTGGAAGGTATCGAGGCGATGTCCTTCTCGGGCGAACGGCTCGGCCTGGTCGACAATTTCCAGTCGACGCCCGGCGGCACCGTGATGGTGATCCGGGGCGAGCAGGAGCACTGGGTGCCGTTCGTGAAGGAGCGGATTTTGAAGGTCGATCTCGATGCCCGGAGCATCGTCGTCGACTGGGCCGCGGACTGGTGAGAAGACCGGCATGCGCATCGAAGTGGTGACGCTGTTTCCGGAGTTCATCACCGATGCGGTCAGGGTCGGTGTCCTGGGTCGCGCGATAGAGCGCGGCACAGTGAGCGTCGCGGCTAGCACGCCGCGGGAGTTTGCTGAGGACGCGCACAAGACGGTCGACGATCGACCGTATGGCGGCGGCCCCGGAATGGTCTGGAAGATCGAGCCGACGCGCACGGCCCTGAGGGCGGCGCGGGCGAGATTGCCGGCGGGTAGCCGCAGCATCTATCTCGCCGCAGACGGCGCGACGCTGACGCATGCCAAGGCACGCGAGCTGTCGCAGCTGCCGGGACTGTTGTTGCTGGCGGCGCGCTATGAAGGCGTGGATGAGCGCCTGCTGACGACAGAGATCGACGAGAGTCTGTCGATCGGCGATTACGTGCTGTCGGGCGGTGAGCTGCCTGCGCTGGTGCTGATCGACGCGATCGTGCGATTGCTGCCCGGCGTGCTCGGCGATGACGAATCGGCGCAGCAGGATTCGTTCGTCGCGGGGCTGCTGGACTGGCCGCACTACACGCGGCCGGAAGTGTTCGAAGAGCAGGCGGTGCCGCAGGTCTTGCTGAGCGGCAATCACGCGGCGATTCAACGCTGGCGGACGAAGCAGGCGCTGGGCAGGACGTTGCAGCGCAGGCCGGACCTGCTGGCGAAGCTGGAACTGACGAAGGAGCAGCGGAAGCTGCTCGACGAGTTCGTCGCAGAGGTTGAGGCGGAACGCGGTAATCGCGGGCCGTGAGTAACGGATCGAAGTCAAACTTGGAATCGGTGCAATCATGAACATCATCGAAACGCTCGAGCGCGAAGCGAGTGCGAAACAGATCCCGGATTTCTCCCCGGGCGACACGGTCGTGGTCGAAGTGAAGGTGAAGGAAGGCGATCGCGAGCGCGTCCAGGCCTATGAAGGCATCGTGATTGCGCGCCGCAACCGCGGCATGAATTCCTCGTTCACGGTCCGCAAGATTTCCCACGGCGAAGGCGTGGAGCGCGTGTTCCAGGCTTACAGCCCGTCCATCGGTTCGATCAGCGTCAAGCGCCGCGGCAACGTCCGTCGCGCCAAGCTGTACTACCTGCGTGACCTGACCGGTAAGGCGGCGCGCATCGAAGAGAAGGTCTGACGAGAAGTGATCGGCGGTTAGCGGTTGGCGGTGAGTGGCCGCTGCCGCGAGCCAGAAGGCACCGAAAAGGGCTGGAGGGCCCGGCCTCCCCGCCCTTTTTTTTTTGTGTGTGGGGGTCTCCCCCCCCCGGGTGGG
>JACZCZ010048116.1_pt1 | contig 37436 bp, 23 predicted proteins | sample 8641811 | NCBI WGS metagenome assembly JACZCZ01 (sample SAMN15324610, study PRJNA640507) | soil metagenome | isolation source: intercropping peanut in the first line | place: China: Luxin town, Laibin City, Guangxi Province | collected 2019-07-25 | depth 10cm m | reverse complement strand
TCCGGCTTCCCCCGCGGAGGCGGGAGAGGGAGGCGAGGCTCCGGCTTCCCCCGTGGAAGCGGGGGCGGGAGACGAACCTCTGGCCTCGCTCGCGCGAGCCGCCAGAAACTCCGCTACCCGCACCCTTCCGTACGTGTAGCCCACCTCGATCGCGCGATCGAATGCGCGCCAGTTGAGCATGTCGATCTGTTCGAGTGGAGGCTGCAGCAGCAGATCCGACAGCTCGTGCCGTGCGGCCCGATTGCCCGCGCTGTTGATCATTCCGGCCCGCCACAGGATCTGGAGGATGTTTACGCGATGTTTGCGACCGCGGAACCACTGCAGCATCTTCCAGAACGGCGGCACGTCCGAGTCCACGACGTCGGTCGTGAATGCACGATCCGATCCGACGTCGACGCCGATGATCTGACCGAGCCCCGCTTCGCGCATCACATCGACAGGAAGATTGTTGATGGTGGCGCCGTCGACGAAGATCTCCCCGTGCTGCACTACCGGAGGCAGAACACCCGGGATCGCAACGGACGCGCGCAGCCAGCGCCACAGCTCGCCGCGACGATGCACCGCGAGCTGCCCGGTGCTCAGGTTCGATGACACGCAGAAGAATGGCAGCGGCATGTCTTCGATGCGCAGGTCGGTGAACTCCCGCCGCAGCAATCGCGACACCTTGCGACCCGAAACGAGCGACACGAGAGGCAGCGTGTAGTCGTTCAGCGGATTGGTCTTCACGAAACTGCTGTGCACGCGCGAGGTGATTTCATCGATCGTCCATTCCAGGCCGCAACCTGCGGCAATGATGGCGCCGATGCTCGTTCCACCGACAGCGTCGATCGTGATGCCCGCCTCGCGGATCGCACGGAGCACGCCGATGTGAGCGAATCCGCGAGCCCCGCCTCCAGATAGAACGACACCCAGCCCGCGACCCGTCAGCAGCCGCGCCAGCCTTGCAATGTCGGCCGTGCCGCGAATGTGGTGATGAGGGACGTTCGGGCGCAGGTCGAGCCAGCGGGTCGCACACCCTGGCGTCACGCGATCCTTGTGAAGCAGCACCAGTTCGACGCGCTGGGACATCGTCGCGGCCTGGGATGTGCTCGCATGCCATTCGGAAGCGGGTGCATCTGCCTGCGCCAGCAGCAGCACGACGTCGGCCTGCCGCAGACAGAGCTTGGTCCAGCTCGTCGGACCCGGGTCGCAGACATAGACGACGAAATCGTTCGTGCGCTCGACAGCGTGAAACCACTGGCTCGTATGATCCGCGCCGCGCTGGCTCCACACGAGCTCCGTTCGGCCGAGGTGTTCGAGATGAGTCGCAAGCTGCGCGGCGAATGTCGTCGCATGCGCATGCTTGTCGTGTGGCACGACTGCGAAGGTGCGCGGCACAGAGCGACGTCCGCGAACCTGGCGCTGCGAGGCATCGAGTCGATGGGCCATGAGCTCGGCGACGCGGCGCAACCCCTGCGGGTGCGACAGCATCAGCTTGTCGAACGCCTCGCGCGAAAGACCGCCCAGTTCGGTGTCCCGCAGGGCGACGACAGTCGCGTTGCGCGGCTTTCCGGAGATCAGGGCCATTTCGCCGACCGTTTCCCCCGCGGCGATCGTACCCACCAGACGGCGATGCCCCTCCGCCGAGAGGCTGTAAGCCCCGAGATTGCCGCTGACGACCAGATACAGTTCGTCCGGGTCATCACCAGCTTCGAAGAGCGTGGTGCCGCCCGGCAGCGCAAACCAGCGGATCTCATCCCGGATCTCCCGCAGGAGCTTGGCGTCGAGGCCCTCGAAGATCGGCAGGCCCCGGACGACGGCGTCCAGGTCCGCCCATTCGTTTTCTGCGTGAATGTGTTCGACGTCGAGTCCCATGCGCCGCGGGCAGATGGCCGGAGAAGCCGTGAGTGTGTTCCCTACCCATCAATCCAGCCAGCCAGGATGAATGCGCCAAGACATGGATTTAGTCATTGACACTGTGTCAATGACGAGGGTACGGTCCACCCCCATGTCGTCATATATCGCCGAACGCCGCCAGGAAGAGAAGGACCGCCGCCGCAGCGAGATCGTGGATGCCGCGGAGGACCTTTATCGGGAGCTGGGATGGGACGCAGTCACCATGGACAGCGTGGCGCGCCGGGCCCGCCTCAGCCGGGCGCTGGTCTACGTGTACTTCAAGGATAAGCGCGACCTGCACTTTGCGATTGCGACCCGGGCCATGGAGACGCTGCGCATCCGCTTCGAAGAAGCCGCCGCGCGCAGCCGCCTCGGGCTGGAGAAGGTCGAAGCTCTCGGCCGCGCCTATATGGCCTATGGCCAGGAATTTCCGCACTATTTCGATGCCTGTGCCCGACTCGAACTGCACGTGCCCGAAGGCGGCGACGGTCGGCCCCAGGAGTCCGTGTCGCTCGAGGCGAGCGATCGCGTGCATGAGATCGTCGAGGAGTCGCTCGCCATCGGGCAACGCGACGGAACGGTCACCGCGGATCTGGGCGACCTGGCAGTCACCTCACGCGTTCTCTGGGGCTTCACGCACGGCCTGATCCAGATCGCCCTCACCAAGGGTGGTCCGCTGGCGGAGGTCGGCATCAGCGTTCCCCATCTGACTCAGCACGCCATCGGCATGATCCGGAAGATGCTCGCGGGCCCGAAGGGATAGCTCTTTTTTTGACCATTCTTTGACATGTGTCTAGCGCTTTTACAGCCGAGAAGGCAACGGACGATGCGATCACTCCCGCTCCTGGCCTGCGGATTCCTCCTTCCCGGTCTCGCCGCGGCCCAGGGGACGCGCGAATTCGACGCCGTCGTCGCGGACTACGTCATCGAGGGACTGCGCAGCAACCTCGGGCTGCAGTCCGAAACGCTCGAAGTGGAGAAGGCCACGCAGGCGCTGGCTGAGGCACGTGCCCGATTCTTTCCCGAGCTGTCATTCCAGGCCCGATACACGCGGGCCGAAGGCGGGCGTGAGATCGACATCCCCATCGGCGACGCGCTCAATCCGGTTTACTCGACCCTCAACGATCTGCTGGCTGCTCAAGGCCAGCCCGCACCGTTCCCGCAGATTGCCAATGAATCGATTCCGTTCCTGCGCGAGAAGGAACAGGACACGCGACTGGTTCTTCGCCAGCCGCTCTATGCGCCGACGATTTCCGCCGCCGTGCGTGCACAGAGCGCGCTGCTCGATGCCTCCAACTATCGGCGCATGGCGATCGCCCGGACGCTGCGACGCGACATCACGAATGCATATCTGGACTGGCTGAAGGCCCGCTCCTCCACGCAGATCGTTGCAGCCAGCGAAGAGCTGCTGCGTGAGAACGTCCGCGTGAACCAGTCACTCTTCGACAACGGCAAGATCACCGAAGACCAGGTGCTGCGTGCCCGCGCCGAAATGCTCGAAGTCGAGCAGCAGAAGCGCGAAGTGGAGAACCTCACGACGCAGGCGCAGAGCTATTTCAACTTCCTGCTGAATCGCAACCTGCTCTCGCCCATCGAGCCCAGCGCGCCGCCCAATTCGCAGGCCGGACAGGAAAATGCGCTCGAACTGCTCTGGAGCGAGGCTCTGAATCGGCGGCCGGAAATCGCGCAGGCTGAGCAGTTGAAGCAGGCCGGCACCGAGCAGGTCACGTTCGCGCGCAAACAGAAGTGGCCCACGCTCGCATTCGCAGTGGATGGCGGCATCCAGGGCGAGGACTATCGCTTTGGCGAGGGCTACAACTACGGCACGGCATCACTCGTGTTCACATGGAAGCTGTTCGATGGCGGCGGCGACACTGCCCGTGTCCGTCAGGCAGAGGCCACGGAACGGCAGCTCGTGCTGCGTCAGGAAGTGATTGCGCAGCAGATCCGCCTCGAAGTGCAGCAGTCCTTCGACCGGCTGCAAGTCGCTCGCGACTCGCTCGCCACCGCACAGGCGCGTGCCGAGGCCGCAAGCGCTGCCTTCCGTATCGCCAGTCGCAAGCGCGATGAAGGCGTGATCAACCAGGTCGAGTTCATCGACGCGCGCAGCACGCTGACGAGCGCCGAGCTCAATTACAACCTCACGCGGTTCAATGTCCTGGCGCGACGCGCGGACCTCGAATACGCCACCTCGAGCGGCGCATTGCCCATCGAGATCCAGTAACGACTTTCGATCGATGACGACGAGAAGGATCATGCGTACGACGACATTGGGATGGATGGCGCTTGCTGCGGTAGCACTCGCCGGCTGCGGTTCTGGCCAGACTGAAACGGCGACTCCTGCGGCCACACCGGTGCGCGTTGCAACCGCGGTGGACGGGCCTGCGGCTCCCGCAATCCGCACGAACGGATTGCTGGTCAACAAGGATGAGATCCGGCTTTCGTTCAAAGTCGGCGGCGTCATCCGCCGCGTCGACGTGCGCGAGGGTGAACGCGTGCGCAAGGGACAGCGGCTAGCCGAGATCGAGCTGGCTGAAGTGAACGCCCAGGTCGAACAGGCGCAGCAGGCACAGGAGAAAGCGCGTCGCGACGTCGAACGCGGCGAACGTCTCTACGCCGACAAAGTCATCAGCCTCGAACAGCTGCAAGACCTGCGAACCCAGATGGCTGTCGCGGATGCCGGCCTCAAGTCCGCCCAGTTCAACTCCAACTACGCTTCGATCATTGCGCCGAATGACGGAACGGTGCTGCGCCGGCTTGCCGAGGAACGCGAGCTCGTCGCGGCCGGCGCGCCTGTCATCGTCCTCGGCGCGCTCGATCAGGGATTCGTCGTCCGTGCCGGCCTCGCCGATCGCGAGATCGTGCAGGTGAAGCTTGGCGACGAGGTGCAGGTGACGCTCGATGCACTCCCCGATGCCAGACTCGCTGGCACGGTGACGGAAGTGGCCAGCGCCGCTGATCAGGGCAGCGGCATGTTCAATGTCGAGATCGCGCTCGACGCCGGCAAGCAGCCGCTCAAGAGCGGCCTGGTGGCGAAGGTCGCAATCACGCCAGCCAGCGCCAGCGCAGGCTCACGGGTGTACGTACCGATCGCATCCATCGTCGAAGGCGACGGCAATCGCGCGAGCGTGTTCGTGCTCGACAGCAACCAGGTCAAGCGTCGCGAAGTGCAGGTGGCATTCATCGAGAACGACACTGTCGCCCTCGGCAGCGGAGTCAGCGCCGGCGAACAGGTCATCACGGACGGCGCGCTCTACCTCGAAGATGGCGAGCAGGTCCAGGTTCAGCCTTCCGCGGAAACGCGGGTGGCTGCGGACGACTCCACCAAAGTCAGCCCCTGACCCCACAGGGAGCGCCCATGAGCTTTCTCGAATTCCCGATCAAGCGCTATCAGTTCACGCTGATCGCGTTCGCCATGCTGGTCGCGCTCGGCGTGACTTCGTTCATGAGCATCCCGCGGCAGGAAGACCCTTACTTTCCGCTGTCGATCTTCGCGGTCTCGGCCGTCTATCCCGGCGCTGAACCGAAGGATGTCGAACAGCTCGTCGTGAAGCCGATCGAAGACCGGCTGAGCGAGCTCGATGACGTCAAGAAGATCGAGTCGACGAGCAAGGACAGCGTCGCCATCATCCGCGCCGAGTTCCATTCCAACATCGATCCCGACACGAAGTACGACGAGGTCGTCCGCGAGATCAACGCCCTGCTGCCGTCGCTGCCGCAGGAGCTCACGCGCATGGAGATCCGCAAGCTCAACCCCGGCCTGGTCAACATCGTTCAGTACGCGCTGGTCTCGGAGGATGCCCCGTATCGGGAACTCGAAGACCACGCTCGTGAGCTCAAGGACGCGCTCAAGGCTGTGAGCGGCGTGCGCACTTCCGAAACGTGGGCCTATCCGCAGCGTGAGTTGCGGGTCGCGCTCGACATTCCGCGCATGGCCGAACTGAACATCTCTGCCTCGCGCGTGTTGCAGGCGTTGCAGAGCGAGAACACGAACATCCCTGGCGGCGCAATCGACATCGGCAGCCGCAGCTTCAGCGTTCAGACCTCGGGCAGCTACACCTCACTGGATCAGGTTCGCGACACCGTCGTTGCCTCGAACCAGGGCCGCATCGTCCGCGTTCGCGACATCGCCGAAGTGAGCTGGGACGCACAGCAGAACGAGTATCTCGGACGGTTCAATGGCAAGCGCGCCGTCTTCGTGACAGCGAACCAGAAGGACGGCTTCAACATCTTCGAGGTGCGGCAGCGCATCGCGGAAGTCGCTTCCCGGTTCGAACAGCAGCTGCCGAAGCGCATCAAGCTCGAGCGCGGCTTCGATCAGTCCGTGAACGTGGCCAACCGGCTCAACCGACTGACGACGGATTTCGGTATCGCCATCGCGCTGGTCATCGTCACGCTCCTGCCGCTCGGCTGGCGCGCCGCCAGTATCGTGATGATCTCGATCCCGCTCTCACTGGCGATCGGCCTGTCGGCCCTGCACTTCATGGGCTTCTCGCTGAACCAGATCTCGATTGCCGGCTTCGTGGTTGCACTCGGCCTGCTCGTCGACGACTCGATCGTCGTCGTGGAGAACATTGCAAGATTCCTGCGCGAGGGTCATTCCCGTTCGCAAGCCGCCCTGCTGGCAACGCGACAGATCTTTCAGGCCATCATCGGCTGCACGGCGACCCTGGCCTTCGCATTCCTGCCGCTGATGATGCTCTCGGGCGACTCTGGCAAGTTCATCCGCGTGCTGCCGACAGCGATCCTGGTGACCATCGGCGCTTCGCTGCTCGTCGCGCTCACCATCATTCCGTTCCTCGCGAGCCGCATCCTCAACGACAAGGAAGATGCGCATGGCAACCGGGCGCTGACGTGGGTGACGACCAACATTCACCGCTTCTATCAGCCGCTGCTGCATCGTGCGCTCGCCCGTCCGCGCCTGACCGTGTGGGGATCGATCGCCGCCTGCCTGGTCATCATCGTCGGCGTCGGCGCTCTGATCGGTTTCAGTCTGTTCCCGAAGGCCGACACCCCGAACTTCCTCATCACCGTGGAAACGCCGGACGGCAGCAGTCTCGCGGCAACGAATCGGGCCGTCCGGTTCGTCGAAGAGAAGCTGAGTGCGATGCCGGACGAAGTCGAGTGGTACTTCGGCAATGTCGGTCATGGCAATCCCCGCATGTACTACAACCTGTTCCCGCCGGAGAGTGAAGCCAACTACGGCGACGTATTCGTCAAGCTGCACAGTTACGACACGCGACGCACGCCGCTGCTGTTCGACAAGCTGCGCGAGGAGCTGAAGCAGTATCCGAACGCGAAGATCCACGTGAAGGAATTCCAGAACGGACCGCCCATCACGGCGCCGATCGCGATCCGGGTCGTCGGTCCTGAACTCGATGCATTGCATGAGCTTGCCCGCCAGGTCGAAAAGGTGATCCGCGAAACGCCCGGCACCCGCGACGTGGACAATCCCGTGCGACTCGTGCGCACGAATCTCAAGCTCAATGTCGATTCGCAGAAGGCTGCCCTGCTCGGTGTTCCGACCGTCGAGTTCGATCGCGCGGTGCGACTGAGCGTGTCGGGCATTCCAGCCGGCAAGTTCAAGAACAGCGACGGTGAGCAGTACGACATCGTCCTGCGCACACCGATGTCCGGCCGGGCCGACTTCAGCACACTCGATCAGGTGCGCGTCTCGACACCGGCCGGGGAAACGCTGCCGATCAGCCAGCTCGCGAAGGTCGAGTTCTCGACCGCGCCGACGAAGATCGACCGGTTCAACCGCAATCGCGCCGTGACGATCAATTCGGAAGTACAACCCGGCTACAACACCGATCGCGTCACGCAGGAGATCCTGCGGCGCCTCGACCAGATGAAATGGCCGCGAGGCTACTACTACGCGCCGGGCGGCGAACTCGAAAGTCGCGCCGAGAGCTTCGGTGGGCTGCAGGCGGCGAGCATCGTCGCCCTGCTCGGCATCGTTGCCATCCTCGTGCTCGAGTTCGGCAGCTTCAAGAGCACGCTGATCGTGCTGAGCGTCGTGCCGTTCGGCATTGCCGGCGGCATCGTGATGCTGGCGCTTACCGGTTACGACATCTCGTTCACCGCGATGATCGGCTTCATCGCGCTGATCGGCATCGAGACCAAGAACTCGATCCTGCTGGTCGACTTCACCAATCAGCTGCGGCAGCAGGGCATGCCGCTGGATGAAGCCATCGAACACGCAGGCGAAATCCGCTTCCTGCCGATCCTGCTCACGAGCGCGACCGCAATCGGCGGCCTGCTGCCGCTGGCGCTGCAGAACGCAGGCATGTACTCGCCACTCGCGTGGGTAATCATCGGCGGACTGATCTCGTCGACGCTGGTAGCGCGTGTCGTTACGCCGGTGATGTACAAGCTGATTCCGCCGGCGATCGAGGGGGAGCAGAAGCGAGCCGCAGCCGAGAGCGCTGCGGCGGAGCCCGCCGTGACCTGAGTTCAGAAGGGTAGCGTCGCAAACGGGAGTCGTCGGTCTCTCTCAGATCCCTTCGCGGAAGCGGAGATACGCCGCAACGCACGGCTGCGGACGCTCGAAATGAGGCAGGTGCCCGACTCCTGGCATGATCATCACCTGCGATCGAGGCAGCAGCCGATGCAGAACCTGCGCTGAGTCGACATGGATCGCGCGATCCTGATCGCCCCAGACGATCAGCGCCGGCGTCTGCATTCCCGCAATACGTGCCTCGACGGAATCCGCGATCAACTGATCACCGATGCGCTCCTCGAGGGCGTAGTTCGCGATCCGCTCCTGTGCGAGCACCTTCATCACGGGGCCGGGTATGAACGGTGGCTTCGCCGTTACGAACTTGATGACCGCTGCGAATTCCTCGGGATTGCTTGCCATCAACAGGTTCCTGCCCGTCTCCCGCTTGACGTTGAGCAGCTCACTCGGTGTCGCAGACCACACACCCGCGGGGTCCAGCAACCACAGACTGGCGACTTGCTCCGGATGAGCCGCCGCATAGGTCATCGCGATCTGGCCGCCCATGGAGCTGCCGCCGATGTGCATGCGATTGATGCCCAGCGCCTGCATCAACGCGTGCAGTCGCTCGACTTGCGCGGGCGGCGCGTAGTCGGCGTCCTGCGGATGGGACGATTCGCCGAAGCCGATGTGGTCGGGAATGATGAGCCGATAGCGCTTCGTCAGCTCTCCGGCGACGAGTGCGAAGTTGTCCTTGTTGGCGCCGAAGCCGTGCAGCAGCAGCAGCGGCTCTCCTGTCCCTCCTTCCAGATACACGTAGCGCAGGCCGTTGGGCAGGTCGATCTGCTTGCGGACCAGTCCAGCCCGCTTGCGCCCGCCCTCGATCATGAATCGCGCTGCCCGCTCCGGCGCCAGATAGACGAATGCCATCACGACGATCGTTGCACCAAGCAGCACAAGCAGCACAACACCAACGAACTGCACGATGTGATCTCCCGTTGTTCTTCGGTTGAAGCGATGCGGCGCGTCACGCGACTGCCGCATCAACTGGTTCGCCGCGAATCTCCCAGGGCGCTGAGCAAGCCAAGGCAGATGAATGTGCCGCCGGTAAGATATCGCCCGATTCTGCTCCAGCGCTGCATGCGACCGATCGCCGGTGCGATTGCGCTTGCAGCCAACGCATAGGCAGAGTCGGTGAAAGCCGCCATTGCCACGAAGATTACGCCGAGCACGATGCTCTGAGCGACGGGCGTCGCGTCAATGGTCATGAACTGGGGCAGGAATGCAGCGAAGAACATTGTCGTCTTCGGATTCAGCAGCGCCACGAGAAATCCGTCCCGGAAGATCTTCCGTTGCGACGCAGGCACGACCGCTGGCGAAGTGGCAGCAGCAGTCGGCGCCCTGAGAGCCTTGATGCCCAGGTAGATCAGGTAGGCAGCGCCGGCATACTTCACTATCGTGAACGCCAGGGCAGATACGGCAAAGATCGCTGCGATACCCACCGAGGCGCCAATCGCGTTCGCCAGGTTGCCCATCGCGACTCCCGCGACGGATGCGAGGCCGGACGCCCGCCCTTCGGCAACTGTTCGGGTCACGATGTAGAGAACGCCAGGCCCGGGCGTTACGGCCAGGACGAAACTTGCGAACAGGAAGCCCGCGAGAAGGGGACCTGAAGGCAGAAGCGTTTCCATGGGTCGATATTGCCACGGCGGGAACCAGCCGGTCTCGCAGACTCCGCGCTGCTATAGTGGCGTCGCCCTAGCGGAAGCCTCGACATGAAACTGGAAACCCTTTCGATCCGGGTCGGACGCGAAATCGAACCGGATGCCGGCGACGTCGCTCCGGCGATTCACCTGAGCACGACCTACGAGCGCGATGCCGACGGCGAATTCTCACGCGGCTATTCGTACACGCGCGCGGACAATCCGACTCGCAAGGCACTGGAGCAATGCATCGCGGCGCTCGAAGGCGGCGTGGATGCGACTACTTATTCTTCCGGCTCGGCGGCGTCTCTCGCGGTCTTCAGCCTCCTGCGCCCGGGCGATCACGTCGTTGCGCCTGTCGAGTCGTATCACGGGACAGCCAAGCAACTGCGAGACATCCTCGCGCCGATGGGGATTCGCCATGCATTCGCCGACATGACGTCGATCGATGCGGTGCGTGCCGCTGTCACGCCGCAGACCCGGCTCATCTGGGTCGAGACACCTTCGAACCCGATGCTGAATATCAGCGACATCGGCGCGATCGCCGCGCTTGCGCACGAACGCGGTGCCATCCTCTGTTGCGACAACACGTTTGCGACGCCGGTGTGGCAGCACCCGCTGGAGCTCGGGTCCGACCTGGTGATGCATTCGAGCACGAAGTTCTTCGGCGGCCACAGCGATGTCATGGGCGGAGCCGTCATCGCGCGCGAGAGTGGCGAGCGTGCCGCGCAGCTGCGTGACTATCAAGGCACAGCTGGCAGCGTCCCTTCCGCGTTCGATGCCTGGCTCATCCGCCGCAGCCTCACCACACTGAGCTGCCGCGTTCGCGCTCAAACGGAATCGGCAGCCCGGATCGCAGAGTTTCTGAGCCGGCATCCGAACGTGGATCGCGTCTTCTATCCCGGGCTCGAGTCGCATCGCGGCCATGCGCTGGCACGAAAGCAGATGAAGGGCGGGTTCGGTGCGATGCTGTCGTTCTGCATTCGCGGCGGTCGCGCAGAAGCGTTCGCGATTGCAGCGCGAATGAAGTATTTCACGCGTGCGACGAGTCTCGGCGGCGTCGAATCGCTCGTCGAGCACCGGGCATCGATCGAAGGACCGCACAGCGTGACGCCTGAGAGCCTGCTGCGGCTGTCGATCGGACTCGAGCACGCCGACGACCTCATCGGCGATCTGGACCAGGCGCTGGCCTGATCGGGCGGGGATCCGTGCGACGAACAGGATGTGCTAATGGGCAGCTGCCGCCGATGAGCCACTTGCCCGGGCACCCATATCCCGCAGGAAGGCGTAGAGGTCGGCGACTTCTTCGTCATAAGCCATGACGATCGGCAGATCGGGTGCATCCGTGCTGCCCCAGGGAACATCTGCGCGCAGACTGAAGCCGTGACACTCGTTGCAAGTCGTCATCGCGATGTATTCGCCACGGGCGATGCGAGGGTCCGGATCGTTCGCACGCTGCAGTTCGGGAACGCGATGGAGGAAGCCCGCGATGGCGAGATCCTTCCCCAATGCGATATCGAGGCGCGTGCGCCATGGAAGTGCGGGACTCGGAAGGTCTTTCTGTACAACCGCAATGGAGGGCAGGTAGGCGTAAAGGATATTCGCCCACCGCCAACCCTTGTTCTTGTTGTTCTGCGGCGCGGCTACTGCACGGGTGAGCCCGCCATCAATCTGCCCTTCCGGGCACGGGCTATTTCTCGATGGGCTGTTCCTTCTCCTTCCACTGCTTCATGTCGCCTTGGAGATGCAGCAGCTTCGAGAAGCCGTTCTCCCGCAGGCGGGTTGCTGCCCGTTCGGCGCGAACGCCGGTCTGGCAGTACAGGACGATGTCCTTACCGGAGGTGTCGCCGAGCGCCGAAATGCTGGCGGGAAAATAGGTGTACGGAATGTTGATCGCGCCAGGGACATGGCCCGCTGCGAACTCTTCCGGCGTGCGCACATCGAGAATGATCAGCGAGCTGTCTTTCTCAGCGATGCGCTTGTTCAGCGCGGCCTGATCGATCAGCGGAGTGTCAGCGGATGCGACGCTTGCGAAGCTGAGTAGTGCTGATGCAAGTACCGCGAGAAGAATAGACCCCCACCCTGCCCTCCCCCGCGGAAGCGGGGGAGGGAGGAGGAAACGAGTCGGGTTCGCTTCGATGTTCATCAGTGCTTTCCGGGCTCTAGCTTCACACCGCGACGCTCCCACGCGATGTACGCGAGCATGGCCGTCATCTTCGCATCATCCGCCGCGAGCGGCTGTCCCTGCAACGGATTGCGCAGGCACCAGTTCACCATCTCCCAGAGATTCGCGACCTTGCCGAGCTGCTTCTGGAATTTCGGATATGTTTCCGGATGCGTGTTCGCCGCATTCGGGTGGCATTGCGCGCACGCGACACCATTCGTGCCCAGCTTGCCGTCGGTCCAGAGACTCCGCCCCTGCTTCACCACACCATCGAACTGCTCCTGCCAGCGCTTGAGATCCGACTCAGTGAACTCGTCGGCAACCGCGGCCGAGCTGAGGGCCATCCCCACCAGCGCCACCGTCACAATCCGCATCATCTTCATGTCTTCTTCCTCTGGCTCACCGCTCGTTGCCTCAGTCCATCCTGCTCTGGCCAGTTGCCAGCCGCCCCGCGGCTCCCTCAGAAATGCGTCTGCGGCGGCGTCCTGCTCTCAGTCGCCTGATACGCACTATCCACCGGCGTTCCGGTCTTCTCGTCGAACGCCACCGTCCGGGCCTTGTTGTTGTACAGGTTGAAGTTCACCCGCGAGCGGCCGGAGTGGATGTCGATCAGCTGCCAGCCCGTCGCATCGCGTTCGAAGAACGGATCGGCGCGATTCATCTGCACAGTCAGCTTCGGCAGCAGCTGCTCCGCCTGCGCGTAGCTCTGCGGGTACGGCCACGGCCACGCGGTGGCCATCGCCGAAGTGAAGCTGATGTTGCCGATCTGGTTGTACTGGATCTGATGCACGTGTCCGTACAACACGGTGACTTTGTCGAACGGCGCGAGCAGCGCCTGCACCTGCTCGGCGTCCTCGGTCCAGAAATTCCAGCCCTTGTAGATCTTCTGCAGCGGCGAATGCGAGAACACGACGATCGGCGTCGACTTCTTCACCTTCGCGAGATCCTTGCGCAGCCATTCGCGCTGCTTGTCGCCGACCATGAACGGGGATCCGTTCGGATTGTCGAGGCCGGCCATTTCCAGCATGCGCTGCTCGGCCGAGGGCCATCGATTGAAGGTCCAGTCGTCGTACGTGAGGATGCTGTTCAGGACGATGAAGTGCACGCCCTTGTGATTGAAGCTGTAGTACTGCGGGCCGAACAGCTTCGACCAGTACTCGCCGAGGTCGAGGTAGTAATCGTGCTCGCCCATCACGTGGTAGACCTTGCCCTTCAGCTTCGCAAGCATCTCGGCGCCATGGTCGAGCTCGGGTTTGTTGCCGAGCTGCGCGAGATCGCCGCCGAACATGATGAAGTCCGGCTTCGGCGTGAGCAGGTTCGTCTCCGCGACCGCGCGAATCAGGCCGCGATCCCAGTTGCGCACGAACTGCGTACCCTTGATGTGCTGGATGTGCGAATCGGAGATGTACGCGAACGTGAACGTGTCTTCCGGCTTCGCGAAGGCCAGTTCGACGAGCGTGAACGGCAAAGTGCTGGCGCTCACGCCGAGAGCGGCATTGCGAAGGAACGTGCGCCGATCGAATGTCTGGCTCATGGTGCCGTGCCCTCTGTCTTCATCGGCATTGCGGTTGCGGCGAGCTTCGTGGTGCTCACGTTGCAGGATGCTGGACTCAGCAATGCGGCCTTCTGGGCGGCGAACTGCGGACTGGTCAGCGTCTCGAGGAACGCCACGAGATCCGAGATCTCATCGTCCGTCAGCTCGAGCGGCCGGATACCGCCGCTCAGGAAGTCGTTCACCGGATCGGTCTTCTTCGTGATGCCGCCGTTGTTGTAGTGTTCGACCACATCGCGCAGCGTCGCAAGGCTGCCGTCGTGCATGAACGGCGCGGTGACGGAAACGTTGCGCAGCGTGGAGGTCTTGAACGACCCGATCTCATCGAGCGTGTCGGTCACTGCGAACCGGCCGAGCTCCGACGCCTTTGGATTCGTCAGCACGGCCTTGTCGACATCGGTGCCCGCGGCTTTCGCCTTCAGGAATGCTGGCGCGAGCGTGCCGATGTCGGCCTGGATGCGATTCACGCCCACACCGACGTTGTGGAAGCGGTTGTCCGTGAACAGCGCGTGATCCTGCTCGATGGTATGACAGGAAACGCAGCGTCCCTTGTTCATGAATACGTCGAAGCCGCGCTTCGCCTGATCGCTGATCGCGTCCTGTCTCTTTCCGAAGTACCACTGGTCGAAGGGCGAGTCGCCGCTCACGATCGTACGCTCGAAGCTTGCGATCGCCTGCTGCACTTCCTTCATCGTGACCTGCGTACCTTCCTTGCCGAAGACTTTCCTGAAGGCAGCCACGTACTCAGGATCGCTGCGCACCACCTTCAGCACCGGATCGTGGTTCGCGAGGCCCATCTCGACCGGATTGACGATCGGATGCTGTGCCTGATCCTCCAGGTCGGGCGAGCGACCGTCCCAGAAGAACAGCGTGAAATACGCCGAATTGATGACCGTCGGCGCGTTGCGCGTGCCCGTCAGCTTGTTGATGCCTTCGGAAGTGACGAGCGGACTGTCGGTGAACGCCTTCTTCGGATCGTGGCACGTGGCGCAACTGACATCGCCCGTGCTGCTGAAGCGCTTGTCATTGAAGAGCTTGTCGCCGAGCGCGATCTTCTCGGGTGTCTGGGGATTGTCGGCCGGCACAGGAACAGGCGGCAGTCCAAGCGGCTGAGCAAAGCTCAGCGCACAAAACAGACTCGCGCACGTGCCCATCAGCACGGTATGAATCGGCGGTCCCATGCTTTTATCCCCACGTTTGTTCTGGACTCGTGCCCTTCTTAGAATCAGTCTAACCTTGAGGCCCGACTTCGCAATTGATCTCTTCAATAAGACGATCCTGTCTGGCGGCAATCTGGCGGCGCTGAGCAGCGCGGCTCACGGTCACCATGCGATCAGCTGCACGCACCGCGACTCGCGCGAAGCGAAGGATCTGTTCACCGTCAGCAGTCAGCGCGACATGTGCGCGATCGCGCTCGAACAATGCGACGCCGAGATACTCCTCGAGCTTGCGCAGCTGAATGCTCAGCGTGGATTGAGTGACTGAGCAGCGCTCGGCAGCGCGAGTGAAGTTCAGACAGTCCGCCAATGCGATCAGGTAGCGAAGCGCGCGTATGGACATGCAACCCCCGTGGCGACTGCTAGGGCTCGGCCGCGTTGTTGTGAATTTGCCGCGAAGCTACTACGCGTCCCTGGCGCCGACCAATAGAACTAACCGATGGGGGCCGATAGGGGATGTGAATGAGGGAGGCACGTCATCAGAAAATACCGGTCCCTCTTCCTGAACCCCAATGACTCGTACAACTGCTGCGCTGCGGCGTTGGCCTGGTCGACTTCGAGATGGAGGGCGCAGATATCGAGTTCTCGGGCATGCGCAACGACGAACTCCACCAGCTGGCGTCCATGGCCACGTCCGCGGTGTTCGGGCAGGACAAAGACTTCGTCGACGAACGCGTCGTTGCCCCCAAGTTCGAGACTGAAGCCGATACAGAGCGCGATGTAGCCGACACTCGCGCCAGCCACTTCGCCGAGCCACACCCGTCCCCATTGCGGCTCATTCAGCAGGCGCGTCATCACCGCGCCTGACTTCCCCACGTCGAATTCGAGGCCATCGTCGCGATAGTAGCCGCGCATCAGGTCGATCAGGACGCCGAGATCGGCGGGTGTGGCCGGGCGGATCTGCACGATGAGTCCGCGTCAGGCCCCGAGCTTCGTCAGGGCATCACCGGTGACCCGGAACACGGTCCACTCGTCCATCGGCTGCGCCCCGAGCGACCTGTAGAAATCGATCGCACGCTGATTCCAGTCCAGCACGGACCATTCGAGGCGGCCGTAGTTGCGTTCGACGCAGATACCGGCGAGATGGCGCAGCAGCTGCTCGCCGTAACCCTGGCCGCGATACTTCGGCCGGACGAACAAGTCTTCGAGATACAGGCCGGGCCGGCCCAGGAACGTCGAGAAGTTCGGGAAGAACAACGCGAAGCCGACGACTTCGCTGCCGAGCTGGCCCATGACGACTTCCGCTCCCGGTCGCGGGCCGAACAGCGATTCCTCCAGCAGCGCCTCCGTCGCCACGCATTCGTGCGAAAGGCGCTCGAAGTCGGCGAGTTCGCGGATGAGCGACAGGATCGTCGGCACATCGGCGACGGTTGCGCGGCGGATCTGGAACTCTGGCGTCGTCGTCATGGAATCTCCCGTCACTGGTTCAGCCTAACTTGCATCGTTAACCGATTCCATATACTTTCAAGCTGCAAAGCGGGGCTGGAGCTACAGGGATCAAGATAATCTGAATAATCGAGCCATGGGCGAGCACTCGAAACTACCTCTCAATGCCTTGCGCGCCTTCGAAGCGGTGGCCGCGCACCTAAGTTTCACCGACGCCGCCAAGTCGCTCCATGTCACGACGGCCGCGATCAGCTCGCATATCAAATCGCTCGAAGAATTTCTCGAAACCCCGCTGTTCGTTCGACATAGCCGCTCGGTGCGACTGACGCCCCAGGGCGCGCGCTTGCTGCCTGGGGTGCAGCGTGGTCTCGGCGAACTCACACGCGCCGTCGATCAGCTCCGCCAGGACCGGTCGAGTGGCCTGCTCAATATCAGCCTGCTCGGCTCGTTCCTGCAGAAGTGGCTGCTGCCGCGCCTCGGCGACTTCTACCAGAAGTATCCGGATGTCGACCTGCGATTCAACGCCAGTCGCGAGCTCGTCGACTTCATGCAGACGGATTTTCACGCGGCTGTGCGCTACGGCGGCGGTCGTTGGGAGAACCTGCACGCCGAGAAGATGCTCGACGATTGGGTCTTCCCCGTGACCAGCCCTGCCCTGTTCGCGAGCCTCGGCCCGATCACCACCCTGGCGGATCTGAACAAGTACCAGCTCCTACACAGCGCGAGCGAACCCTGGGTCGACTGGCTGCGTAGGGTGGGTGGCGATACGACGCGCGTCGAGCGTGGCCCGGTCCTCGATGACTCGGCATCCGTACTCGCTGCAGCGGAGCAAGGTCACGGACTCGCGTTGGCGCGATGGTCGCTCGTTGCGGGCGATCTCGCGGCGGGTCGCCTGGTGCGACCTTCAGAGCAGAGCGTGCGGCAGCACAACTCCTATTACTTCGTCGCGCCGCCCCATCATTTCGAGCTCCCGAAGGTCATCCGCTTCCGCGACTGGCTGCGCGGCGTGTGCGGTCAGTTTCCGCCGCCGGAAGGGGAACGACTGGAGCCGGAGAAGGAGTAGTCCGTCATTCCCGCGCAGGCGGGTGCCCGTCATACCGCGAAAGCGGGAATCATTCCGGACTCAGGCATGGATCCCCGCATCCGCGGGGATGATCCCAGGCATGCTGTCGCATGACGTCCGACTGAAGTCGGACCCACAATAAGAGTCCCCCGCCGCTCCGTGCTCACTAGCCGCCAACCGCTTCTCTACGTTACGGCTTCGCCGCCGGCACCAGCAGCTTCGACTGCGACACCAGGTACGCGCGAATCGCTTCCGCATCCTCGCGCTTCAGCATCGCGCCGAAGCCGACCATGCCCTTCGACGCAAGGGCACCATCGAGCACGATCGCCTTGAATGCTTCGGCATCGGCGATTGCTTTTGCGTAGCGCAGATCCGGAATCGTCGTCGTGCTGACCGCGCCAGCACCGTGGCATGCCGAGCAGATCGTGTCGTACTGGGTCTTGCCTCTCGCTGCATCGCCGTCTGCCCTTGCGTTCGCCAGATCCGGCAGCGGCTTCGCTGCGTTCGCATCGAGAGACGGGAGCGTTGCTGTGCCGCCGAGCTTGAACACGAGCAACCGCCCGAATTTGCTGCGCGGTGTCTTGTCGCCCATCATGCCGCCGCCCATCGCGACGCCACCGATGCCGGCAACCGCGGTGACGTATTGCTCGCCATCGAGCTCATAAGTGATCGGACCGGCCATCACGGCGTTCTGCGTCGCATAGGACCAGAGTTTCGCGCCGGTGTCCGCAGCGTACGCGTTCATGTGACCGTCGACTGAGCCCTGAAAAACCAGGCTCCCGCCGGTTGCGAGCGTTCCGCCATTGCCGAAGCGCGGATAGGAAACGCGCCAGACTTCGCGCTGGGCCACCGGGTCCCATGCGAGCAACGCAGCGCCCTGTTCTGTCGCCGTCGCGGATTTCACCGTGTCCGGGTTCGCAGGTACGTTCGAACGGCCGATGCCCGTGTTCCAGGTCCGATCCCGGAACTCGAACTTCTCGTCGGTCGCATAGGTGCTGCGCGTGATCTGCGTCGGCACGTACACGAGACCGGTGAGCGGGCTGTAGGACATCGGAAACCAGTTGTGACCGCCGATTGCACTTGGCGTCACCATCGCGGGCTCACGCGTGTAGCGCGCTTCCGGCACATCGATCGGACGACCCGTCTGCGGATCGAGCCCCTTCGCCCAGTTCACGGCCACGTAGTTGTTGCCGGAGATGAACTTGCCCGTGACACGATCGAGCACGTAGAAGAAGCCGTTCTTCGGCGCCTGCATGAGCACCTTGCGCTCGACGCCGCCGATCTTCATGTCCGCAAGGATGATGTGCTGAGTCGCGGTGTAGTCCCACGACTCGCCCGGCGTCGTCTGGAAATGCCACACGTACTCGCCGCTGTCGGGCTTCAGCGCGACGATCGACGACAGGAACAGGTTGTCGCCTTTACCTGCCGAACGGATCTGGTGATTCCACGGACTGCCGTTGCCGACGCCGATGTAGAGAAGATCGAGCTTCTCGTCATACGCCATCGAATCCCACACGGTGCCGCCGCCGCCGTATTTCCACCATTCGCCGTTCCAGGTCTTCGCGGCTTCCTCCATCTGCCTGTTCTCGAAACCGTCCGCCGGATTGCCCGGCACGGTGTAGAAGCGCCACAGCTGCTTTCCTGTCGCTGCGTCGTAGGCAGTGATGAAGCCGCGGACGCCCATCTCGCCGCCGCCGTTGCCGATGATCACTTTGCCTTTGATGATGCGCGGCGCACCGGTGATCGTGTAGCGCTTGGTCGGATCGGTCGTCTGCACCGACCACACCGGCTTGCCCGTCGCCATGTCGAGTGCGATCAATCGACCGTCCAGCGTACCCAGGAATACCTTGTCGCCCCAGGCCGCAACACCGCGGTTGACCACGTCACAGCAGGCGTCGATCGCCTTGTCGCCGGCGATCTGCGGATCGAAGCGCCACTTTTCCTTGCCCGTGCGCGCGTCGACGGCGAACGCCTTGCTCCAGGCCGAGGTGAAGTAGAGCGTACCGTCGACGAGCAGCGGCGTCGCTTCCTGCCCGCGGCTGGTATCGAGATCGAAGTACCAGGCAAGCCCGAGCTTGCCCACGTTGTCCTGCGTGATTCTGGCGAGCGGGCTGTAGCGCTGTTCGTCGTAGGTGCGGCCGTGTGTCACCCATTCGCTGTTGTTGGCCGCGGCCTCGACGATGCGATTGGCGTCGACGGGCGCTGCCGAGGCGCTCGCGGACAGAATGAGAGCGATGGCCGCTGCCGCGACCGGAGAATGGTTGAGCATGAAGTGCGGAAACCCTGACGTCGTTGTGCGACCGCCCGTCCGGGCGGTTCCCCCTCGGTCCCTCCATGCCCAGCTCATGGAAGCGGACCGGTCCGCGGGCAGGGTCCCGGTTCGGCATCCAAAGTTCAACTGAAATCAGAATTCTTTGCAGGCGGGGCAAGGGGGGGCCGCACGGCGCGCAGGCGTCGCCACATCGGCCAGCGGAATCGCGCCGTGCTACGTCCAGCTATTTGCTTCGCGTGCGAATGCCTCCTGCTCTTGCGGACGAACGACGCAGAAGCGCTGGCCTGTTGGCGCCTCCATGATCCACCAGCGAACGCCGCGCTCCACACGCTTGGCCCCGAGTGCTTCGAGACGCTGCACTTCCGCTTCGATGTCGTCCGTTTCGATATCGAGATGCACCCGGCTCGGATGCCCGACCCTCTGCACTTCGATGTGCATGCCCTCCGGACCCGTCATGAGTTCACGATACTGCTCCGGTGCGCTCTCGTCCGCTCGCTCGCGCAATGGATAACCGAGAGCGGCGCTCCAGAAGCGTGCTGCTTCCTCGAGGTCAGCAGTGTTGCAGTCGATGATGAATCCGGCGAGACGGCTTTTGTGCATGGGAATGGTGACGGGTGACGGGTGACGGGTGACGGGTGACGGGTGACGGGTGACGGGTGACGACGTTAGCGCACGATCGTGCAAGGTCGTGTCATGTTTGCGGTCATGAGCGCGAAAACGCATGGGCCCGTCACATGTCACGTCACCCTGCGTTCGGATTCTCTCCTCTCCGCGCCCGATTCATCGCGTCCAGCATGTCCCGCACATCGGCGCGGTCGAAAATGCTTCGAGTCTCCATCGAGACTTTGCGCTGCCAGTTCGCGTGCTCGTTGTATGTGCCGGGGACATTCACCGGATCTGTCATGCCGATCAGATCTTCGATCTGCAGCATGGCGAAGTTCGCCTGCGACAGGCCGAGATAGGCCTGTATCGCGCGGGCCAGCGCGGGTGAATACGCGGGCAGACCGTCGGATGGCTGCCAGTGCCACAAGCCTTCCTTCACCAGTGCACTCATCATCGCGGGCAATTCCCGATCGCGCGCTTGCTGTACGGAGTCGCGAACCGCAGCGCTGGGATAGAGATTCAGGCTGCTGCGCAGCTCGATGTCCTCGCTTTCCCACCAGCCGCGCAATGTCGGAAGGTCGTGAGTCGTCACAGTCGCGAGGGAGCTCTTCACGTACTGCGACGGCGCCTTGAAAGATCCATCGGCCTGCGTCTCGAACAGCAGGACTTTGTAATGATTCAGTTCGTAGTGCTCCATCGCCACGCGAACTTCATCGGGAACGGTGCCGAGGTCTTCGCCGATCACCGCGCAGTGATGCCGTGCGCTTTCGAGCGCGAGAATCGAAATCAGGTCGCTGAGCGGATAGTGCACGTAAGTGCCTTCCGCTGAGGTCATGCCGCGCGGTACCCACCACAAACGGAACAGCGTCATCACATGATCGAATCGCAATGCGGCGACGCAGCGCATGTTGTTGCGGACCATGACGATGAACGGCTGATACTCCTGCGCCCGCAGCTCGACGGGATTCTGCGGGGGAATACCCCAGTCCTGGCCCTTCAGCGCGAGAGCATCAGGCGGCGCGCCGACAGACGCGGTCTGCAGATACAGGTGCCGATTCGCCCACGTCTCCGAGCCGCCTGGATTCGCACCGACGGCAACATCACCGTACAAGCCGATCGACATGCCACTCGCGCGAGCCAGTTGCTGCGCGCCGAGCAACTGTTCTTCGGCGAGCCACTGCAGCCACAGGTAGTACTCGACCTCCTCCTGGCGTTCGCGGGCGAAGCGATTGACTGCCGTCGACCGCGGGTCGCGATATTCCTCCGACCAGCTTGGCCAGCCCCAGTACTGCGGCCCCTGCAGCCGGAAATGCGCGTCGAGCGCATCGTAGATCGCATGCAACTGCAGCGGCTCGCCTCGCGCTTCGATGTAACTGCGGAAGGCGCTCGCCCTCTCGGTCTGCCTCTGCAGATGCACGGCGCGGAAGTGTGTGTAGAGCTCTCGCAGGACTTCGAACTTCAGACGCGCGACGCCGGGATAGTCGACGTTCTTCGGCTCGCGCAGCTTCGCGAGCTCGTGCTGGAACGTCGCGGACTCGACACGCTGGCGCGCCGGAACGCAATCCGCATACTCCGGAACATCGGTGACGCTGATGTAGAGCACGTTCAGGAACTGGCGGCTCGAAGGACTGTACGGGCTGATCTGCGTCGGGTCGGCTGGCATCAACGCATGCAGCGGGTTCAATCCGATCAACGAACACCCGAGCGGCGCCGACAGCGAAATCAGTTCCCGCAAGTCCTGGAAATCGCCTATGCCCCAATTGGTCGCCGAGCGCAGCGAATACAGCTGCACCGCCACTCCCCATACACGCTTGCCTTCGCCGATGACGTGCGGCTCATGGCAGCGCTCGGGGGCAACGATCAGTCGCGCATCGCCGTTCAGACCGGTGTCGACAGCGATCGCAACGCGGTGATAGCCGAGCGGAAGATTGTCCGGCAGATTCAGTCGGTAACGGACGAACTTGCGCCCGTCGACCGCGCCTCGCTCGTCGACTGTCAGGTCCTTGAGACTGGCCGTGCCTGCGCGCTGCTGCCCGTCTTCCAGCGTGATCGTCCACTGAATCTGCTTCGCATTCAGGTCAGCGGCTACCGCAATCGGCACGGCCGGCGCCTTGCCTGCGGACGCGACGACGACCGGCGGCAGCGTCTTCATCCATCGAGATGTGTCTGCGGCATGAATGGCCGTCTCGACTGCAGCCGCATCACTGGCATCGACACCCAGGCCGTTCAGGATCGCAATCCGCGTCTCACGCGAAACCTCGTGCGGATCGCCGCGAAAGTCGTAGTACGACGCCGCGATGCCGTAGCGCTTGGCGAGCTCATCGAGCGGATCTTTCTTTGTGGCGGGGGCTTGGCGCATGGGGCTTGGGGTTCGGGTAAGACTACATCTCCAGCGATCGGTGCCCTTCTGGCCCGAGTCTCGAGCCTCGCATCAAGTCAGCGAAAAGCCGCTGCGAACGCTGAGCGGTGCATCGCCATCCGCGAGCAGCACACATGAATGCGCGGCAACCACGCAGTTCTCACCGGCGGCAATGCGGTTGCCGAGATCGTTCGCGCGCCAGCGGGCAGTATCGAAAACGATCTGCCAGACCGCTCCCGTGACGGGTGCCGGCAGCTTGAAGTCCACGGGTTGCCCGCCGGAATTGCACAGAAACAGCAGGTGGCCGTTCGGTGTTCCATGCGGATCGGTAAACGCCTGTCCGATCAGCACCCCGAGCGCACGAGCGTCCACGTCATGCCAATCCGCGGCGGTGAGTTCATGTCCGAGCGGATGACGCCAGCTCACATCCTTGTGCTCGCGATCGACCTGGCGCGCGCCCTTGAGGAAGGTATCGCGCCGCAACCCCGGAGCTCGCCGGCGCAACGTCAGCAGTTGACGCACAAACATCGTGAGCCATGTTCGACGCTCCGCGAGTTTCCAGTCGACCCAGCTGATCTCGTTGTCCTGGCAGTACGCGTTGTTATTGCCACGCTGCGTACGGCCGAACTCATCGCCGGCGAGCAGCATCGGCACGCCCTGCGACAAGAGCACGGTCGCAAGCATGTTGCGAATCTGGCGCTCGCGCAGCTCGACGACCTGCTCGTCTTCGGTCGGGCCCTCGATACCGCAGTTCCAGCTCAGGTTGTGGTTGTGGCCGTCGCGGTTGTCTTCGAGATTGGCTTCGTTGTGCTTGTCGTTGTATGCGGTGACGTCGTACAGCGCGAAGCCATCGTGACACGCGACGTAGTTGATGCTCGCCGTCGGCCGGCGACCGGTGTTCCTGAAAAGATCGCTCGAGCCGGCGAAGCGTTCGGCGAAGTTACCGAGGATGCCCGGATTCGAGCGCCAGAACCCGCGCATCGTGTCGCGATAGAGATCGTTCCATTCCGCCCAGGCCGCGGGAAAGTGTCCGAGCTGATAGCCGTCGGGACCGACATCCCACGGCTCGGCGATCAGCTTCACGTAACGCAGCGAGGGCTCCGCCGCGAGTTCCTTGAAGAACGTCGCATCCGTGCGGAAGCGGCCGTTCTCCCGGCCAAGCACCGCAGCGAGATCGAAACGGAAGCCGTCGACATGCATCTCCTCGACCCAGTACTTCAGGCAGTCGATGATCATCGCGCGCATCGCCTGGTGAGCGATTGCAATCGTGTTGCCGGTCCCCGACCGGTTCACGTAGTGGCGAAGATCCGACTTCTCGAGCTTGTAGTACGAAGCGTTGTCGAGACCGCGCAGGCTCAGCGTCGGACCCGTCTCGCCGCCTTCGACAGTGTGGTTGAACACGACGTCGAGAATCACCTCGATACCGGCCGCATGAAGCGCCTTCACCATGGTCTTGAATTCGCTCACCGCATCCGAGACAGCGTACTGATTCGCTGGAGCGAACCACGCGAGCGAGCTGTAGCCCCAGTAGTTCACCAACCCCTTGTTGGCCAGGAAGCGCTCGGGCACGAACGCCTGCACTGGCAACAGCTCCACCGCGCTGATGCCGAGATGCTTGAGATAGTCGATGACCTGCGGCTGCGCGAGTCCCAGGTAAGTCCCTCGCAGCCGCTCCGGCACGCGCGGATGCAGCTTCGTGAAACCCTTCACGTGCAACTCGTAGATCACCGTGTCACGCCACGGGGTTGCGGGCGGCCGGTCATCGCCCCAGTCGAATGTGCTGTCGACCACCTGGCTCTTCGCGTTGAACGGCGCACTGTCGACCGGGTTCAATGTTTCCGGAAGGTTCGCATCGCCCGACGGTGTCGAACCGAGCAATGCGTCGTCCCACACGAACTTGCCGGTCAGCGCACGCGCATACGGATCGACCAGGAGCTTCGCGCCGTTGTAACGCAATCCGTACGTCACATCGAACGGGCCATAGGCACGATAGCCGTAAACCACACCTGCGACTCCTTGCGGCGTCGGCAGAAAGCCGTGCCACACATTCTCCGTGCGCTCCGGCAGTGCAATACGGGCCAGTTCCTGAGTGCCGGCTGCATCAAACAGACACAGCTCGATCTTCACTGCACCACTCGAGTACACCGCGAAGTTGATGCCCTCGGCGGTCAGCGTCGCCCCGAGCGGGGCCGGCGAGCCGGGTTGAAGAGAGATGTTGGCGTAATCGGCGGACATGAATGAGGGGACGGTGAATGGATTCCTGGTTACGACTGTCAACGGTCAACGCTCAACCGTCAACCTTCCTCTCCCACACCATCATCGAGAGCGGCGGCACATCGAGCGTGATTCGTGCCGGAAAATCCCGAAAGGGTTCAGGGAGAGCGTCGAGCTGTGTCTGTTGCGAATAACCCGAGCCACCGAATGCGGGCGAATCGCCGTCGAGAATCTTCCGATAGGTACCGGCCGCAGGTGCCCCGAATACGTATGCATTGCGCGGCACCGGTGTCGCGTTGAATACCACCAGAAGCTCGGTCCCGCCTTCGCCCGACAGACGGCGGCGAATGAACGCGAAGACACTCTCGTCACGATTGTCGACTTCGACCCAGCGGAAGCCTTCCCAATCGTGTTCGCTCGCATGAAGTTCCGGATAGTCGCGATACAGGCGATTCAACGCGCGATTCCAGTCCTGCAGCTGCCGGTGATGGGGATGCTCGAGGGCAGCCCATGCGAGATCCTCGTAGTCGCGCCATTCGTGCCATTGCCCGAACTCGCCGCCCATGAACATGAGCTTCTTGCCCGGATGCGCCGTCTGGTAGCCGATCAGCAGACGGTAGTTCGCGCACTTGCGCCATTCGTCGCCCGGCATCTTGTCGAGCAGCGAACGCTTGCCGTGGACGACTTCGTCGTGCGACAGCGGCAGGATGAAGTTCTCGGAGAAGGCGTACATGAACGAGAAGGTGATGAGATTGTGCTCATGCCGACGATGCACCGGATCGAGCGCCATGTAGCGCAGCGTGTCGTTCATCCAGCCCATGTTCCACTTGAACCAGAAACCCAGTCCGCCGAGATGCACCGGCCGGGTGACACCAGGATAGGCGCTCGATTCCTCTGCCATCGTGACGACACCGGGAAAATAGTGGCCGATGGTCCAGTTCAACTGCTTCAGGAAATCGATCGCTTCGAGATTCTCGCGGCCGCCATACTGATTCGGCAGCCACTCGCCCGGTTTACGTGCGTAGTCGAGATAGAGCATCGAGGCGACTGCATCCACGCGCAGACCGTCGATGTGATATTCCTCGAGCCAGAACACGGCATTCGACACGAGGAAGTTGCGCACTTCGTGGCGGCCGTAGTTGAAGATCTTCGTGCCCCACTCGACGTGCTCGCCGCGGCGACTGTCCTCGTGCTCATAGAGATGAGTGCCATCGAACTCGGCGAGGCCGTGCGCATCGCGGGGAAAATGCGCGGGTACCCAATCCATGAACACACCGATCCCGGCCTGATGGCATCGATCGATGAATCGCTTGAAGTCGTGAGGCGACCCGTGGCGCGCCGTGGGAGCGAAGTGCCCGAGCACCTGGTATCCCCACGATCCGTCGAACGGATGTTCGGCGACGCCGATGAGCTCGATGTGCGTGTAGTTGAGATCGACGACGTAGGGAATGAGCTGATCGGCCAGTTCGTCCCACGTGAGAAACGCCGGCTTGCGATGCCACGAGCGACGCCATGAACCGGGATGTACCTCGTAGATCGCAATCGGCGCGCGCCGCGGATCCCACGTGGCACGCTTCTCCATCCATTCGCCATCGCGCCAGTCGTAGCCTCCGAGGTCCGCGACGATCGACGCGTTGTCGGGCCGCAGCTGCATCTGGAAGCCATGCGGATCCGCCTTCAGCACCGCATGACCTTGCTGCGTGATGACTTCGAACTTGTAGAGCGTCCCCGGCCCGAGATCGGGAACGAAGAGTTGCCACACACCCGACTGTTCGATGCGATGCATCGGATTCGCACCGCCGCGCCAGCCATTGAAATCGCCGACCAGACTCACCGCACGCGCATTCGGCGCCCAGACCGAAAACCAGACTCCGCTCGCACCCTCCACAACGCCCAGGTGCGCGCCGAGCTTGCGATAGATGTGGTGATGGTTGCCCTCACCGAAGAGGTGGAGATCGAGGGAGGAGAGGGGCATGGGCGGCTGGCTGCTGGCGACTGGCTACTGGCCAGAGAGAGTGAGAGTACAGCAATCCGGCGTTCTGGCCAGTCGCCAGTTGACCGAGGGCAGCGGCCCGCCGCGCATGCGCGGCTAAATGACGGGTTTGATTCCCCAGATATTGTCCGCGTACTCGCGGATGCTGCGGTCACTCGAGAACGGCCCCATGCTGAGTGCGTTGATGATCGCCTGGCGGGCCCATTCGTCCTGATCGCGGAACAGTGCATCGACCCGATCCTGTGCCGCGGCGTACGAGTCGAAATCGGCCAGCACGAGGAAGTGTTCGCCGTCGCTCATCAGACGATCCACCACAGTCGTCGAATCGGCGAGGTTGTCGGGCGTGAACAGGCCGGATTCGAGCGTCTCGATGGCCCGCTTGAGTTCCGGGTTGTTCTGAACTACATGCGCGGGCGAATAGCCCTGGGCACGGCGCTGCGTCACCTGCTCGGCCGTCATGCCGAAGATGAAGATGTGCTCTTCGCCGACAGCATCGCGAATCTCGATGTTCGCCCCGTCGAGCGTGCCTATGGTCAGCGCGCCGTTGAGCGACAGCTTCATGTTGCCGGTGCCCGACGCTTCCATGCCGGCCGTCGAGATCTGCTGGGACAGGTCCGCTGCAGGCATGATCTCCTGCGCCAGCGATACGTCGTAGTCGGGCAGGAAGCACAGCTTCAGCTTGTCGCCGACGCGCGGGTCCGAGTTGATGACGCGGGCGACATTGTTGACGAGCTTGATCACCGACTTCGCCATCCAGTAACCCGGCGCGGCCTTGCCGGCGATGATCACCACGCGCGGCACCACATCGGGCGCCTCGTTGTTGATGATGCGCAGGTAGCGCACGATCACATACATCAGGTTCAGGAGCTGGCGCTTGTACTCGTGGATGCGCTTCACCTGGACGTCGAACAGCGCTTCGGGATTCACCTTCTGATTCACCAGCAACTCGATCGTCCTCGCGAGTCGCTTCTTGTTCTCGAGCTTGATGGCACGGAACCGCTGGCGGAACTCCGGATCGTCGACCGCCCACTTCAATCGCTCGAGATCCTCCAGATCGTTCTCCCAGGCGGAGCCGAGCTTCTCGGTGATGAGCTGCGCGAATCCGGGATTGGCCTGCTTGAGCCAGCGCCGTACCGCAATGCCATTCGTCACGTTGGTGAAGCGATCAGGCCACAGCTCCGCGAAGTCGGCGAAGATCGTTTCGCGCATGAGCCGCGAATGCAGTTTCGCGACGCCGTTGATCTTGTGGCTGCCGACCACGGACAGATAGGCCATGCGCACGCGACGATCACCGTCTTCAGCGATCAACGACATGCGGCGACGTCGATCCATGTCGCTCGGATACTTCGCGCTCACCGCTTCGAGGAAGTCGCGATTGATCTGGTAGATGATCTGCAGGTGGCGCGGCAGCAATCGCTCGAACATGGCGACCGGCCAGGTTTCCAGTGCTTCCGGCAGCAGCGTGTGGTTGGTGTACCCGCAGATGCGACGAGTCATCTGCCAGGCGCCGCTCCAGCCGATGTGATACTCGTCGACGAGCAGTCGCATCAGCTCGACGATCGCAAGCGCCGGATGCGTGTCGTTCAACTGGATGGCGAACGCGCGCTCCAGTTCGTCGATGCCACGACCATCGGCGAGATGCTGCGCGAGCATGTCCTGCAATGATGCGCTGACGCAGAAATACTGCTGGCGCAGGCGCAACTCCTTGCCCTGCGGTGTCGAGTCATCCGGGTACAGCACGCGCGTCAGATTCTTCGCATCGATCTGATCGGCAACGGCTGCCGCGTAGTTGCCGTGATTGAACTCTTCGATCTTGAACGGCGTCACCGCGCGTCCCGACCAGAGCCGCAGGTGATTCACGGTGGGGCTGCGGTTCCCCGGAATCAGCAGATCGTACGCAACAGCCCAGACATCGTGAGTGTCGACCCATTCGTACTGCACGCGACCCTTGTCGTCGCGCGTCGACTTGCAGTGGCCACCGAAGCGGACGAGATAGCGGATTCCGCCGCGACCGCTTTCCCAGAAATTGTGCATGCCGAGCCAGGAGCTTGCGACTTCGCGCTGGGCGCCGTCGTCGCCAATGACCTGCATGAAGATGCCGTAGTCATAGCGAATGCCGTAGCCGGTGGCGGCGTAGCCGAGAGTCGCGAGCGAATCGAGGAAGCACGCAGCGAGGCGTCCCAGGCCGCCGTTGCCGAGGCCCGGATCTTCTTCCTCGGCGGCGATCTCTTCGAGGTTGTGACCGAAACTCAGCAGCGTCTCGCGAACCTCGTCGATCAGACCATCGTCGAACGACGACAGCGCATTGATGAGGCTGCGCCCGAGCAGGAACTCCATCGAGAGATAGCAGATACGCTTGACGTGCGCCTGCGTGACGCGGGTGCGCGTCGCGATCCAGCGCTCCGCGAGTTCTTCGCGAACCGCGATGGCGAGCGCGTCATAGAAATCGCGCCGTGTTGCGCCAGCTACGGATTTACCGAGAGAGCGGACGAGACGATCGACGATCGCGTCCCTGACGGCGCCGGGACGCAGGGTAATGGAACTGGGAAGCGAGGAAGTGGCCATGCTGGCGTTCGGTGACTGGCGGGCAGCTAAGAACGCGGCGCCGGGGCACCGGGTTTCCTCACTTCACCGTCACCACCTTCTCCTCGACGATGCGCCACGAACCGGCCTCGCGCACGAGCACGAGTTGCTTGCGCAGCGAGTTCACGCCGAACTTCTGCACGAAGGTGGCTATGCGGCGATCCGCGCCATCGGGTTCGATGCTCAGGCCTTCGATCATCGAATCCGGCACCGGCCCGGTCGCGACCTGTTCGCGACGCTGTTCGAGCCATGCCGTGGCGCCCGCCGTGTCGGTCGGCGCAACGAAGCCGCTGGAATAAAGGGCGATCACGGCATCCGCTTCACGCGAAGACCAGGCCTGCGCCCAGCTTGCGACGACTTCATCAGGCGAACGCGCGACCGTACCGCTCGATCGGAAATAAGACGGCGGCGCCGCCAGGCAGCCCATGTCCGGATCGCCTGCCCGGGACGGCGCACCGGCCGGAATATTGAGCGCAGCAGACCGGTCCGGCGAACTCATGCCCTCGGGCACTTTGAGCGGCGTGTTGGTGCGTGCCTGCAGGTAGGGCTCGTCGGCATCCACGCAGTTGCGGGACGCTCCGCCGCACGCCGACAACGCCAGCGCGGCGAGGGTCGTGAGCAAAACCGGGGCAACACGCCAGGAAGACTGCAACATCAGGGAAATACTCATGAAAAAGAGGGGAACGTGGGCCGGACAGCCCGCCGTCCAAGGTGCCCGCTACCGTACCGGAAGGGGTAGCGAGAGGTAAAGGGGTAAGGCTCTACGTCACTCCCGCGAAAGCCGGGGTCACGGAAGCACAGACCACCGGATTGCCACAATTCGTTCGGCGCTGCGGCACAATCGCGCGCCATGATCGACCATGACGGCCTGATCTTTCCGCAGGGTGTGCTTCCTATATATGAGTGCCATTGGCGACCGGCTTCGTAAGGGCTTGCGGACGATCTTCGGCGATATCGCCTGGACTCGACCCGGCTGGGTCAACCAAAGCAATGCCGCGGCCGAACGCGCCACCGCGCACGTTCGGGCAAATCCCAAGCGATTCGCCTTGATAGCCGGCGGAATCGCGGTTGCAGTCATCGGTGCAGTTCTCGTCTGGCGCTGGTACGAAAGCCGTCCGAAGCCGGTCGAAGTGACGTTCGAGGCGTCACCTCCCGCCGTCACCTGCTATGCGTGCGAACCGCCCGGTACCCCGAATCCGCTGATCGTCCGCTTCGATGCATCTGTTGCCCCGCTCGATCGCGTTGGCCACACGGTCGACCCGAAACAGGCGGGCATTTCGCTGTCGCCCGATTTCCCGGGCGCCTGGACATGGGACGACGACAGGACGCTAAGGTTCCAGCCGCAGGCCGACTGGCCGGTCGGCACGCAATACACCGTGAAGTTCGATCGCAAGCAGTTCGCCACTGACTCGGTGCGGTTGTGGCGGCAGGGCTTCGAGTTCACCTCGCCCGCTTTCGACGCAAAGATCACGGCGACCGAGTTTCACCAGGACCCGGTCGTCGCGGGGAACAAGAAAGTCGTCGCGACGATCACGTTCACGCATCCGGTCGACCAGGCGAACTTCGAGAAGCGTGTTCGTTTGCAGATGTTCGATCGCGTGACGGACAAGACGGAAAAGGAAATCACCGCCCCCGCCCATACGATCGTCTACGACAAGCTGAAACTGAACGCCTACATCCACTCGGCCCAGCTCGAAGTGCCGCCGAAGGCAGGGCGACTGCAGATCACGATCTCCTCCGGCATCCAGGCTGCGCGCGGCGGCAACGCGACGAAAGAAGCTCTGCAAAGCAGCGTCGAAGTGCCCGGCCTCAACAGCCTCAAGATCAGCAATCTCGCGCTCGACATCGCGCGCGATGAGCGCAATGAGCCGAACCAGATCCTGCTGGTTTCGACATCGTTCTCCGTGCTGGAGAAAGAGCTCCCGCAGAAAGTGAGCGCGTGGCTGCTGCCGTTCAAGCATCCCGATCCGAAGCTGCAGGCTGAGTTCGAGCGGCACAATCGCGGCAAGCCGTTCCCGTGGAACGCGCAGAACTTCCGTCCTGAAGTCCTCAACGCCAACACGCGTCTCGATCTGGCGCAGATCCCGGGCGAGCAGGATCACTACGAGAATCACAGCTTCCGCTACACAGCGGACCCGGGACGTCAGGTCTACGTTCGCGTGGTGCCGGGGCTGAGGTCCTTTGGCGGCTACGTTCTGGGGGATGCGGTCGAGCGCATTCTCGAAGTACCCGAGTTCCCTCGCGAGCTGAGCATTCTGAGCAAAGGCTCTCTGCTCTCGCTCTCCGGCGACAAGACATTGTCGCTGTTCGCCCGCAACGTTCCTGCGATGCGCGTCGAGGTGGGCCGGCTGTTGCCGCGCCAGTTGCAGCATCTCGTATCGCAGACGAGCGGCAGCTTCGAGACACCGCAGTTCAACAACTGGGCCTTCGACAGCGCGAACATCACTGAACGCTTCGTCAAGGTTCTGCCCCTGCCGAAGGTCGCGCCCGGCAAGCCTCAATACGAAGCGCTCGATCTCGGCGAGTATCTCGATTCGCAGTCCGGTGATCGTCGCGGCATCTTCCTGCTGAAGATCCAGGCCTGGGACACGGGCCAGGATCGCCCGATGGAGTACACCGGCGACAACTGGAACGATGCGCGCAACAGCTCGCTCGCCGACGCGAGACTGATCGTCGTCACCGACCTCGGCCTCGTCGTCAAACGCGCGGTGGACGGTGCGCAGGACGTCTTTGTGCAATCGATTGCGGACGGCACACCAGTCGCTGGCGTCTCCGTCGACATCATCGGCCGGAACGGTCTGCCCGTGCTGACAGAGACGACAGACGCGGATGGTCACGTGCGATTCCCGGAACTGCGCAGCTTCCAGCGTGAACGTCAGCCGGTGCTGTATCTCGCGCGCCGCGGCGGCGACAGTTCGTTCATGCCGCTGAGCCAGGGCTGGGACGAGCGGGGTCGCGCGCTCGATCTGTCGCGATTCGACATCGGTGGTGTTCAGAGCAATGCGGATCGCGGCGCACTGTCGGCCTATCTGTTCTCCGACCGCGGCATCTATCGGCCCGGCGAAGAAATCCGCGCCGCGGCGATCGTTCGCAGCCAGGACTGGACGCGGAGATTCGACGGTATTCCCTTGCGGCTCGAGATCACTGATCCGCGCGGCACGGTGATCCGTCGCGAAACCTTCGTTCCCGGCCAGGCCGGCTTCGGCGAAATTCGTCAGCCGACCCGCGAAACATCGCCCACCGGCACGTACACGCTCTCGATCCTGGTCGTGCGCAACGAGAACCACGGTGATCTCATCGGGTCGACGACTGTCCAGGTCCGCGACTTCCAGCCGGATCGCCTGCGCATGTCAGCGACGTTCTCGGCGCAGTCCGCCGATGGCTGGGTCGAACCCGACGAGCTTGCAGCGAATTTCCAGCTCGAGAATCTGTTTGGCACGCCCGCTGAGAATCGCCGCATCACCGCGCGCATGACGCTGAGTCCCGCGTTCCCGGCGTTCCGTCGCTTCCCGGACTATCAGTTCCACGATCCGCAATACGCCCGCGAAGGCTTCAGCGAGGAACTGTCGGAGACGACGACTGACGCCGCCGGCAAAGCGACACTCCCACTGAACCTGCAGCGCTTTGCACGGGCCACGTATCGCCTGCACATCGTCGCGCAAGGCTTCGAAGCCGACGGCGGTCGCGGTGTCACGACCGAAGCGGCTCAGCTCGTTTCGAGCATGAAATATCTCGTGGGCTACAAAGCCGATGGTGATCTCTCCTATCTGAAGCTCAATGCGCCGCGCAACGTCCGCTTCCTCGCGATCGATCCGCAGGCTCAGCAGACAGCTGTTGAGAACCTGAAACTCTCGCGCATCGAGATCCGCTATGTCTCCGTACTGATGCGCCAGCCGAATGGCACCTACAAATACGAGTCGCGCCGCAAGGAATCCACGATCTCGGAAACGTCACTGGCGATCGGTCGTGACGGCCAGAACCTGCAGCTCGCAACGGATGCGCCGGGCAACTTCGCGTATGTCCTGCGCGACCCGGAAGGCCAGCAGCTGGCCCGGATCGATTATCAGGTTGCCGGCGAAGGCAATGTGACGCGGGCGCTCGAGAAGAACGCGGAGCTCGAATTGTCGCTGTCGAAGAAGGACTACGCGCCGGGCGAGGAAGTCGAAGTATCGATCCGCGCTCCGTACGAAGGCGCTGGCCTGATCACGATCGAACGCGAACGCGTGCACGCGTGGCATTGGTTCAAGACCAGCACGACGAGCACCGTGCAGAAGATTCGATTGCCGGCAGGTCTCGAAGGTAACGCCTATGTTGCGGTTACGTTCGTGCGCGACCCCGGCTCCGCAGAGATCTATACGAGTCCGCTGTCTTACGGTGTGCAGCCGTTCTCGATCGATGTCGATGCACGCCGCAATCCGGTAAAGATTGAAGCACCCTCGCTGGTGAAGCCTGGCGAGACACTGAAATTTCGCTACAGCACCGACCGTCCGTCGCGCATCGTGCTGTTCGCCGTGGACGAGGGCATCCTGCAGGTTGCGGGCTACAAGACGCCTGATCCGCTCGCGCATTTCTTTCAGAAGCGCGCACTCGAAGTCTCGACGTCGCAGATCCTCGATCTGATCCTGCCGGAGTTCCGTCACCTCGGATTGTCGTCCGCTCCCGGTGGTGACGCGGAAGGACTGCTCGGCAAGCACCTGAATCCGTTCCGCCGCAAGGGCGAGAAGCCGGTCGCGTACTGGTCGGGTATTCTCGATGCCGATTCGACGACTCGCGAAGCGCAGTACGTCGTACCCGACTACTTCAACGGCACGCTGCGAGTGATGGCGGTTTCCGTCGCTGACGATCGCATCGGCGTTCACGACAGCCGCACGCTCGTCCGCGGCGATTTCGTCCTTTCACCGAATGCGCCGACGACCGTCACGCCGGGCGATGAGTTCGACGTCAGCATCGGGATCGCGAACAACGTCGAAGGCTCCGGCGCGAACGCGCAGGTCGAGATCGCACTCGAAACCGACAAAGGTCTCGAGGTCGTCGGCGATGCACGCCAGCAGGTGGCCATCGCGGAGGGTCGCGAAGGATCGGCGCGATTCCGGCTCCGGGCACGCGATGAGCTCGGGCCGAGCGTTCTCAAGTTTGCGGCGAAGACCGGCAACGGCACCGGTCGCCGGCAGATCGATCTCAGCATCCGCCCTGCGACGCCTTACATGACGCAGCTCAGAGCCGGCGTACTGGAGAAGGGGGAGCGCGATGTCGCCATCAACCGCACGCTCTATCCACAGCACCGCAAGCTCGAGACCGGTATGTCCGTGCTGCCGTTGCAATTCGCGCATGGCTTCGTCAGCTACCTGGCGAACTATCCGTACGCCTGCACGGAGCAGATCGTCAGTCAGGCAATGCCAGCCGTGCTGCTCGCTTCGAGGCCGGAGTTCGGCTACGTGCGCGCGGAGCCGGGGAGCGATATCGGCGGATTGATCGGCGAACTGCGTTCACGCCAGAACGACACAGGCGCCTATCGCCTGTGGCCGGGCAACGAGCAGGTCGTGGAGTTCGTGTCGCTCTACGCGCAGCACTTACTGCTCGAGGCGGCGCAGCGCGGCCAGCCCGCTCCCGCCGATCTGATCGAGAACGGCAACAATCATCTGCGAGCGATCGCGGCGCGCGATGGCAACAATCTCACCGACGAACGGCAGACTGCCTACGCGATCTATCTGCTGACTCGTCAGGGACAGCGCATGGCCGCAGAGATCGCCGCTCAGCGCAAACGATTGAACGAACGTTATCGCGGCCAGTGGGAGCAGGATGTCACGGCGGCGTGGCTCGCAGCCGCCCTCGATCTGATGAAGCAGGATCGTGACGCCGGACAGCTCATCGACGGCATGAAGTTCGCTGGCACGGCGACGGACGAGCTTTACTACGATCCGATGACGCGCGATGCGCTGCTGCTGTTCGTGCTGTCGCGTCATTTTCCGGAGCGGCTGCGAAGCGTGCCGGCGGAGGTGATGACGACGATGGCACAGCGAGTGAATGACGGCTTCTATCACTCGCTCTCAGCCGGTACGACGCTGCTGGCGCTCGATGCCTATGCGAGCGCGAGCGAAGGGGCGGAACGCAATTTCTCGATTGCTGAAGTGCTGAAGAACAAGAGCGTTCGCGCGCTCACGCTGCCGCAAGGGTTGTTCCCGGAGGTTGCGTTCACCGATCAGGCTGCAGCGCTGCGCTTCGGCAATGCGTCCGGCCGCAACGCGTTCTACCTGATCGAACAGTCCGGGTTCGACCGCACGCCACCGGGGACGGAGATCAAGGAGGGGCTCGAAGTACTTCGTGAGTACACGGATGCGAGCGGCAAGCCGCTGACCCAGATCACGATGGGTCAGCAGGTCGACGTGCACCTCAAGTTCCGCGGGCTGAAGAGTGACTTCATTGGCAGCGTCGCGCTGGTTGATCTGTTGCCCGGCGGCTTCGAGCTGGTGGTCCCTACTCAGCCGAATCAGACGGCCTTCGCTGAAGCGGCCACCGAGGAAGGTGAAGGCGAAGAGAGCTACAGCGGCAACGGCTTCACCGGCTGGCAGTGCCAGATCTGCGTGTCGCAGAAGGCAATGCTCGAATACGCCGACATGCGCGAAGACCGCGTCGTCTTCTACGTCGCCGCGAATCGTGACGTGCAGGAGATCGTCTATCGCATCAAGGCTACGAACGTCGGCACGTACAACGTCCCGCCCGCGTACGGCGAAGCGATGTATGACCGGAGCGTTGTGGCTCGGTCGACGGCGGGCAAGCTGACAGTGGCACGGCCGTGATCATCTCCACCGGCCTCATCCCCGCGCGGATGGCCGTCATCCCGCCTGCAGGTGTCCGTGCAGTGGCCGTCATACCCGCGAAAGCGGGTCGGAGCGTGGACTTCCGCGTGCGCGGGCGTGACGAAACGCTAGCTGCCGCTGCCGCGATGCTTCGCATGACTTTCGACTGAAGTCGAACCCACAGGAAGAGAGGCTCCCGCAGGACGCGCTCCCCTCCGGGACTGTGGGTCCGCTTCAGCCGGACGCAATCGCCGACAGGCGATGCTCTTGATGTTTGAAGGAAAGTCGATCGATCCAGCAATGCTTTCGAGCAAGCTCACAAGACGTCTCATCGCAGCATTGGCAGGAGCAACCATCGCTCTTGCCTTGATTGCCGCAATGCGCGCCTGGCCACGAGATCCGCTCTCCGCACAGATCCCCTCCTCCACCGCCGTCTTCGATCGAAAGGGCCGACTGCTGCGACTGACGCTCGCCTCGGATCAGCAGTACCGTCTCTGGACGCCGCTCGAACAAGTCTCGCCTGAGTTCATCGACGCGTTGCTCCTGCACGAAGATCGCCACTTCTACGAACATTTCGGCGTGAACCCGGCTGCGCTCATTCGCGCCGCATTCACGACGTACACGGGCGGCACACGTGTCGGCGGGTCGACGATCACGATGCAGCTTGCCCGGCTGAGGTACGACCTCAACACGCGCACGATTGGCGGCAAGCTCGTGCAGATCGCCCGCGCCATGCAGCTCGAGCTGCAGTACTCGAAGCACGACCTGCTCGAAGCGCATCTCAATCTCATGCCCTACGGCGGCAACGTGCAGGGCGTCGGAACGGCGAGTCTCATCTACTTCGGAAAGCCCGCCGACAAGCTGACGCTCGCCGAATCACTGACGCTGGTGCTGATTCCGCAATCGCCCGCTCGTCGCGATCCGTCGCACGATGAGCCTCCCGAACTGCTAGCCGCTCGAGAACGATTGTTCGCGCGCTGGCAGGAGGGACACCCTGACGCCGATTCGACACATCAATACGTTTCGCTGCCGCTGCGTTATGGGCGATTGAGCGACCTGCCCTTCGCGGCACCGCATTTCGTGAATGCAGTGCTGACGAGAGAGCCCCCCTCCCTGGCCCCCCCCCCCCCGGCGGGGGGGGGGGTAGAGGCCCCCCCGCCCCCTGGCGGGAAGGGGAGCGGGCGACCCCTTTGCGGGGATGGAACCCCACCACACC
>JACZCZ010042754.1_pt1 | contig 37473 bp, 29 predicted proteins | sample 8641811 | NCBI WGS metagenome assembly JACZCZ01 (sample SAMN15324610, study PRJNA640507) | soil metagenome | isolation source: intercropping peanut in the first line | place: China: Luxin town, Laibin City, Guangxi Province | collected 2019-07-25 | depth 10cm m | reverse complement strand
CGATGCCGTCGATGTAGTACTCGATCGGATCCTCGACCGTCATGATGTTGCGGGTGTTGTCGTTGATCCGTTCCAGCGACGAGTAGAGCGTCGTCGTCTTGCCCGAACCGGTCGGGCCCGTGACGAGCAGAATCCCGTGCGGCTTGTGGATCAGCTCATCCATCAGCTTCTGGGTGCGCGGATCCATGCCGAGCGAGTTGAGCTCCAGGCGGCCCGCCTGCTTGTCGAGCAGACGCAGCACGACGCGTTCGCCGTGGCCCGCGGGAATCGTCGAGACGCGGACGTCGACCGCGCGACCGGCGATACGCAGCGAAATGCGGCCGTCCTGCGGCAGGCGTTTCTCGGCGATGTCGAGCTTCGACATCACCTTGATACGCGACACGACCAGGGGCGCCACCGCGCGCCGCGATTGCAATGCTTCGCGCAACACGCCGTCGACGCGGAAACGCACGACGAGCCGGTTCTCGAACGGCTCGATGTGAATGTCGGACGCGTTGTCCTTCACGGCTTGCGTGAGGATCGCGTTGATCAGCTTGATGATCGGCGCGTGATCGTCGCTTTCGAGCAGGTCCGAAGGCTCGGGCAGGTCCTGCGCAATGTGCGCGAGATCCGTGCTGTCTTCGAAACCCTCGACCATCTGCATCGCCGTGTTGGTGCCGCCTTCATAGTGACGGCGCAGGAGTTCGTCGAACTGATCGGTGTCGACGCGGCGCAATCGCAGCGGGATGCCGAGCACGCGGCGAACCTCGGCGATGCTGGAAGGCTGGGCGCCCGAGCGGTAGACCGCTTCCGCGATCCCATCTTCGATGCGCTGGATGAGAACGCCGTGACGTTTGCAGAAGGCAAAAGACAACTGCGACGTGGCCGGGGCGACAGCGGCAGGCGGCGGATCAGGCACCAGCGACAAAGCATCGGTATCTGCTGCGCTCATGGATTTCTCCTAAGGCAGGGTCGCAACGAGCCGCGTTACTGCGGCTGCTGCGGCGGGACTTCGCCTGTGGCAGGCGGCGGCGCCAGAGGCGGGCCCTGCGTAGTCTCAGGCGGTGGCGTCAGCGGAGCGGTTTGCACCGGTGGCGGGGATGTCTCGGTGTTCGGCGCAGGCGGCGCGGCGCCAGCGGTCGGATCGGCGTAGCGCGACAGGTCTTCGATCGGCGGCAGCAGCGGCTGACGCTCGCCCGGCAGGAGATTGACCTTGCCGTTGCGACGCTGCAGCTGCTGGTTGCGCATCAGGTTGTACTTTGCGTTCGTCTCGATCGCCGCCTGGACACCGTCGCGCAGGATCGTCGGACGGATGAAGACCATCAGGTTGCGCTTTTCCTTGCTGCCGCTGCGGGTCTTGAACAACTCGCCGATGATGGGGATCGAGCCGAGGATCGGCACCTTGTTCTCGCCTTCGATCGCAGCATCGCGGATGAGACCGCCGAGCACGATGATGCCGCCGTCCTCCGCCATGACCTTGGTGCTGATCGTGCGCTTGTTCGTGATCAGGTCGACCGCACCGGACGATGCGGTTGCCGCGGGGGCGAGATCCGAGGATTCCTGTTCGATCTTGAGCGTGATCGAATCGCTCTCGTTGATCTGCGGCGTGATCTTCAGGATCGTGCCGACTTCCTCGCGCTGGATGGTCTGGAACGGATTCACCGAACCGTTGTTGTTGTTGCTGCCGGTGCTCGTGAACTGGCCGGTGACGAACGGCACTTCCTGGGCGACCTTGATCTCGGCTTCTTCGTTGTCGAGCGTCGTCACCGAAGGCGTCTGCAGGATGTTGGAGTTGCCATCGGAGCGCAGCGCGCGCAGCAGGATGGCGAAGTTCGTCCCGTCGTCGAGGAATCGTCCGGCACCGAGCGTGAGGCCCGTCGGCAAGCCGGCGCTAGCCAGCAGCGCGGGGTTGTCGATCGCCGCTGCGATGCTGCCAATACTCGCGTTGCCCACCGGCTGGTTGAATGTGCCGATCGGCACCGTGCTGTCGGAGTCCGTGTTGCCGACGGCCCAGTTCACACCCAGCTCCGACGCCTTGGTGATGTTCATTTCCACCAGGATCGCTTCGATCAGCACCTGCGGGCGGCGGATGTCGAGCTTGTCGACGACGGACATGATCGATCGCATCACCTTCGGCGGTGCGGTGACGATCAGTGCGTTGTTCTGGGTATCGGACCAGATCGTGACGCCACGGTCGGCGCCTGAGCTGCCGCCGCCGCCGGCGCCCGGCGCCGGCGGTGCGCCGCCCGGCGTTGCCTGGACGATGCCGGTGATCTGTTCTTTCAGTTTGCCTGCGAGCGTTTCCGCATCGGCATAGCGCAAGTACCGCACCTGCGTGTCGCCACCGGCTTCGAGCGGCGTATCGAGATGGGCGATCAGTGCACGCATCTGCAACCGCTTGTTCTTCTCACCCGACAGCAGCACGCTGTTGGTTCGATCATCAGCGACGACCTTCACGGCCGAAGTGGCCGCTTCCTGCTGTGCAGCCGGGCCCGTGTACAGCGTGTTCACCACCCGGACGATCTCGGCGGCGCTCGCATTCTCGAGGCGGATGATCTCGACTTCCTCATCGCCCGCCTGATCGATGCGCTCGATGATGCGCATCATGCGGTTCACGTTCGACGCGCGGTCCGACACGATCAGGGTGTTGGAGCTCTGGTGCGCCACGAAGTGAGCGCCCTGCGGGAGCAGCGGACGCAGTGCAGGCACCAGGTTCGCCGCGTTCACATTCTTGACGGCGATCACCTGGGTGACGATCTCGTCCGAAGACGAGCTCACGCGGTTCGGCAGGTCGTTGCCCGGCATGTAGCGCGAGTTCTGGGCCGGCACGATCTTGATGATGTTGCCCGACGGCACGGCGACGAAGTCATGGACCTGCAGCACGGACAGGAACGCGTTGTAGAACGCATCCGCGGTCATCGGCGTTGACGAAAGGATCGTCACTTGCGCGCGTACGCGCGGGTCGATGATGAACGTCTTGCCCGTGATCGACTGAACGGCCTGGATGACCAGCGCGAGGTCGGCGTCCTTGAAGTTCGGTGTGATGGTCTGCTGTTGCTGCTGGGTATGTCCCGCCGACCAGGTCAGCATCAGGACGAATGCACCCAGCAACGGGCCGGCCTTGCGGCGACCGCTGCCTGACCGGCTGCGCTTTGTTGTCATTGGAATCGTCATGCACAGTCCTTGCTGGTCATGCTGCGCTCATTGTGTATCGGGGCCGGCGGGCGGCACCTGCTGGTTCACGGCTCCGCGACCCATTCCGCCCGGTGGCTCACCGCCGGGTCCGGGAGGAGGATTCGCTTCAGGCAGCGACACCTGCGCGGTGTTCAACGTCAGATCCTGAGATTGCCCATTACGTTCAACTGTCACCGTGACGCGGTCCGAAGTCCCCATGGTATTGAAGATCTCCATGCCACGCGCCGGGTCATCGAGCGCCGTGCCGTTGATGGCAAGCACCAGGTCGCCTGGCTGCAGGCCGAGCCGGGCGAACTGCTGTCGGTTACGTCCCGGATAGACGCGGTACCCACGCTGGACGCCGTTCGCGAACACCGGTTGCGGACGCACGATTTCGGCGAACGCGCTCGGATTGGATTCCGCGATCCGGCGGAGGTTCTCCTGAAATTGGGATTGCTGGCGGGGCGCCGGCGCCCTCGACATCTGCACGCCTGCCAGGCTCTGGGTCGGAAGAGCCAGGGCTTCGAGGTTTCCGCTGCGGTCCAGGATCACGCGATCCCCGTACACAGCGTGGAGCGTCACGCCGGGTCGCACAGCCTGACCCACGGTGTAGACATTCGCGGAGGCTGCCGATTCGCCGATGATCGCAAGCCCTTTCGACGGATCGTTCGTGGCGAAGACCCCCGACAGCACGAGGTTGGCCTGAGTCGGCGGTGCGTTGGCCGGGTCGATGGCGTTTTCGGCTTCGACCGCACCGAACAGATGGGCGTCGGCAATTGCCTGAACGTCGGGACCGCGAGACTGCGGCTGCGTCTGGTTCATCGGCGGTGCAACGATCGGTGCGACGGTGGAATCGCCACGATCGAGCAGCAGCCACGTGAGCTGGACGAGCTGCCAGGCAATCGCAATGACGAGAACGACCGTCAGCGCCTGCGGCAAAGTCCGCGACGCGCGGTCGAGCCACTGCTGTGGCGTCAGGTTCTCGAAGGCGCGCAGGCTGGCTGGAAGCGGCATCAGGTTTTAATCGTCGTTCTGCTCTTAAGACCCCACTCTGAGCGCGACCGGTCGTACTTCGCGGTCGCACGTTGCAGAGCGCGCCATCATACGTAGTCGCACTAGGGGGTCACAAGAGATTGTTCTCATTGATGAAAACTCCTCCGCGCTGTTTCCGTTCTGCGTCAGTCGCAGGAAGAAGTTCCTTGCGACCCGCGAGTTCCCTGCGAATTACATGAGCAAAGCTGCCGCCGCGTCCCGCCGACAGGATGGTGCGTCGCGGGCACCCGACATCGAATCCAGTTCACGGGTATACGCTCCGCACACTTGCGTCGGGTGAAACAGCCTTCATTAACGTGAACTGGATCTGCGTTTTCCGCGCCGATCGACGTAGAAAAGGCAGGCAGTTTCGCCTTCAGTATCGGGAACTTAGTTGCGTGGGATGCCGCCTTGTATTGTCGGACGTTCCACCCTATAAAGAGTCGTGCCCGCGGTTTTCCGCGGCGTTTTCGAATCGATCCGGATACATCTGTCGAAGCTGAATGAGTGAAGAGCGTACACAGCATGAACGTGGGCTGGTCACCGAAGAGGCCGAACCTCGCCTCAAGCGACCGCCGCTGTTTCGAGTCATTCTGCTGAACGATGATTACACGCCGATGGAATTCGTCGTGGAGGTGCTGGAAGGCATTTTCGGGATGGATCGAACGACCGCCACGCGCGTCATGCTGGAGGTGCACACGCGAGGCAAGGGCGTCTGCGGCGTCTTCACTTTCGAGATCGCCGAGACGAAAGTTGCACAGGTCACTACGTATTCACAGCAGCACCAACATCCGTTGTTGTGCACGATGGAAGAGAACTGAGACACCGAAGTGTTAAGCAGCGAACTTGAAATCTGTCTCAACGAGGCTTTCCAGTCGGCCCGCGAGGCGCGTCATGAATTCATGACCGTCGAGCACCTGCTGCTGGCGATCGTCGACACCCCCAAGGTGAGAGAGATTCTCCGTGCGTGCGGCGCCGACGTCGTACGCTTGCGCAAGGACCTGAAGGATTTCATCGATCAGACGACGCCGCGGCTGAAGGACGACGACGACCGCGAAGTCCAGCCCACGCTCGGATTCCAGCGGGTGCTGCAGCGGGCCGTCTTCCACGTCCAGTCGAGCGGCAAGAAGGAAGTCACCACGGCCAACGTGCTCGTGGCGATCTTCAGCGAAAAGCATTCCCACGCGGCCTACCTGCTGTCGATGCAGGATGTGGCGCGCCTGGACGTGGTCAACTACATCGCCCATGGCCTGTCGAAGATCGCCGAGGACCGTCCCGAGAAGGACGAGTCGGTGGCATCGCCCGAAGGTGAGCGCGAAGGCGAGGGCGGCACCGCTCTCGAGAAGTACACGACCAACCTGAACAAGCTGGCGCAGGAAGGCCGGATCGACCCGCTCATCGGTCGTCGCATCGAGATCGAGCGGACCATCGAGATCCTGTGCCGCCGCCGCAAGAACAACCCGCTGTACGTGGGTGAAGCGGGCGTCGGCAAGACGGCCCTCGTCGAAGGACTCGCACGACTCATCATCGAAGGCAAGGTCCCGGACGTGCTGGGCGACAGTACGGTGTTCTCGCTCGACATGGGCGCGCTCATCGCGGGCACGAAATATCGCGGCGACTTCGAGAAGCGGCTGAAGAGCGTGCTGTCCGAACTCAAGAAGACGCCCGGTTCGATTCTCTTCATCGACGAGATCCACACCGTCATCGGCGCCGGCGCCGCTTCCGGCGGCGTGATGGACGCGTCGAACCTGATCAAGCCGGCCCTCGCGAACGGCGAGCTGCGCTGCATCGGCTCGACGACTTACGCCGAATACCGCGGCATCTTCGAGAAGGATCACGCGCTGGCGCGTCGCTTTCAGAAGATCGACATCGTCGAGCCGTCGGTGGCTGAAACCATCGAGATCCTGCGCGGCCTGCGCACCCGCTTCGAGGAGCATCACGGCATCAAGTACGCCGATGACGCCCTGACCGCAGCGGCAGAACTCGCCGCCCGGCACATCAACGACCGTCAGTTGCCGGACAAGGCCATCGACGTGATCGACGAAGCCGGCGCGCGCCTGCGTCTCAAGCCGCAGGAAGAGCGTGAAACACTCGTCACGACGCCGATGATCGAAGATGTGGTCGCTCGCATCGCGCGCATCCCGGCGAAGAACGTCTCCAAGTCCGATCGTGACGTGCTGCGCAACCTCGAACGCAATCTGAAGCTGGTCATTTACGGCCAGGATCCGGCGATCGAGACGCTCGCGGCCTCCATCAAGATGTCGCGCTCGGGTCTGGGCGACCAGCGCAAGCCGGTCGGCTCGTTCCTGTTCGCCGGCCCCACAGGCGTCGGCAAGACCGAAGTGACCCGTCAGCTGGCGATCGCGCTCGGTGTCGAGCTGATCCGTTTCGACATGTCCGAATACATGGAGCGCCACACGGTCTCGCGGCTCATCGGTGCGCCTCCGGGCTATGTCGGGTTCGACCAGGGCGGATTGCTGACCGAAGCGATCAACAAGCATCCGCACTCGGTGCTGCTGCTCGATGAGATCGAGAAGGCGCACCCGGACGTCTTCAACCTGCTGCTGCAGGTGATGGACCACGGGACGCTCACTGACAACAACGGCCGCAAGGCGGATTTCCGCCACGTGGTCATCGTGATGACGACCAACGCCGGCGCGTTCGAGATGAACCGCCCGTCCATCGGCTTCACGCAGCAGGATCACGCGACGGACGGGATGGAAGCGATCCGGCGGCTGTTCTCGCCGGAGTTCAGGAATCGCCTCGATGCGATCATCCAGTTCAGCGGCCTCGACCCGCGCACGATTCAGCGCGTCGTCGACAAGATGCTGGTGGAGGTCGAAGCGCAGCTCGAACAGAAGGGCGTGCAGCTGCACGTCGACGATTCGGCCCGCGAATGGCTGACCCGCAAGGGCTACGATCCGAAGATGGGTGCGCGTCCGATGGCACGCGTGATCCAGGAAGGCATCAAGCGTCCGCTGGCCGAGGAACTGTTGTTCGGCAAGCTGGTGGGCGGCGGCCATGCGTTCGTCACCCTGGGCGACGACGACAAGCTGAAGGTGGAGGTCCGCGCGGACAGCGAACAGCCGCTGCTGGAAGGAAGCTGAGAAAGAAAGTTGTCGGAACGAAAAAGGCCGGCATTGCCGGCCTTTTCTGTGTCTGGGGCTCTCGATCCCGAGAAGAAGCTACTTGCCGCGGTAAACGATGCGGCCCTTCGTCAGGTCGTAGGGTGTGAGCTCCACCGTGACCTGGTCACCCGTGAGGATGCGGATGTAGTTCTTGCGCATCTTTCCCGAGATGTGCGCCGTCACAGTGTGGCCATTCGTGAGCTGCACGCGAAAGGTCGTGTTGGGAAGCGTGTCGATGACACGGCCTTCCATCTGAATTGCATCCTCTTTTGCCATGCACTCTCTGAATGAATTACCCGGGCGGACCCGTAAAGCGCGCGAATTGTGCATAAACGCTGATCCCATTGCAACGAAGCCACAGCGGCGGACTCGTTGCGGGGCAAGCGCCTACGAAGCTGGACGACGGATATACCGGGAACCGTTGCGCCGGCCCAACGGGAATATGGGCGCGGCGGAGCTTCTCAACCTTCAGGCCCAGCGCACGGGTGCCGCGCCGCCGACTGTATGTTCAGAGAGTTGGCGGATGAAATGCGCGCGAGGGATGAGCTGTGCACCGAGACTCATCAGGTGGGGGGTGGCCATCTGGCAGTCGATCATGTGGAAATCGCGCTCCATCAGCTCGCTGCACAGCCGGCTCAGCGCCACCTTGGAGGCGTCGCGCTCGGTGCTGAACATCGATTCGCCGAAGAAGACGCGTCCGATCGCGACTCCGTACAGGCCGCCCACCAGTCGGCCCTCGTACCAGGTCTCCACCGAGTGCGCATATCCCAGCTCGTGCATCGACTGGTAAGCCGCCTGCATTTCCGGCGACAGCCACGTGCCGCCCGGCCGGATGGTGCTGCTGCCGCAGGACTGGATGACCTGGGGGAAGTCGGAATCGAGCCGCGTCTCGAAGCCTTTGTTGCGCAGGGTCTTGGCGAGGCTCCGCGACAGCTTGAACTCAGCCGGGAACAGAACAGCCCGGGGATCGGGACACCACCAGAGAATCGGCTGTCCCTGTGAGTACCAGGGAAAGATGCCGCGCCGATAGGCGGCGATCAGGCGAGTGGGTGAAAGGTCACCGCCCGCGGCCAGCAGGCCGTCGGGTTCGCGCAGGGCATTGTCGACCGGGGGAAAGGTATCCGGCGAGTCCCGCTCCGAAAGCCATACGATGGAGCCTCTCACGATGAACTCCGTTCGGAAGCTGCTGTAGTGGGTTGAGTGTACACAGGCATCCATCTTTATGTGGGTCCGACTTCAGTCGGACGTAAATCGCCGTAGGCGATGCTTCACTTACCTCCGGCTAAAGCCGGACCCACAGGTGGAGTTCACTCCCGCCTGAACGGCACATGCTCCCGGACGCTGTCCGCGTACTGATCGACCGCCGTGCGTTCCTGCGACAGGTATTGATCGATCGCGCGCCGGAAGCGGCTGTCGGCAATCCAGTGCGCCGACCAAGTTGTCTGGGGTTCGAATCCCCGGGCGACCTTGTGTTCACCCTGGGTTCCCGGCTCGAAATGCTGCAAGCCGTGCTCGATGCAGTACTCGATGCCCTGGAAGTAGCACGTCTCGAAATGCAGCGAATCGAAGTTCGCGGCGGCACCCCAATAGCGGCCATAGAGCGTGTCGCGGCTCTTGAAGAAAATGGCGGCAGCGATCGGATGATCCTGCAGCATCGCAAGCTTCACCATCACCGCGTCCGGCAACGAACGCGAAAGCTGCTTGAAGAACGCGGCGTTCAGATAATGCTCGTGCCCGTGCAGCGCGAACGTTCGCGCGGAGAAGGCGAACGCGACATCCCACAGGTCATCAGTCATCTCGCGACCGGACAACGTGCGGTAAGTGACCCCACCTTCGCGCACGCGTCGGCGCTCCCGAAGTGCCTTTTTGCGCTTCTCGGCGCGGAAAGTCGCCAGGAAATCGTCGAACGTCGCGTAGCCCCGGTTGTGCCAGTGAAACTGGCAGTCCTGGCGCCAGAGAAATCCCGCCCCGGTGAGCGCTTGGCGATCGGTCTCGGTGATGAACAGCACGTGCACCGACGAAAGCTTCTGGTCGCGCGCCGTATCGAGAAGTCCACGAGCCAGTCGATCCCGCACGGCTTGTTCGTCCGCCCCCGTCTTGACCAGCAAGTGAGGTGCGCCCGCTGGAGTGAAGGGCGTCATGCTGACGAGCTTCGGGTAGTAGTCGAGCCCGGCTTCGTTGTACGCGCGGGCCCAGCTCCAGTCGAAAACGAATTCACCCCAGGAATGGGTCTTCAGGTAGCCGGGCGCCGCACCCAGCAGCTGCCCGGCATCGTCTTCGATCACCAGGTGATGCGGCGACCAACCTGTCGTCGCGCCGACGCAATGCGCCGATTCCAGCGCCGCGATGAACTCGTGGCGCAGGAACGGGTGCTCGGTGCGATCGAGCGCGTTCCATTGCGCCGGTGAAACGCGGTCGATGGAATTCAGGAACCGCGTTCGCACGCCGCCTCAGTGCTTCGCTTTCGCGTCGACCTGGTCGAGATACTTGTCGGCGTCGAGTGCCGCCATGCAACCGGTGCCAGCGGACGTAATGGCCTGCCGATAGACGTGATCTGCCACGTCTCCCGCCGCGAAGACGCCGGGAATGCTGGTCTGCGTCGCGTTGCCGCTCAGGCCGGATTGCACGACGAGGTACCCATTCTTCGTTTCGAGCTGGTCGGCGAAGAGCTGCGTGTTCGGTGCGTGGCCGACGGCAATGAACACACCGGACACGTCGAGATCGTGCTTGAGCTGATTGTGGACATTCTCGATCCGCAGACCGTTGACGCCGGTGTCGTCGCCAAGCACTTCATCGACCGTGTGATTCCAGAGGATCTTCACCTTGCCCGCGCGCTCGCGTTCGAAGAGATGATCCTGGAGGATCTTTTCCGAGCGCAGCGAATCGCGGCGGTGAACCAGCGTTACGTGCGAAGCGATGTTCGAGAGATACAGTGCCTCCTCGACCGCGGTGTTGCCGCCGCCGACCACCGCGACTTTCTGGTTCTTGAAGAAGAAGCCGTCGCAGGTCGCGCAGGCCGATACGCCGCGACCGCGGAACGCCTCTTCCGAAGGCAATCCGAGGTACTTGGCGGTGGCGCCGGTAGCGATGATCAGCGCATCGCAGGTGTACACGCCACGATCGCCTTCCAGCCGGAACGGCCGCTGCTTGAGGTCCACCTTGTTGATGTGATCGTTCACGACTTCGGTGTTGAAGCGCTCGGCATGCTTGCGCATGCGTTCCATCAATCCCGGGCCCGTCAGGCCGTGCGGATCGCCCGGCCAGTTGTCGACCTCGGTGGTGGTCATGAGCTGGCCGCCTTCCTCCAGGCCTGTGATGAGCAGCGGCTTGCGGTTTGCGCGCGCTGCATAGACTGCAGCCGCGTAGCCCGCAGGGCCGGAGCCCAGGATCAGGACACGGGAGTGACGGGGGGTGCTCATGTATCATCTACCTCGTTGAGTTCGAACGGCGCGAGGGACGCGACCGCAAGGAAGCAATGGTAAGGAATGGACTACTTGGCGGCAAAATAGACTGCTTCAATCAGAGCGATCGGGCGGTTGCGGGCATCAGTGAAATTCCGCCGCCATCTGCCGCGGGAATTCCCTGACAGCGTCCGGGCAGTTCTATAAGTATCAACCTGTTACCTGTATATTTCCTTGGACGATTGGCGCGCTTGGAGCGCGCCTGAGGCATCAACGGTTTTGGCAAGTTCAGCACCAACTCGCGGCGGCAATGCGCGCAACGGCATGCAGCTGGGTTCGACGGTCATCCGGTCGCTGCGCGAGGGCGCGCTCTGGGTGTTCGGCGCGCTCGCGCTCATCGTCCTTGCGGCGCTACTGAGCTACGACCGCAACGATCCCTCCTTTGCTACGACCGGCGAGCCGGGTCCGATCTCGAATGTGATCGGCCCCTTCGGCGCGCATCTGTCGGGTCTGCTGGTCATGCTGTTCGGCGCTCCGTCGTTCCTGTTCCCGATCATGATCGGCTTTGCCGGCTGGCTGCTCTACCAGGAGCGGGGCAAGGAGGACGCACAGTCGCGGGCTACGCTCGCGTTTCGCGTCAGCGGCTTCATCCTCACCCTCGTCACCAGCTGCGGTCTCGCCAGCCTGCATTTCAACGCGAATGACTATCCGAACTCGGCGGGTGGCGTGCTCGGCGAGTTCGCTGGCCGCGGACTCGAGCACAGCCTGAGCTTCCTCGGTGCAACGTTGCTGTTGCTGGCGCTGTGGCTGGCGGGTGTTTCGCTGTTCGCCGGCGTGTCCTGGATCGAGATCATGGATCGCACCGGCCGCGCGACCCTCAAGCTGATCGAATGGGCAACCGGCAAGATCACCACTGCGCGCGAGATCAAGCAGGGCCGTGAAGTGAAGGAAGCGCGCTCCGAAGTGATTCGCGAAGAGCAGAAGCGCGTCGCCGCCCGTCCGCCGCCCAAGATCGAACCGGTTGTGCCGAAGGTCGAGAAGAGCGAGCGCGTCGAGAAGGAGCGCCAGGTGGCGCTCTTCGACAAGCCGACTTCGAAGGAACTGCCGCCGCTGTCGCTGCTCGACGATCCACCGCCGCAGACGGTCGGCTATTCGGCCGAAGCGCTCGAAGCCATGTCCCGCCTCGTCGAGCTGAAGCTGCGGGACTTCGGCGTCGAAGCGGAAGTGGTCGAGGTTCACCCCGGGCCAGTCATCACGCGGTTCGAGCTGCGCCTCGCGCCCGGCGTGAAGGTCAGCCAGATCACCAATCTCGCGAAGGACCTTGCACGCGCGCTGTCCGCGATCAGCGTGCGCGTGGTCGAAGTCATTCCGGGCAAGTCGACCGTCGGTCTGGAGATTCCGAACGAGAAGCGCGAGCTCGTGACGCTCGGCGAAATCATCAAGTCAAAGACGTACGACGAGATGACGTCGTCGCTCGCGCTCGTGCTGGGCAAGGACATCGCTGGCTTGCCGGTCGTCGCGGACCTCGCGCGCATGCCGCACCTGCTGGTCGGCGGTACGACCGGTTCGGGCAAGTCGACCGCGGTCAATGCGATGGTGCTGTCGCTGCTCTACAAGGCGACGGCCGAGCACGTCCGCATGATCATGATCGATCCGAAGATGCTGGAACTGTCGGTGTACGAAGGCATCCCGCATCTTCTCGCGCCGGTCGTGACGGATATGAAGGAAGCGGCCAACGCGCTGCGCTGGTGCGTGGCTGAGATGGAGCGGCGCTATCAGCTGATGGCTGCACTCGGGGTTCGCAACCTCGCGGGCTTCAACCGCAAGATCAAGGAAGAGCAGGAAGCCGGCCGGCCGATCCGCGATCCGCTGCTCATGAAGCATCTCGGGCCCGACGGCAATCCGGAAGACATTCCGATGCTCGAGCCGTTGCCGTTCATCGTCGTCATCGTCGACGAGCTGGCCGACATGATGATGATCGTCGGCAAGAAGGTGGAAGAGCTCATCGCTCGTCTCGCGCAGAAGGCACGTGCTTCGGGCATTCACCTGATTCTCGCGACGCAGCGTCCGTCGGTCGACGTGATCACGGGTCTCATCAAGGCCAATATCCCGACGCGAATCGCGTTCCAGGTCTCGGCGAAGGTCGACTCGCGCACGATTCTCGATCAGATGGGTGCAGAGCAGCTGCTGGGTCACGGCGACATGCTGTTCCTGCAGCCGGGCACTTCAGTGCCGGTTCGTGTTCACGGCGCGTTCGTTTCGGATGCCGAAGTGCACCGCGTCGTCGGCGGTCTGAAGGGCTCCGGCCCGCCGGCATACGTCCAGGAAATTCTCGATGGTCCGAGCACGCCGATCCCAGGTCTGCCCGGCGAATCCGACGGCGGCGAAGGCGGCGAGGGTGGCGACGGCGAGCAGGATCCGCTCTACGACCAGGCGGTGCGCATCGTGCTCGAGAGCCGCAAGGCGTCCATTTCGGGTGTCCAGCGCCGCCTGAAGATCGGCTACAACCGCGCGGCCCGCATGATCGAGACGATGGAAGCGGCCGGTCTGGTCGGTCCGCTGCAGTCGAACGGATCGCGCGAAGTACTCGCACCCGCACCGCCTGACGCCGAATAGGTACTCCATGAAGTTTCATACTGCCGCAAGGCGCGCAGCCGGCGCGCTCCTGCTGACTCTCGTTTCGTTCGGCGCGTCCGCAGCCGGCGACGCCGAAGCGTATCAACGCGTCGAAAAGCTGCTCGGCAACCTGCAGAGCCTCGAAGCGCAGTTCAAGCAGACACTCACGGACAGCAAAGGCCAGGTGACGGATCAATCGAGCGGCACGCTGGCCATTCGCAGGCCGAACCGTTTTCGCTGGGATTACAGGGAACCGCACGAGCAGCTCATCGTCTCCGACGGCGCGCGCATCTGGCTCTACGATCCGGATCTCGAGCAGGTCACCGTTCGCCGTCTCACGGACTCGTTGTCGGCGTCGCCGGCGATGCTTCTGAGCGGCGAAGGGAAACTCGCTGACAATTTCAGGGTCACAAGAACTTCGCAGGACACGATGGCGCAGTGGGTCATGATGGAACCGAAGCGCAACGACACCGACTTCAAGTGGGTGCGGCTCGGTTTCTCCGGTGAGGTGCTGAAGTTCATGCAGCTGGCAGACAAGCTCGGTCAGATCACGACGCTCGAGTTCAGCGACGTCGAGAAGAATGCGCCGCTCGATGCGTCGCGCTTCACGTTCACCGTGCCGCCCGGCGCTGATGTGATCGGCGACGCATCCGACGCTGCTGCTCCAGGGACACCTTGATGCTCCCAGTCAGGCACCCGCGCTGGTGGCTCGTTTTCGGCTGGGCATGGATCATCATCGCGATCGTGGTATGCCTGTTGCCGGGTCGCGCGCTGCCACAGACGACGCTGATCAGCGATAAGTTCGAACATTTCGTGCTCTACGCGTTCCTGATGGTCTGGTTCGCCGGTCTTTACCCGCGGAGCCGCTATGCGTTGATTGCGGTCGCTCTGCTGCTGCTTGGGATCGCGATCGAGATGGCGCAGGGCGCAATGCATCTCGGCCGCACTGCCGACGTCCGCGACGTCATCGCGAACTCGGTCGGTGTCGGCATCGGGCTGACGCTTTCGTTGCTTGGCCTCGGCGGCTGGGCGCAATGGATCGATGGGTGGGCTCGTGGCCGAACAGCCGCCAGCAGCGACTGATCCCCGACCGCTTGCCGACCGGATGCGGCCGGCGACGATCGATGAGTATGTCGGGCAGGCACATCTGCTCGGTCCGGGCAAACCCCTGCGTCGCATGCTCGAAGGCGGGCACCTGCATTCGATGATCCTCTGGGGTCCGCCGGGAACCGGCAAGACGACGCTCGCGCGACTCGTTGCGCTTCGCTGCAACGCAGACTTCATCGCGTTGTCCGCCGTCATGGCGGGCGTCAAGGACATTCGCGCCGCTGCCGAACAAGCCGCCGCAGCGCGACGCGAATCAGGCCGCAGAACCGTCCTGTTCCTCGACGAAGTTCATCGTTTCAACAAGGCGCAGCAGGATGCTTTCCTGCCATGGGTCGAGGACGGCACGCTTGTGTTCGTCGGCGCGACGACGGAAAACCCGTCGTTCGAGTTGAACAACGCATTGTTGTCTCGCGCACGCGTGTACGTGCTTCGTTCGCTGACCGCGCAGGACCTGCGAGGCGTGCTCGATCGTGCGCTTAAATTGCAGCAGCCCGATCTCGCGGTGGACGAGATCGCACTGCAATCGATGGCGACTGCTGCGGATGGCGACGCACGGCGTGTCCTGAACATGCTCGAACTCGCGATCGATCTCGCGGGAGCGAACGAACCGCCGCACCTTACAGAAGCTATCGCCAGCGAAGTCGCCGCAGGCGGATTGCGCCGCTTCGATAAGCAGGGCGAAGCTTTCTACGATCAGATATCGGCATTGCACAAATCAGTCCGCGGCTCCGATCCGGACGCAGCGTTGTACTGGCTGTGCCGGATGCTGGATGGCGGCTGCGATCCGCGCTACATCGCGCGACGCGTTCTTCGGATGGCATCCGAGGACATCGGCAACGCGGATCCCCGCACACTCACGATGGCACTGGAGGCGTGCGAGGTTTACGAACGCCTCGGTAGTCCCGAAGGCGAACTGGCGATCGCCCAGGCCGTCGTCTTCATGGCGTGTACGGCCAAGAGCAACGCCGTATATGTCGCTTTCGGCGAGGCCATGGAAGACGCGAAACGCCGCGGTTCTCTCGACGTGCCTCTGCATCTGCGCAACGCACCGACCCGGCTGATGAAAGAACTCGGCTACGGCAAGCACTACCGCTACGCCCACGACGAGCCTGAAGGATACGCAGCGGGCGAGAAGTACTTCCCTGACGAGATGGAGCCGGCCCAGTACTACCGTCCCGTGCCTCGTGGCCTCGAAATCAAGATCGCCGAGGCCCTGGACCGCCGCAAAAAGAAGGGTTCGACGGAGGCCCGGTAGCGGTGAATGGCCGGGAGCCACCGTCTGCCGCCTATCCCTGTCTCGTGTCCGTCTCTTAAACTAACCGCCAACCGCCAACCGCCAACCGCCAGTCACTTCCTCCTATGCTCGATCCCAAGCTCCTTCGCACCGATCCTGCCGCTGTTGCCGCCAACCTCGCGCGTCGCGGTTTCGTGCTGGACGTCGCGCGCCTGACATCGCTCGAAGAGTCGCGTCGCAAGTGGCAACTGCGCGTCGATGAGTTGCGCAACGAGCGCAATGTGAATGCAAAGTCGGTCGGCAAGGCGAAGGCGCAGGGCCAGGACATCGCTCCGCTGCTCAAGCAGGTGGAAACGCTTGGCGAGGAATTGACCAAGGCCGAGGGTGAGCTGGCTGCCGTGCAGGCGCAACTCGACGACATCACGCTTGGGATCCCGAACACGCTGCAGGACAGCGTCCCGGAAGGCCGCGACGAAACCGCCAACCAGGAAATGCGTCGCTGGGGCGAGCCCCGCAAGTTCGAATTCAAGCCGCGCGACCACGTCGAGATCGGCGAGAAGCTCGGGCAGATCGACTTCGCGGCCGCGGGAAAGATTTCCGGCGCACGGTTCGCCGTGCTGGGTGGGCCGATTGCACGACTGCAGCGAGCGCTGATCCAGTTCATGCTCGATCTGCACACGACGGAGCACGGCTACCGCGAAGTCTATGTGCCTTACCTGGTCAACCCGCAGTCGCTGCTCGGCACGGGCAATCTGCCGAAGTTCGAAGCGGATCTCTTCGGCGTCACCGGCGAGCAGAAGCTGTACCTCATCCCGACCGCCGAAGTGCCGGTCACGAATCTAGTTCGCGACACCATCGTCGAAGCGACCGACCTGCCGTTGCGCTACACAGCGCACACCCCGTGCTTCCGTTCGGAAGCTGGTTCTTACGGCAAGGACACGCGCGGCTTGATTCGCCAGCACCAGTTCGAGAAGGTCGAACTCGTTCACCTGGTCCGACCGCAGGATTCGAACGCCGAGCACGAACTGCTGACGCGCAACGCCGAAGAGGTTCTCAAGCGGCTCGAACTGCCATACCGCGTAGTCGCACTGTGCGCCGGCGATATCGGCTTCGGTTCCGCGAAGACGTACGATCTTGAAGTCTGGCTCCCGGGACAGCAGGCCTATCGCGAGATTTCTTCCTGCTCGAACTTCGAGTCCTTCCAGGCTCGTCGCATGCAGGCCCGCTGGCGCAACCCGGAAACGGGCAAGCCTGAACTGCTGCACACCCTGAACGGCTCGGGTGTCGCTGCCGGCCGCGCACTCGTCGCCGTCCTCGAGAACTACCAGCAGGAAGACGGCAGCGTCGCGGTGCCCGCAGTCCTTCGCCCGTACATGGGTGGTCTCGAGAAGATCGCGAAAGGCTGACTCCGCTCCACAAAAAGACCCCCAAAGAAAAAGGGCGCTGCTTCCGCAGCGCCCTTCTCATTTCTCGCCCGCTGGCCGGTTAGCCAGTGAACCCGTCGGCGATCTTCTCAGTCATCCGATGCCATGCCCAGCAGGTGCAGCAGGCTCGTGAACAGGTTGTAGATGCTCACGTACAGCGTGACCGTGGCCATGATGTAGTTCGTCTCGCCGCCGTGGATGATCTGGCTGGTCTGGTACAGGATCAGGCCGCTGCTCAGCAGGACGAAGAGACCGGACACCACCAGCGACAGCGTGGACAGCTCGAAGAAGAAGGCGACGAGACCGAGCACGAAGGCGCCGATCAGGCCGACCATCAGGAAGCCGCCCATGAAGCTGAAGTCGCGTTCACTCTTCACCGCGTAAGCGGACAGGCCGAGGAACACCGCTGCCGTCGCACCGAGCGCCGTCATGATGATCTGCGAGCCGTTCGGCAGGAAGGTCAGATAGGCATTCAGGATCGGGCCGAGGGTAAGCCCCATGAAGCCGGTGAGGGCGAACACCCAGAAGATTCCCCAGGCGCTGTCCTGGGTCTTGTGGATTGCGAACAGGATGCCGAAGTAGGGCAGCAGCATCCACAGGCCCATGAACGGAACGTTCAGCGCCATGGACACGCCAGCCATCAGCGCGCTGAACGCCAGCGTCGCACCGAGCAGCAAATAGGTATTTCGGAGAACCTTGTTGGTCGTCAGCGCCGAACCACGTGTCGTGGTACTGGCGGCATTGGCCGGATAAGTCTGCATCGCAACGTATCTCCTCTGGTTGTCCGAACCGTTTCGACCGCGGCCACTGTCGCGAGTTCGCGTCAACGTCCACTTGGCGGCCATTCTAACAACAGCCCGCGGCCCACTGTCCACGCTTACGGAGAATGGCGCTAACCGCCGGAAAATCAATGGGTACGGCTTGTCCTGCCGGTCAGGAATAGTGACAATGCGCGCCCCGCGAAGGGCGGCTGGCTACTGGCTGGCCAGCCCCCAGTCGCCGTATGCATCGGAAGGGTGGCAGAGCGGTTGAATGCACCGGTCTTGAAAACCGGCGTCCTCGCAAGAGGACCGTGGGTTCGAATCCCACCCCTTCCGCCAATCACGCGTTGCCCACTTGCCAGGACTCTGAAAGCATCCCGGCATGAAGTTTCACACCTGCTGCCTGCTCACGGCGTCCGCACTGGCCATGGGCTCGGGACCAGCCATTGCTCAGGACCCCGCTCAATCGCAGCCCGACGTGGCTGCGCCGGCAGTGGAGCTGCCCCGGCGATACGTCTCCGACAAACTCGTTCTGAATGTCTACGCTGAGCCGGACTCCGCCAGCGCGCGCGTTGCAACGATCGAGACGGGTGATGCAATCGGGGAGATCGAAACCAGCGGCAGCTATGTGCGCGTGCGGCTGAGTGACGGGCGCGAAGGCTGGGTCGGCGCAAGTTACCTGACTGCCGAAATGCCGGCGGCTGCGCGATTGCGCGAGTTGCAGGGCGGGCAGAAGGCTGCGGCGGCGGCGGCGGAGAAGAAGGCGGCTGATGAAATTCAGCGGCTGAAGAACGAGGCAGCGGCGTTGCAGTCGCAACTGGCTGAACTGCGGGCGGCGGGAACGCCGAAAGCTGCAGAAGCAGCACCGATCCAGGCGACGATTCCTGCCAAAGCGGACGAACATCAGGATGAGCCTCAGCCGACTACGCGGCCTGCCACGGACTCACGAAACACTGCGTGGATCTGGCCACTCGCGCTCGTGGGGGCTGCCGGTGTGAGCTTCCTTGTCGGCTATCAGGCGCTCGCCCGGAGGATCCGCAAGCGTTACGGCGGACTGAAGATCTACTAGATGCCGTTACGAGAGTGACCGCCACGCGCTCAGAGAATGCCTTCGTCCAGCGATGCGACTACGGGTTGGAGGAAGTCCGCATCGGGCGGCGATCGCTTGAAGCCCTGCTCGAGCCCAGCAGTGCGCCTTCCAGCGCCGCCGATAGATCGGAAAGCCCGTAGGGTTTGCGCAGTACGGTCAGGCCTTCGGCTTCCGCTTCGTGGATTGCCTGCTCGGCGTAGCCGCTCGTCAATAGCACAGGGATTGCACTACCGCGGGCGCGGGTTTCGCGGGCAAGGTCCAGCCCGTTCATGTCGCCAGGCATGACGATGTCCGAGAAGATGATGTCGACGCGCCTGCCATTCGCGAGGGCCCCCAGTGCTGCGCGCGCGCTTGCCACACGCATTACTTCGAAGCCGAGCTCGTTCAGCATCTCTCTGACCAGTGCTGCGACCTCATCGTTGTCCTCTACCAGCAGCACGCGGCCCGAGGTGCTCTCGCGATCGCTCCGCAGTTCCGTAGCACTGCGTACGTCGTCACCGGGTACGTTCGAGGAACGAGGCAGCATGATGATGATGGTGGTGCCCTGGCCTACCGCCGTTTCGATCTCGACCTGGCCGCCCGACTGATTCACGAATCCGTAGACCTGTGCCAATCCCAATCCGGAGCCTCTGCCGATCTCCTTCGTCGTGAAGAACGGTTCGAACACTCTCGATCCGACTTCGGGTGACATGCCCATGCCCGTGTCGATGACTTCGATGCGCACGAACTCGCGTCCGTCTTCTGCTCGTTCGGGGCTGTTTGCTGCACGCACGCGTATCGTCCCGCCGTTGGGCATGGCGTCGCGTGCATTGACAGCAAGGTTGAGGATGACGAGCTCGAGCTCGCCCGGGTCGACTTCGACTGGCCAGAGTCCTTCGGGAAATTCAAGTTCGACGAGGACGTTGCCTCGCAGGCTGCGATCGAGCAGCTCCTTCATGCCGCCGATCTGCCGCGCAAGGTCCACCGGTTGCGGTTGAAGTGGCGCTCGCCGCGAGAACGCGAGCAGCTGCTTCGTGAGGGCGGCACCGCGCTGGGCCGCTTGGCGCATGCCATCGACCAGCATCTGGCTTCGTGCGGCGTCCGTCGTCCGTCCGAGCATGTCGAGGCCGCCGGAAATCACCATGAGCAGATTGTTGAAGTCATGGGCGACGCCGCCGGTCAGCTGTCCGATCGCCTCGATCTTCTGCGCCTGGCGCAGTGATTCCTCGGCGCGGGCGCGCTCGGCCATTTCCTTCTGCAGCTCGCGATTGGCGTGTTCCAGCTCCTGCGTTCTCGCCTTCACGAGATTCTCGAGGTCCGCGGCCGCTCGTTCACGCGCTTCCAGCAAAATCCGCACTTGCTGCTGCCGCGATCGCGCCCTGACGGCCGACAGCACGGCGCTCGTCAGCGTGATCATCTGTACGGGACGTTCGAGCAGCGAAACGTTGCGCAACGATGCGAGCAATCGCTGCCGCCACGTAACGATGGATGGATGAGAGATCGAGCCTGTCAGGATCACGAACGGCAGATCCGACCACGCTGGCTGCTGTGCAACCCATGCGCACAAGCCACTGAGGTCTATGCCGAACAGCGCTTCCTCGGCGATGACGACCGCATCAGCTCCGATCTCGAGCTGTTGCTGCAGCGCTTCGAGACTGTCGCAGACCAGGCCGTGCACACCGGCTCGCGCCAGGAGGTCTACCGCTGCGTGCGCGTCGCGGCCTATCGGTGCAAACACGAGAACTTGTGCGGCGAGGTCAGCCGCTCTCATCGCGATCCTCCATCAGCGGTCCGGCATCGCCTGTGTATTGAGGCGAGCCTGAGAAGATGCCCGTGAATTCAACGAGCGGCGGACCGAGGGACAGTCCGCGGGGCGTCAGCTTGAACTCGCGAATCGTATGTTCATGATCCCCGCTGCGCTTCTTCACGACGGACAGTGCCCGGCGCACACGTCCGGCGAACTCGAAGTAGCGCAGCATGATCACCGCATCGCTGAGATAGCTGAGGTCGAGCGGGGTGTCCATCGGACCGACCAGTCCGTGCTGAGCGAGAACCATGATCGTGAGCACGCCGGACTGATTCAGGTAGCTCAGCAATTCATGCATCTGCAGGATCAGGAATCGACCGTCTGCCATTGCGTTGAGGTAACCGTTCAGGCTGTCGATCACCACGATCTTCGCTTCGGCGGCTTCGACTTCCTCGCGGACGATGGCTGCGAATTCGCCGGGAGACAGTTCGGCCGGATCGATCTGCTGGAACCGGATGAGCCCTGATTCGACGAACTCCTCGAAGGGGAGGCCAAGAGTCCGTGCTCTTGCATTGATGGTCCCGCGCCCTTCATCGAACGCGAAGAACGCCGCGCGCTCGCCGCGTTGTGCCGCGGCGATGACGTAGGAGATAGCGAGCGAGGACTTGCCGACACCCGCAGCGCCGATGAGCAGCGCATTCGTGCCACGTTCGAGTCCACCACCGAGCAGTGCGTCGAGGTCGTGGTCGCCGCTCGGCACGAATCCCTGCGCATATTCCGCATGATGCTCGGCCGCGACCAGGCGCGGAAAGATCGCGAGGCCCCCTTTCTTGATGGCGAAATCATGAAAGCCGCCTCGAAAGGCGATGCCGCGCATCTTGACCACGCGCAGTCGGCGCCGCTCGGCGCCGTAGTCGATTGCAAGCTGTTCGAGCAGGACCACGCCGTGCGAAATGGAATGCAGCTGCAGGTCGGTGGAGACCGAAGACAAGTCGTCGAGCACGATGACCGTGCACTGGCGCTGGGCAAAGTAGTGCTTGAGCGCGAGCACCTGGCGGCGATATCGCAGAGGATTCTGTGCGAGCAGACGTAGTTCCGAGAGACTGTCCAGCACTACGCGGGTCGGGTTTATCTGGGCCACACGCTCGAAGATCAGCTGTGTCGTCTCGCTGAGTTCGAGCTCAGCGGGATGCAGGATCGTCAGTTCGCGGTTCGGATCGAGTGTTGCTTCCGGGGGGACGAGCTCGAACACGTCGACGTTGTCCAGGGACCAGCCATGCCGCCTGGCGACGAGCGCGAGCTCCTGGGCCGTCTCCGAGAGGGTGATGTACAGAACGCGCTCGCCCTTGGCGACTCCCGCGAGGAGGAACTGCAGTGCGATCGTCGTCTTGCCGGTACCGGGCCGGCCCTCGTAGAGATAGAGCCGATTGCGATCGAACCCGCCGCCCAGGATGTCATCCAGCCCTTCGTTCCCGGTGGAGATGCGCGGAAGGTCTGCCGATCCGTTCGTCGCTTTTGCGCCCATTGCTCGCCCTTCCCGCCGCTCAACCCGCACGAGGACCGCCCCGGGGGCCGATGGTTATCACTTGGCTTGAACGGAACGGATACAACGACCTTCTGGTTCCGGTCCGCGGTTATGGAAGGTTCATGCGCCTGAAATGCAACGTGCGCAGTCCAGACGCGGGTTCGTCACACGACCTTAAAGCGCAGGGCGTAAGAACGAAGTCCCTCAACCAAAAAGGACGACATGATGATGAGCTTCCTTGGCGCTCTCGATACTCAACGCTGGGACGATCATCGTTACTATCATCACAGTCGCATCAATCAGTCTCTGCACCTGCTCAGCGCCGTGAGCTTTCTCTGCGCGTACGTGCTGCTGTTCACGGACCCTGCCGCCGCGGCCCTCGTGGGCTGGCTGGTGGCGATGGTCAGTCGGCAGGTGGGTCACTTCTTCTTCGAGCCGAAGGGCTACGATCACGTCAACCAGGCGACGCACGAGCACAAGGAAGACATCAAGGTCGGTTACAACCTGCGGCGCAAGGTCGTTCTGTTGTCGATCTGGGCGGCGTCACCGCTGATTCTGCTCGCAGAGCCGACGCTGTTCGGTCTTTTCGAGCCGCACACGAGCACGCGAGGATTCGTGGACCACGTCGCCAAGGTGTGGCTGGTGGTCGGCCTGGGCGGACTGTTGTTCCGGACCATCCACCTGGTCTTCATCAAGGATGCGCAGACGGGACTGGTATGGCTGACGAAGATCGTCACCGACCCGTTTCACGACATCAAGCTGTACCACCGCGCTCCGTTGTATCTGATGCGGGGACAACTGATCGACCCTATGCATCACGCCCACGCTGATCGGCAGGAGCTGCCGTCGACCCGGCAGGAGCAGTCGGGCTGAAGCCGAACCGGTGCCGCAGCATCTCGCGGGCGATGCGTCGCCGGATCTGCTGATTGCTGGTGGCAGGGCCATCCCACCAGCCGTCGGCCTGCATAGTCTTCGCGGCGGCGACGAAACGATCGACGACGGCGTCGAAATCCGTGTCGCTGTAGTCCAGGCTGAAGATGAGCCGGCCCGAGCCGACCCAGCTCAGTGCGAGTCCTTCGGCGCGAAGATAGAACTGGAACATCCAGTTGTAGCACGCAGGCTTCGTGTAGCAGATCGTCCAGATCGAAGACAGGTGAGCGATCCGCACCGGTAGTGCCGATTGTTCGAGCCGGGCATTGATGCGTCGGGCACGTTCGTCCCAGGTTTCATCGAGCGTTGCGTAGAGTGTCCCGACGTTGTCGTCCGCGATCCGGTTCAGGAACTCGTGAGCGGCCGCCATGACATAGGGATGTGAGTTGAATGTTCCGCGGGCAAAGCAGATATCCGCCGGCCGCTCGTCGCGATAGCGCTTCATCAGATGCGCACGACCACACAGAGCGCCGATCGGCAGGCCACCGCCGAGGGTCTTCCCGTAAGTGACCATGTCCGCGCGAACGCCGAAGTATTCCTGGGCGCCTCCGCGTGCGAGCCGGAACCCGACGAATACCTCATCGAAGATCAGCACGACGCCAGATCGTGTGCACACCTGGCGCAATTGCTCGAGCCACGCGGTGTACGCGAAGCGATCGAAGTGTGCCTGGCGCGAGCTGTCTACGAGCGTGGAATCGCTTGGCGCTGGAGCGTTCGGGTGCAGCGCCTGGAGCGGGTTGACGAGAACGCACGCGATGTCCTTGCGTCGACGCAGGACCCGCAGCGCAGACTCGCTCATCTCTGCGAGCGTGTAGGTTTGCCGCGCGGTGATCGGATTGCCAACACCGGGTTGCACATCGCCCCACCAGCCGTGGTACGCGCCGCAGAATGTAACGACGTGCGTACGGCCTGTGTGATAGCGAGCGAGTCGCACTGCCTGCATCACTGCCTCGGTGCCGGACATGTGGAACGAGACTTCGTCCAGTTGCGAGATCTCGCGCAGCCGTTGCGCGTTGAGCGCGACGAGCGGGTGGTAGGAGCCGAGAACAGGCCCGAGATCCCGGGCGTGCTCTACGGCGCGTTCGATGCATTGCCGGTAGAAGTCGTAGCCGAAAAGATTCACACCGTAGGAACCGGTCAGGTCGAAGAATCGATTGCCGTCGAGATCGGTGACCGTGACGCCGCTGGAGGACTGAAGGAAGGACCCGGCGGTCAGTCCGCGCAGAAGGCGGCGGAACTGAAAGGGCACGCGGTACTTGCCGGTAAAGCGAAGATCGGAAACGCTGTTCTTCGTCTGCCGGGTCAGCGCACGGGAACGATCGAACCGTTGCGCGAACAAGGCTTCGAGCCTTCGCAACCCCAGCCGGCGGCGCTCACTCACCTCAGGCGTCGCACCGTCGACCGACAGCACTTGCTCCGGGGAATATTCGTAGAAGGGGATGAGCCGGGAGAGCCGCCGCGAGTTTCGGGGGTGACCGGCGAGGGAGCGATGCTTGGCGAGCGACAGCTCCAGGCGCAGCTGCGCCCTGTAGAGCAACCACACGGCGGCCACTGCACCGAGAACGTAATAAATAAGCGGGATGATGGGTGCGCCGGATAGAGGAACCTCGGCGGAAAATACGCAGCAATTCTTACAGATCCATGAAGGCGCGCATCCAGAGCATGAGGTCCAGGATCTTCGACCAGGAGGACATCAACTTCGCTCTGACCAACCTGGTCCCGCGACGATGGCTGACCCGCATGATCGGTCGCCTGAGCCGGATCGAGAACCCGCTCGTCGCGCGCGCCAGCATCGGAATATGGAGAATGTTCTCCGATCTGGATCTCAGCGAGGCCCGCGCAACGAGCTTCCGGAGCATGCGGGATTGCTTTACGCGGGAGCTGAAGGAAGGCGCCCGTCCGATCGATCTTGATCCGCAAACCTTCACAGCGCCGAGCGATGGTATGGTTGCCGCGTGCGGCAGGATCACCAACGGTCTGTTGCTCCAGGCCAAGGGCCTGAAGTACGAACTCGCGGAGTTGCTGGGCGACGACAGTCTCGCGGACAGATTCCGGGGTGGCAGTTATGCAACGCTGCGCCTCAAGTCGAGCATGTACCACCGCTTCCATGCTCCCTACGATTGCCAGGTGCACAGCGTGACTCATTTCCACGGCGATATGTGGAACGTGAATCCTGCGACACTGAAGCGAGTGCCTCGCGTGTACTGCCGCAATGAGCGGGCAGTAGTGCTCGTTCGCTTGCGGCCGAGCGGCCACGTGGTCGCGCTTGTGCCGATCGGTGCGATCCTGGTCGCGAGCATCCGATTGCATTTCCTGGATACGACACTGCACATGAAGCGCATCGGTCCCAGTGTTCACCAGGTCAGCGCGCGCCTGTCCAAGGGGCAGGAGATGGGCTGGTTCGAGCAGGGCTCGACCATAGTCGTCGTGGCTCCGCGTGGACTGGAGCTGGCGGATGCGGTGAAGGAGGGCGAACTCATCCGCATGGGCCGGCCGCTCATGCGGCTCACGCGTTCCATGGGCTGAGCTGGAAGCAGGCGATACGCCGGACCGATGGACAGGGCCGCTTGTTTCGGCTGTCATACGCGCATGAACCACGCTATCACTCACGAAGAGATCGAACGCCGCGGCGCTTTTTTCATCGAAGAGAACGGTCGCCGCCTGGCGCAGATGACTTACAGCCGTGCGAACGACACCCTCGTCATCATCGATCACACTGAGGTCGACGACAGCCTCGGTGGACAGGGGGTGGGCCGGCGCTTGTTCGACGCAGCCGTGGAATGGGCTCGTGCCACGCAGACCAAGGTGCTGGCGACATGTCCGTTCGCAAGCGCTCAGTTCGCCAGGAATCCGTCGAGTCGTGACGTGCTCGCCGGATGACCACGATTCGCTCTGCAATCTTCACTGTCGTGTTGTGGCTGTCGGCGTCAGTCCACGCGACGGAGCCTGCAAAGTACGCGCTGACACCGGACTCCCTCGCTCAAACCGGCACGCCGCACGGTGAGCTCAGGGGCCCGTTCGAGTTTCGCAGCCGGATTCTGAGCGGGACGGTGCGACGTTACTGGGTTTATGTGCCGAAGCAATACGACGGCACGACGGCAGCCAACCTGCTGGTGTTCCAGGACGGCCAGCGCGCCACGAATCCGGAAGGATCGTTGCGGGTGCAGAACGTGCTCGACAACCTGATTCATCATGGCGATATCCCGCTCGCGATCGGTCTGTTCATCACGCCCGGCAACCTTTCGGAGCATTACCCGGACGATCTGGGTATGCGCAACCCGAACCATCGCGCGGAGGAGTACGACGCGCTGGATGATCGCTACGTGCGCATGCTTGCCGAGGAAATGCTCCCACTGATCGGCAAGCAGTACAAAGTGAGCGACGATCCCAGGCGACGTGCGATCGGCGGCACGAGCAGCGGCGCGATCTGCGCCTTCACCGTCGCGTGGCATCGGCCGGATCTGTTCGGCAACGTCATCAGCATGATCGGCAGCTATGTCTCCATCGGCTACCGCCCCGCGAGTCCGGGCCAGCCGATGGTTCCGGGTGGTGATCTCTATCCGGGGCTGATCCGCAAGAGCCCGATTCGTCCACTGCGGATCTTTCTGCAGGACGGCTCGAACGATCTCGATAACGAGCATGGCAACTGGTTCCTCGCCAATCAGCAGATGTTGTCGGCATTCGAATGGGCGAATGCCAACGCCGATCACAAGCAGGCATCCGGCCCGCGCTACGAGGTGAAGCACGTATGGGGCGAGGGCGGTCATTCCGACGATCACGGCGGCATGCTGCTGCCGGATATCCTGCGCTGGATGTGGAAGAAGGATTGAGGCCACATCCGGCCCGATTCCGCGCGTGCCGGGCTACCCCGGCGGCGTGGTTTCGGCGGACGCAGGTCATGTCTACGTCGGCTGGAACGGTGGATTGGGCGTAGGGGCAGTCCCGCTTCGGTAGCGATCTGTCCGGCGCTGACAAATCCTCACCGCCGTAGTCCGGTGCCGGAGCCACCGGACTCGCTAGAATCGCCGCTCACAATTCCAACTCGAACGTTCTCATGACCGACATCGCCCCGCTGTTTCGCCCGTTCCGCCTGCGAGGGATGGAACTGAAGAATCGTATCGTCATGGCACCGATGACCCGGTCCCGGTCGCCGGGCGGATTTCCGAACGACGACAACGTCGCGTACTACGAAAGACGTGCCGCAGCTGAAGTCGGGCTGATCCTCTCCGAGGGCACGCTGACGCGACGTCGCGGCGCTTCGAATGACGCGAACATTCCGTTGTTCTGGGGCGACCAGGCGCTCGCCGGCTGGAAGAAAGTGATCGATGCAGTCCATGCCGCGGGCGGCAAGATGGGACCGCAGCTCTGGCACCAGGGCATGAGCCGCAAGCCTGGCACGGGGCATTTTCCGGATGCGCCTTGCGATGGACCTTCGGGCATCACGCTGCAGGGAAAGAAGGTCGACGCGGAACCGACCGAGGCCGAAGTTCTCGACATGGCGCAGGCGTACGCCGACGCTGCCGCCGATGCCAAGCGGCTCGGCTTCGATTGCATCGAGCTGCACGGTGCTCATGCATACCTGATCGACGAGTTCTTCTGGGAGCGCACCAACCAGCGCACCGATCGTTTCGGCGGCTCGATCGAGAGGCGCGCGGAGTTTGCTGCTGAAGCGATTCGCCGTTGCCGTGTCGCTGTCGGCGATCTGCCGGTCATCATCCGCATCTCGCAATGGAAGTCGGTCGACTACGGCGCAAAGGTTGCGATCACGCCGGAGGAACTCGAGCGCTGGATACGAGTCCTCGTCGACGCGGGTGTCGATGCGATTCACTGCTCGCAGCGCCGCATTCTCGAGCCCGAGTTTCCGCAGATCGACGGACCGAAAGGTCTCAATCTCGCGGGCTGGGTCAAGAAGCTCTCGGGCCTTCCCACGATCAGCGTGGGGTCTGTCGGTCTCACGTCCGAATTCACCGGCGCGTTCCGCGGCGAAGGTTCGAGCGCCGGCAGGATCGATGAAGTCGTCGAGCGACTGGATCGCGGCGAGTTCGATCTCGTCGCCGTGGGTCGCGCGTTGCTGCAGGATCCGCAGTGGGCGGTCAAGGTGAAGGCGGAGCGTCACGCCGAGCTGCGCGACTACGACGCGAAGGCGCTGCAGACCTACTTCTGAAGCCGATTGCGGCGCGGGTTGCGGCGCATCCGCGTCGCGCCGATGGCGTTCATCCCGCCGCAGATGACGTTCGCCCCACGCGCTTCCGTCGTGGCCGGAAAGAGTCCAAAGTGGCGGCCATGGGTGGCCGACTGTTCAACGAACGCTGGGGCAGATGGGTGCTGTTCATCCTCGGATGGGCAGCACTGTCGCTGCTCTTCGCGCCTGAGGCGTATCTGACCTTCTATCTGCGCAACGCGCCGATCTCCTGGCGCGAAACACTGCAGCTCACGGTCGTCAACTCCGCCATCGCTCTGCTGTTCATCCCCGCCATCGTGGTGCTCACGCGGCGCTTTCCGTTCGAACGCCGTCGCTGGCAGATGGCGTTGCTCGCGCACATCCCGGCCTGTCTTGCTTTCTCAGTCGGTCATTCGATGCTCTATGCGGTGGTCTGCCACGCATGGAACGACGTCGGTGGGCCGCTTTTCTACCGTTTTCACCCGAACCTCCTGACTTACTGGGCGGTGGTCGGCTTCACACAGGCCTTCGACTACTTTCGCAAGTATCAGGAGCGGGAGCGTCAGGTTGCCCAGTTGCAGCTCGAGGTGCTCAAGTCGCAGCTGCAGCCGCACTTCCTGTTCAATACGCTGCACACGATCTCCGCGATGATGCACGAGGACACGAAGGGCGCCGATCGCATGATCAGCCGCCTGAGTGAGTTGCTCCGCCTCACGCTGGCCAACATCGGCCGGCACGAAGTGCGGCTCGCCCAGGAGCTCGATTTCGTGCGCGCTTACCTGGAGATCGAGCGCGTGCGCTTTGGTGAAAGGCTTGCCACGGAGATCGCCGTGGCACCAGAGGCGCTCGATGCGCTCGTGCCGGCACTTTTCCTGCAGCCGCTGGTCGAGAACTGCGTGAAGCACGGGCTCGCGCCTCCTCGCAAGAACGGCGTCATCACGATTTCGGCGCAGCGCATCGATGATCGGCTGATCCTCGTCGTGAGCGACGACGGCTGCGGTCTGCCGCCTGTGCAGGCACGCAGGGAGGGCGTCGGCATCGCCAATTCGCGCAAGCGCCTGGACCAGCTCTATCCGCACAACCACGCGTTCCGTCTCGAACCGCGCGTCCCAGCTGGCGTCACCGTGACAGCGGATATTCCTTTCCACAGTGCCGGCAGCACGGCACCGGAGGTTGCAGAGGTCGCTCATGAAGATTCGAACGGTGATCATCGACGACGAGCCGTGGGCCAGGAAGCGGATCGCGACGCTGCTTGGCGCCGCAGCGGATTTCGAGATCCTGCGGGCGTGTTCGACCGGCGATGAGGCGATCGAAGCCATCGCGACGCTGTCGCCCGATGTCGTCTTCCTCGATGTGCAGATGTCAGGTCTCGACGGATTCGACGTGATCGAGGCGATCGGGGTCGACGCAATGCCGATCGTCGTGTTCGCGACGGCGCATCAGGAATACGCACTCAGGGCTTTCGACGCGCAGGCGCTCGACTATCTTCTGAAGCCGTTCGATGAGGATCGGTTTTGCCGTGCCCTTGACCGCGTGCGCAGAGAGCTGGAGAAGCCGGCGCAGGCACGCGAGGACCTGCAGGAGGTGATGCGTGCCGTGCGTCCGGAACGCAAGAGATTCCTGCAGCGTGTCGTCGTCACGACGGCGGGACGCCTCGTGTTCCTCAAGGCGACCGAGATCGACTGGCTCGAAGCGTCGGGCAACTACGTCACGCTGCACGTGGGGCGCGAGACATACTTGCTCCGCGAAACGCTGACGGCCTTCGACGAGAAACTCGATCCCGAGCAATTCGTGCGCCTGCATCGCTCCGCCATCGTCAACGTCGAGCGCATAAGGCAGTTGTTGCCGTGGTCGCGAGGCGAGCAGATAGCGGTACTGAACGATGGCACGCAACTCACCATTGGCCGCGCGTTCCGGTCGCGGCTGCTCGGTCTGATGAGCAACGCGATCATCGGACAATGACGTTCGTCCGCGCGCGGATGAGGCTCGTCCCACACTCCTTTTCTCAGGTGTGAAGGACATCTATCTAGTTATCCCGCAACGTCACATGCGGGGTGCCAGATATGAATGCCGGATTCGATCGACGGGTTCTGTTCCGATTCGCAGTGCTGCTTCCCTTGCTGAGTGGCTGCAATCCAGCCCTGCAATGGCGCGAGCCCCCGCAAGTGGCGCACACGAAGTACGTCTGCGGTGCCCGCGGTCTGTCGAAGAGCTGTGTTCTATTGACTGAAGCGGAGTTTCGCGACGTTACGAGGCGGCTGCAGCCGCGGACATAGCATTCCGGTACGCGCGACGAGTATGCGCGCGACAATTCGTTCACGTGTCCGCAACCCTCCAGGGGGTTCATGCGTCAAAATCGCCTCAATACTCCTGCGATCGAGGCGATAAAGAGATGCGAAGCGTGGTTCTGCTGTTGGCGACCGGACTTGCTTTCCCCATTTATGCCAGCGAGGTCGCGTCTGCTGCGCGATGTCAGTCAGGCGCCTACGAACTTGCGGATGGCGCCCGGTTCGTGATCCAGCCGAGCAATGAACAGAATCTGCGCTATCGCTTCCTCGACGGCACATCCGGCAAGCTCTATCCGGTTGCCGGCGGCTATGAGTCGGGTGAGGGCTGGTCGGTACGAGAGCCCGTCACGCTGCGCGTCCGGTGCGACGGCGAGAGGGTCCAGTTTCATCGGCTCGACGCTCCGGCGCTGACGGGAAAGAGGATCGCGCTGCCGACGACGCCGATCACCTTCAGGAGTGGCGATGCGAATCTCTACGGAGAACTCGTCGCGCCGTTGAGGAAGAAGCCTCGTGCGGTCGTGGTCCTGCAGTACGGCAGCGGTCGTGATTCGGCGGTGGCAGACAATTTCCTCCAGCATTTGCTGCCGCTCGAAGATATCGCTGTTTTCGTGTTCGACAAAGCGGGCACGGGCCGCTCGACCGGACAGTTCAGCATGCACATCGGAATGCTCGCTGACGATCTGGCGGCAGCAGTGAATGCTGTGCGTGCCCGGCCCGGCATGCAGGGCGTGCCGCTCGGCGTCATGGGCGAAAGCCAGGGAGGATGGGTTGCACCAGTCGCCGCGACGAAAGTGCCCGTGGACTTCGTCGTCGTGAGCTACGGGCTCGCTGTCCCCATGTCTGGCGAAGACCAGGCGGAGATGGCGCAGTCGTTGAAGGCGAAGGGCTACGGCGCGGACGTTCTCGCGAAGGGCGAGGAGATTCATCGCGCGACGACGCGCGTCATGGTGTCGCGCTTCACTGAAGGGTTCGAAGAGCTGGAACGACTGAAGTCGATCTACGGCAACGAGGCATGGTTCAAGGATATCGGCGGCGACTATTCATCGGCGCTGATGGCAACGCCGAGGGAGGAGATGGGCAAGTGGCAGGAGTATTTCAATCATCCCTACGATATCGAGTACGACACGCTGCCCGCGATTGCGAGCATCAAAGTCCCCCAGTTGTGGATACTCGCAGGTGACGACACCGAAGCGCCCATCGATGGAACGCTCGCGCGTCTGCAGGAACTGAAAGCGAAGGGCGTTCCGCTGGAGGTCAAGGTGTTTGCTGATGCCGATCACGGGATGATCGCGGTGAGAAACGGCCCGGACGGCCCGCAGCTGCTCGGTCGCACCGCGAAGGGCTACTTCGAGTTGCTTGGAAGCTGGATCGGCTCGCAACGCCGCATTCACCCGTGGCCATAAGTCATTTGACGCAGTCGGATTGGCGAGACGGACGTCGTATCATCCTGTCGTCCCGGTGCTGGAGAGGGCGATGGCGAATAGCGATGTGCTGCGGGTAGGTGTCGGCGGTCCCGTGGGGTCGGGCAAAACGGCGCTCGTCGATTCGTTGTGCAAGAGGATGCGCGACGACTTCAACATCGCCGTGGTGACGAATGACATCTATACCCGGGAAGACTGCGAATTCCTGATCCGCAGCCAGGCATTGCCGGCCGAGCGCATCCGCGGAGTCGAGACCGGTGGCTGTCCACATACGGCCATTCGCGAAGACGCGTCCATGAACCTGGCTGCGATCGATCAACTGATGAAGGATTTCACCGGCCTCGACATGATCATTGTCGAAAGCGGCGGAGACAATCTCGCTGCTACCTTCAGCCCGGAGCTCTCGGATCTGACTCTCTACGTGATCGATGTCGCTGCAGGCGACAAGATCCCGCGCAAGGGCGGGCCCGGGATCATGCGATCCGATCTTCTGATCATCAACAAGATCGATCTCGCCCCCCACGTCGGCGCTTCCCTCGAAGTCATGGACCGCGATGCCCGCAAGATGCGCGGCGACAAGCCATTTGTGTTCACGAACCTGAAGACGGGCCAGGGACTGGACGAGGTGACGGCGTTCATCGAGAGGCAGGGGATGTTGAAGAGAGCGAGCTAGCGGCCTGAGGTGGCGCAGCGACCCTGCCTGGCTAGCCGGCTAGCCGGCTTCCTAAGGTCTTCACCGCTCGTGCCGCCGCCGACGCCCGGTTCTCCACGCCGAGCTTCACGAATACCTGCTCCAGGTGCTTGTTCACTGTGCGCGGGCTGATGGTCAGGATCTCGCCGATCTCGCGGTTCGATTTGCCGCGGCTGATCCAGAGCAGAACCTCGGATTCGCGCGAGGTCAGCGACAAGGATCGCTGCAGTACCTGTTCTTCACTGCCGGTCACGAGTTCGGTCAGGCGAAAGAGAAGCTCATCCGGGCCGAGCGCGCTGAGCATCGAGATCTCCAGCCTGCGGCCGCTGACCGCAAACTGCGATCGCGTGCTTGGCTTCGCACCGTCCTGGCGCAACTGCATCAGTTGCGTGATGAGTTCCGGAGGCAGGGTTGCGTTCTGATCGCTTTGCGCGGGAAACAGCTCCGAGAGGAGTTGCCGGGCCTTCGGAGTACACCAGAGCAGGCGACCGCGTCGGTCGGTGGCGAGGAGAAAGCGGCCTGTCGCGTCGAGGGCGGCGTGTGTTCCATGGGCGATGCGGGCATTCGCAAGGTGCACGCGAATGCGCGCAAGCAATTCATCGACAACGATCGGCTTGGTCACGTAGTCGACCCCTCCAGCGGCCAGTCCTTCGACGACGTGCTCCGTCTGGCTCAGGCCCGTCATGAAGATGACCGGGAGCTGCGCGAGCAGCTTCTCGCGCTTGAGCCGACGACACGCTTCAAAGCCATTCATGCCCGGCATCACCGCGTCCATGAGGACGAGATCCGGTGTGATCTGATCGACCAGGTCGAGCGCGGCCTCGCCGTCGGTCGCGATGAGTACGGTGAAGCCGGCGTGATCGAGCGTGTCGGTCAGGAAGCCGAGCGTGTCCGGGGTGTCGTCGACGACGAGAACCGTATCGCGGCGCAGTGCTTCGTTAGCCATGATTGCGCATCGCCTCCACAACGTTCATGTATCGCTTGAGATCGAAACTGGCCACCAGGCCTCGCAGCTGCTTGGCGACAGGCGCGTTCGCCGTGTCCTCTTCCTCCATCTGACGCAGCTTCGCCTGGATGCCGCGCACATGGCCGATGCGGCCGAGCTGGTAGAGGTCGTCGAGGTGATGGCGAGAACGCTGCGGCAGGAGATTCGTTGCGATCTCGGGCGCTGCGGACAGGCGCGGGACGTCGTAGGTCCACTTCAAGCCCATCACCTTGCCGATGCACTCGAGCATTGCCTGCATGTCGATCGGCTTCATGACGAACGCATCGTGTACCGCGCCTTCGCCGCCGCCAGGGTGGTACTCATGCGCATTCGCGGAGACCATGACGATGCGTGTCCGTGTGTTTGCAGTTCGCAGTAACTCGGCGATCTCCCAGCCGGTCATGTCAGGGAGCGAGATGTCGACCATCGCGAGGTTCGGGCCGTGCTCTGCAGCGAGCCGCAGGCCAGTTGCGCCGTCCGGCGCAGTCAGGATGCGAAAGCGAAGCGGTTGGAGCAGCGTCCGCATCATGTCGAGATGCTGGGGATCGTCATCGATGAGCAGCAAGGTGAGTTGCGGGCCATCGTGATCGCTGACGGGCCCGGGGACGGCGTCGTCTTTGACGCCATGCATGACCTCGGACAGCAGCAGTCGCACTGTGAACGTCGTGCCGACGCCGGGTGTGCTTCGCGGCAGGATTTCGCCGCCCATGATCTGCGTGAGCAGCTTGGTGATCGTGAGGCCGAGTCCCGTACCCGGAATGGCGCGTACGCGCGGTGCGTTGCCGCGTTCGAACGGTTCGAACACGCGTTCGAGATCTTCAGCGGGAATGCCGATGCCGGTATCGGAGACCTCGAACTCGGCGACCTGGTTGCGATAGCGGACGACGAGGCTCGCATGTCCTTGCTCGGTGTACTTGATCGCATTCGACAGCAGATTGATCAGGATCTGCCGCAGCCGCTTCTGATCGGTGTGTACGTAGGCCGGCAGGTGAGGCGGCCGTTGATAGCGGAAGTCGATGCCCTTCGCGGCCGCCTGCAGCTTGAACATGTCGACGAGCTGGTCGAGGAACTCGACCAGCTGCACCTGATCGCGATTGAGCCGCAGCATGCCGTTCTCGATCTTCGAGACGTCGAGCAGGCCGTCGATCAGGTTCGTCAGGTGCTCGGCGCTGCGCCGGATCACGCGCACCGCGTTGTCGGAAGGACCGGCGATCCCGCGTTCGAGCAACTGCGCGTAACCGAAGATGGAGTTGAGCGGCGTGCGGATCTCATGACTCACGCCGACGATGTAACGTGTCTTCGCGAGATTCGCCGCTTCCGCGACTTCCTTCGCCCTCTGCAGCGCTTTGTCGGTCCGCTTGTGCGCCTCGATTTCGTCCATGAGCATGCTGGTCTGGCGTGCCGATTCTGTTTCGGCAGTCCGCCGGCTTTCGTGGGCCAGCACGATGATCCACGCTGCGATGCCGGAGAGCACGAGCAGACTGAGGAAGACGACCCAGAGCGTCGTGCCTATGATCTCGCGCTCCGCCGGTGAGTTGCCCGACTGGTGATAGATCAGCGCCAGCATCGTCCCGATGGCGAGATTGAACAGAAGCAGAAGTCCGACGAACTGGCCACCGCGCGTATTGAGCGCGGTCGCCGCTCGAGCGGGCAAAGCAGCGGCGAGGAAACGGCGCAGTTGCTCGTTGAATCGACTCTCGGTCTTGCACATATCGCGGCAACGCGCCTCGAGCGTGCAGCACAGCGAGCAGATCGGGCCGGAGTACGCAGGGCACATCGCGACGTCGGCTCGCTCGAACGTGTTCTCGCAGATCGTGCAACGCAGCTCGGCGCCATCGGGCAGCCCTGATGGGGAACGGGCAATGTAGTAGCGGCCGCGTGTCGCCCACGCGATCAGCGGTGCCGTGATGAAGGCGCTGAAGAGGGCGACGAACGGCGACAGGATCTGTGCGACTTTGCCGAAAGTGCCGATGAACGACAGCGTCGACAGCACGACGGAGATGAACAGCGCGCCGACGCCGACCGGGTTGATGTCGTAGAGGTGTGCCCGCTTGAACTCGATATGCTTCGGGCTGAAGCCGAGCGGCTTGTTGATGACGAGGTCGGCGGTGAGCGCGCCGATCCATCCAGCGGCGAAGTTCGCGTAGATGAGCAGGATGCTCTCGATCACGCTGAAGATGCCGGTCTGCATCAGCAGCAGCGCAACGAGGACGTTGAACACGAGCCAGACGACCCGGCCCGGATGACTGTGAGTCAGGCGGGAGAAGAAATTCGACCAGGCGATCGATCCCGCATAGGCGTTCGTCACGTTGATCTTGAGCTGGCAGACGATGACGAATATCCCCATGAGAATCAGTGCAACCGTCGGCGACTGCACCGTTTCACGGAAGGCGACGAAGTACATCTCCGTCGGTTCGTCGGCCTGTTCGACGGCGACGCCATGCTTGATAGCCAGGAACGCGAGGAACGATCCCGCGAGGAGCTTGAACGCCCCCATGAAGATCCAGCCCGGACCCGTAGTGAGCAGCGCAGTCCACCAGCCGACGCGATTCTCCTTCGTTCGCTTCGGCATGAACCGCAGGTAGTCGACCTGCTCGCCGATCTGCGGGAGCAGCGAAAGCAGCACTGACGCCGCCATACCGAAGAGCAGGAAGTCCACCGAGCCGTCCGGGGCTCCGTCGCGTCCGGTGTAGCCGGTCCACTGGCCGACGTCTGTTGAATGGTTCCAGGCCAGGTAGATCAACGGCAGGAACTGCGGGATCAACCAGATCGGCTGCGTCAGGATCTGCATCTTGCTGATGAGGCTGATGCCGTAGATCGCAATCGGGATCACCACGAGCGAGCTGATGATGTGGGCCACCCAGAGCGGAATGTCGAACATCATGGTCAGGGCCATGGACAGGATGCTGGCCTCGAATGCAAACAGCAGGAACGTGAACGAGGCGTAGATGAGCGATGTGATGGTCGAACCCATGTACCCAAAGCCGGCGCCGCGTGTGAGGAGGTCGAGGTCGACGCCATCCTTCGCTGCGTAGTAGGCGATGGGTAGTCCGATCAGGAACATGAGAATCGAGAAAGCGGCGATGGCCCAGGCCGCGTTCGCGAATCCGTAGGCGAGGGTGATGCCGCCGCCGATCGCTTCGCAGGCAAGGAACGCTATCGGCCCCAACGCGGTGTTGCCGACGCTGAACGTCGAACGTCGGGCGCGCTCAGCCGTGTAGCGCAGCGCGTAGTCTTCGAGCGTCTGGCTGGCGACCCACTGGTTGTATTGCCGGCGCTCGCGAACGATTCGTTGTCTGGCCGTCATTTTGCTGTTCGCAGCCGTTCGTTCTGCGGTTCTGATTGCTTGGCTCGAGGTGCGAGCCCTTCCGTTGAGCGCGCGCTCTCCCTGTACTCATCTGGTTAGCAAGGCGTGTGCCAGCGTGCGACTGAACTTATGCCGCGCGTTTTTCTTCTGCTGCCGGTGACCCGAGCCTCGTGTCCAGAGTTCTCTCCACGCTTCCTTCCGGTGCGTCGCGCAACGCGGCTGCACCTTACTAGATCACGGCAGGAGTCGACAGCGCGTCTACGTCAAATGGCCCATGGGCGTACGTCAAATGCCCCGTACCCGCGATGAGGGCTCGCCCGTAGCGTTCGAGCCGAGGAACGACCTGGCACGAGCCAAACGCTCGCAAACAACATCGCAAAGGAATCCACGTTCATGCGTCAGCAATCAGCAAACCGTTTCATGAGGCCCGGAGCCGCGGCGCTTTCGCTCGGTGCCGCGCTTCTCGCGTCGCCGCTGCCCACCGTGATGGCGG
>JACZCZ010060241.1_pt1 | contig 37521 bp, 26 predicted proteins | sample 8641811 | NCBI WGS metagenome assembly JACZCZ01 (sample SAMN15324610, study PRJNA640507) | soil metagenome | isolation source: intercropping peanut in the first line | place: China: Luxin town, Laibin City, Guangxi Province | collected 2019-07-25 | depth 10cm m | reverse complement strand
GTCGCCGGATTCGATCGCGGTGTGCGGCCGATCGGGCTCTGGTCGATGTCGATGACGCGATCGATCTGATCGAGGCCTTCGACGCCGTCGTTCGCAGCCGCATCGCCGGAAGCATCGTTCAGCGTGCGTGCGACGACCTGGTACAGCGTATCGTTGATGAGCGTCGATTTGCCCGAGCCGGAGACGCCCGTCACGCAGGTCATGATGCCCAGCGGAATGTCGACCGTGACGCCCGTGAGATTGTTGCCCCGCGCATTCAGGATGCGCAGGGCCCGGCCGTCCTGTTTCGGCGATCGCAGCGCAGGGATCGCGATCTGGCGGTCGCCCGACAGGTACTGACCCGTCAGCGATTTCGGATTGGCTGCGACTTCAGCGGGCGTGCCTTGCGCAATGACCTGTCCGCCGTGGACGCCGGCGCCCGGTCCCAGATCGACGACGTGATCGGCGTGACGGATCGCATCCTCGTCGTGTTCGACGACGATGACGGTATTGCCGAGATCGCGCAGCCGATTCAGCGTGAACAGCAGGCGTTCGTTGTCGCGCTGGTGCAGTCCGATCGACGGCTCATCGAGGATGTACATCACGCCGACGAGGCCCGAGCCGATCTGGCTCGCGAGCCGGATTCGCTGCGCTTCGCCGCCCGAGAGCGTTTCGGCGCTGCGGTCGAGCGTCAGATAGTCGAGGCCGACGTCGCACAGGAAGCGCAGGCGTTCGCCGACTTCCTTGACGATCTTCACCGCGACTTCGCCGCGCCAGCCTTCGAGCTTGAGGTCGACGCTGAAGCGCATCGCATCGCCGACCGACATCCGAGTGAGTTGCGGCAGCGTCTGACCGGCGACGAATACGTTGCGCGCGGCGCGGTTGAGCCGCGTGCCCTTGCACTCGGGGCAGGGCTGGTTGCTCAGATACTTCGCGAGCTCTTCGCGCACCGCCATCGACTCGGTTTCGCGATAGCGGCGTTCAAGGTTGGGAATGACGCCTTCCCATTTGTGCGAACGACGCGTCGATCCGCCTTTCGCGTCGACGTAGCGGAACTCGATCTTTTCCTCGCCGCTGCCGTTCAGCACGATCTTCTGATGCTTCGCCGAGAGCTCGTTCCACGGCGATTCGATGTCGAACTTGTATTGCTTCGCGAGCGACTGGATCAGCGCGAAGTAATACGCGTTGCGACGATCCCAGCCGCGGATCGCGCCGCCGGCGAGCGAGAGGTGAGGGTGATGAACCACGCGACCCGGATCGAAGAACTGCTGCACGCCCAGGCCCGAACACGTCGGACAGGCGCCGGCCGGATTGTTGAACGAGAAGAGACGGGGCTCGAGTTCCGCCAGGCTGTAGCCGCAGATCGTGCAGGCGAAGCGGTCCGAGAACACCAGCTCGGCGCGATCGGGTTCATCCATGAACATGACGCGAGCAGTGCCGTCCGACAGCCGCAGTGCGGTTTCGAAGGACTCCGCGAGTCGCTGCGCGATGTCGTCGCGAACCTTGAACCGGTCGACGACGGCTTCGATCGTGTGCTTGCGCTTGTTGTCGAGCTTCGGCGGCTGATCGAGCTCGACGATCTTGCCGTCGATGCGGGCGCGCACGAATCCCTGTCCGCGGAGGGCTTCGATGACCTGAACGTGCTCGCCTTTGCGGCCGTCGATCATCGGCGCGAGCAGGATGAGCGGAGTGCCTTCCGGCAACCGCATGACCTGATCGACCATCTGGCTCACCGTCTGTGCCGCGAGATCGACGCCATGATCCGGGCAGCGCGGAATTCCCACGCGCGCAAAGAGCAGGCGCAGATGATCGTAGATCTCCGTCACCGTGCCGACAGTGGATCGCGGATTGTGCGACGTCGATTTCTGTTCGATCGCAATCGCGGGCGACAGCCCCTCGATCGTCTCGACTTCGGGCTTCTCCATCATCGAGAGGAACTGCCGCGCGTACGCGGAGAGCGATTCGACGTAGCGGCGCTGGCCTTCGGCGTAGATGGTGTCGAAGGCCAGTGATGACTTGCCCGACCCCGACAAGCCGGTGAACACGATCAGCCGGTCGCGCGGCAACTCGAGATCGATGTTGCGCAGGTTGTGCGTACGTGCGCCGCGGATGACGATGGAAGAGGACATTGAAGCGTAGCGGCTCGCGGGTGCGGGATCGATCACTATAAGGGGATGTCGGAGTTGGGGGCAAAGGACGGGTAATGGAAGGTCCATCCCCTCAGATTCAGGGGAAACGATGTCAGCTCCTGTCCGGTTTTCGCGCGCGAGCCGATTTCGCGGCCGCCCAGCGGCCATTCCTCCGCGAACCCGCCCCTAATTAGCCCTGTGCTCGTTTCGGTTGCCCGTCTAGAATGTGCGCCTTCGTCAATCCCGGATCAGGACTTCTCTCATGGCGCGTGGCATCAACAAGGTCATTCTCGTCGGCAACCTCGGCAAGGATCCGGATGTCCGCTACATGCCGAGCGGCAAGGCCGTGACGAACTTCAGCATCGCGACCTCCGAGTCCTGGACCGACAAGCAGTCCGGCGACAAGCAGGAGCGCACCGAGTGGCACAACATCGTGCTGTTCGACAAGCTCGGTGAGATTGCCGCCGAGTACCTCCGCAAGGGCTCGCAGGTCTATATCGAAGGCAGCCTGCGGACGCGCAAATGGCAGGACAAGGAAGGCAAGGACCGCTATACGACAGAGATCGTCGGCAGGGACATGCAGATGCTGGGTGGCCGCGGCGGCGCTGCTGGGCCCTCAGGAGGCGGTGGTGGCGGCGAATCCCGCCAGAGCCGGCCCGCGCCGGCCGAAGATCGCGGACCGCCGGCGGGAGACGAGGGTGGGTTTGACGACGACATTCCGTTCTGAGAGGCGGTTGGCGGTTAGCGATCAGTTCAGAGGGTCTGGGCCCGCCTCTCTGTAAGTCTTTGTTTTTTCTCGCTAACTGCTATCCGCTAACCGCTGATCACGTTCTCCGCTGTATCCTACCGCCCCCGCTTTTTCCGCCCGCCCCATGCCTCTTCTCTATATCCGCACCAACGGCTGCCAGATGAACGAGTACGACTCCACCAAGATGGTGGACGTGCTGCGGGAATCGGGTGGTTACGAGCTGACGGAGGATCCGGGGCAGGCGGATGTGATTCTCCTGAACACGTGCTCGATCCGTGAAAAGGCCCAGGAGAAGGTCTTTTCCCAGCTCGGCACCTGGAAGCAGCTCAAGCAGGCGAAGCCGGACCTGATCATCGGCGTGGGCGGTTGTGTCGCGAGCCAGGAAGGTGAGGGCATCACGCGTCGCGCGCCGTACGTCGACCTGGTTTTCGGTCCGCAGACGCTGCATCGGCTGCCGGACATGATCCAGGAGCGAAAGTCGAGGGGCCGCGCCGTCGTCGACATCAGTTTCCCCGAGATTGAGAAATTCGATCATCTGCCGCAGCCGCGCGCCGAGGGGCCGACTGCGTTCGTGTCGATCATGGAAGGCTGCAGCAAGTACTGCTCCTTCTGTGTCGTACCGTACACGCGCGGTGAAGAAGTCAGCCGCCCGTTCGAGCCGGTGATGCACGAGATCCGTCAGCTTGCCGACCAGGGCGTGCGGGAGATCAACCTGCTCGGCCAGAACGTGAATGCGTATCGCGGTCCGATGGAAGACGGCACGTTGTGTGATCTCGCGACGCTCATCTACTGTATCGCCGAGATCGATGGCATCGAGCGCATCCGCTTCACCACGTCGCACCCGGTCGAGTTCAACGACGCGCTCATCGAGGCGTATCGCGACGTCCCGAAACTCGCCAACTATCTGCACCTGCCCGTGCAGGCCGGCTCGGACCGGATACTGATGGCGATGAAACGTGGCTACACGGCGCTCGAGTACAAGCAGAAGATCCGCAGGCTCCGCGCGGTGCGTCCTGACATCAGCATCTCGTCGGATTTCATCGTCGGGTTCCCGGGAGAAACCGAGCGCGATTTCGCAGCGACGATGAACCTGATCGCCGACATCGGCTTCGATCAGTCCTTCAGCTTCGTTTACAGCCGCCGGCCCGGAACGCCTGCCGCTTCATTGCCCGACGACGTCACGCAGGAAGAGAAGCTCAAGCGTTTGCAGCTGCTGCAATCGCGCATCGATGCGCGCTCGCTCGAGATCAGCCGGTCGATGCTCGGCACCGTGCAGCGCGTGCTCGTCGAACGTCCTTCGAAGAAGGATTCGCACCAGGTGGCGGGCCGCACCGAGAACATGCGCTGGGTGAACTTTGACGCGCCCCGGACGTTGATTGGTCAGTTCGCGGACGTCGTGATCACCGAGGCCCTGAGTAATTCGCTGCGCGGCCGGCTCGTCGGAGCCGCGGACAATGGATTTCCCGCAGAGATCACTGAGTGCACGGATATCAAAGAGGCAAGGACCGCGCGGGTGCACGGCTCTTTGTCGCTGTGATGCATGTGCACTTCGTGTGAGCTCCTGATCGGCTATTTGTGAGTACTCCCGTCGAAACCCGCGATCTTGCTCTCGAGCCCGTCGACAACGCGCGGCTCGCGAACTTCGTGGGGCCCATGGACGAAAACCTGCGTCACGTCGAGCAGCGACTCGGCGTGCAAGTGCGTCGTCGCGGCGGACAGGTGGAAGTCTCGGGTCCCGCCGCAGCCGCCGACGCTGCGCAAACCGTGCTGCGCAAGCTGTTCGATCTGTCGGCGCGTGAGTCGCTGACGCCGGATCGGGTGCACCTCGCTCTCCAGGAAGCAGGGATGGAGGCGGCGCCCGCTGCTGCCCAACGTGCCGATGATCTCGCGATCCACACGCAGCGCGGCGGCATCCGTGGCCGCGGTCCGAATCAGCGCCAGTATCTGCACAACATCCATTCGTCCGATCTCACGTTCGGCATCGGCCCTGCGGGAACGGGCAAGACGTTTCTTGCCGTCGCGTGCGCCGTCGAGGCGCTGCAGTCGGAACGCGTTCGCCGGATCGTGCTCGTGCGGCCGGCGGTGGAGGCGGGTGAGAGGCTCGGCTTCCTGCCGGGCGATCTCGCTCAGAAGGTCGATCCGTATCTGCGTCCGATGTACGACGCTCTGTACGAGATGATGGGATTCGATCGCGTCGCGCGAGCCGTGGAGCGTCAGGTGATCGAGATCGCACCGCTTGCCTTCATGCGCGGTCGTTCGCTCAACGATTCCTTCATCATTCTCGACGAAGCGCAGAACACGACCGTCGAACAGATGAAGATGTTTCTGACGCGTCTCGGCTTTGGCTCGAAGGCCGTCGTGACAGGCGACATCACCCAGACCGATCTGCCGAAGCAGCAAGTGTCGGGTCTCAGGAATGCGATGAAGATCCTGCCTGGCGTTCAGGGCGTGTCGTTCACGCACTTCACGTCTCGTGACGTCGTGCGCCATCCGCTGGTCCAGCGCATCGTCGAGGCGTACGAGCGCAAGCCGCCCGACCCCAACTCCCCCGATCCCAACCCTGGTGAGGAGTCGTAGACGGCGCGGCCCGGATAAGGCCACCGTCCAGCACCAATGCAGCGACCCTCTGTCTCGTTCGCCGACGCCTCCGCAGCCCGCAGGGCAGTTCGCACGAACGCTCCTCGTGAGATCTCGATCCAGTTCGCCGCTTCCCGGAAGGGAGTGCCACATTCGCGGTCACTGCGCGAGTGGGCGCAGGCCGCGCTGCGTGAAATTCCGGTCACAACAGCCCTGCGCAAGCCGCTGCGTGAAGGGTTGAGCCTGTCCATCCGGGTCGTCGGTGCTGCCGAAAGCCGGCGAATGAATTCCACATGGCGCGGCAAGGACAAGCCCACCAACGTGCTGTCATTCCCCTCGGGCGTGGCTGGCGCAACTGCCGGCGAGCCGTATCCGCTGGGCGATCTGATCATCTGTGCCCCGGTCGTTGCGCGCGAAGCCCGCGAACAGGGCAAGGCCGCGCAGGCCCACTGGGCTCACATGGTCGTTCATGGCGTCCTCCATCTGTTGGGGTACGATCACGAGATCGACCGCGATGCCCGCGTGATGGAAGGGCGCGAAATGAATCTTTTGGCGAAGTTCGGGTACCCAAATCCATATGCCTGAGGAACACGGTCCGACAGGCCGCTGGCTGCGGCGGATTACGGATAGTTTCAGCAGCGAGCCGCGCGATCGCGAAGACCTGACCGGCCTGCTGTTGAACGCGAAGACGCGCGGCGTCATCAGCGCCGACGCGTTCGAGATGCTCGAGGGCGTGCTCGAAGTCGTCGAGATGCAGGTGCGCGACATCATGGTGCCGCGCTCGCAGATGGTGATCGTCAACCGCGACGAACCACCCGAGGACATCATTCCCGCGGTGATCGAAGCGGGGCATTCGCGTTACCCCGTCATCGGCGAGGATCGGGACCAGGTCGTCGGCATCCTGCTGGCGAAAGACCTGCTGCGCTACTTCGCGGATGGCGGACGGCAGAATTTCGATATCAAGGAATGCCTGCGACCCGTCGCGTTCATTCCCGAGAGCAAGCGCCTGAGCGAACTGCTCAAGGAATTCCGCGCGAGCCATCATCACATGGCAATAGTCGTGGACGAATATGGCGGCGTGTCCGGTCTCGTCACGATCGAAGACGTGCTGGAACAGATCGTGGGCGACATCGGCGACGAATACGACGTCGACGACGATCTCGACATCCGTCGCGAGGCGGAGCGTCAGTTCAGCGTCAAGGGCACCACGCGCATCGAGGAATTCAACCAGTTCTTCGACACCAGCTTCAGCGACGAGGATTTCGACACCATCGGCGGACTCGTCATCAATTTCCTGAGCCGCCTGCCGCGCCGTGGCGAGACATTCGTGCTGAATGGTCTCGAGTTCAGAGTGGTGCGCGCCGATCGCCGGCGCATCGATCTGCTCAGGGTGACGACGCCGAAGGACATCGTTCCCAAGGACGAGTGATCACCGCTCACCCCTCATCGTGCATCAGTTCTTCAATTCACCCCGCGCCATCTGGCTCTCCCTTCCCATCGGCGCACTGCTCTCGCTCGCGTTTGCACCCGTCGGCTGGTGGCCGCTCGCGATTCTCTGTCCCGCCTGGCTGTTCCTCACCTGGCTGAATACGACGCCGCGTCATGCGGCGAAGTCGGGATTCCTGTTCACCGTGGGATTGTTTCTGGCGGGCACGTACTGGCTGTACAACACGATTCACGAAGTAGGACATGCGCCGGCGTGGATTGCCATCTTCCTCATGTGCGGCATGGTCGCGATTCTCGGCAGCTACACCGCCGGCCTGGGCTATGCGCTGGTGCGCTGGTTGCCGGCCCGCGAGGCCGACGGAACGTTTGTGGCGGGCCTTCTGCATCTGCTGCTGGTCTTTCCCGCGGCTTACACGGTACTCGAATGGTTTCGCGGCTGGTTTCTCAGCGGCTTTCCATGGTTCGCGCTCGGCTACTCGCAGACCGATTCGCCTCTGGCGGGGTTCGCGCCGATTGCCGGTGTCTACGGGATCAGTTTGCTCGTTGCTGTCTCGGCTGGCGCGCTGGTGGCGATCGTCTTCGCAAACAATCGCGCACGCATCGTCTCTGCCGCCGTGCTGATTGCGATCTGGGCCGCGGGAGCATGGCTGTGGAATCGTGAATGGACGGCGCCCATCGGCCGGCCCATCACTGTCGCCATCGTCCAGGGCGCGGTGCCGCAGGATGTGAAGTGGAGTGTCGAGTATCGCGATTCGACGCTTGCGTTGTACCGCGATCTCAGCTGGCCGCATCTCGGCAAGGACATCATTCTCTGGCCCGAATCCGCGTTGCCGGACATGCCCGACCAGTTGCGCAACTACGTTTCGTACATGTGGTCGGCGGCACGTGCGCGCGGATCTGCGCTCATCACTGGCATGCTCCGCTACGGCGACGACGAGAACGACATCCGCAACGGACTGCTCGCGCTCGACAAAGAGGCGCAGTGGTACGACAAGCGGCGCCTCGTGCCCTTCGGCGAAGTCTTTCCAGTGCCGTCGTTCATCCGCTCGTGGATGCGATTGCAGAATCTTCCTTACACCGACCTCACTCCCGGCGCGCGATATCAGCCTGCACTCGATGCAGCAGGCAACAAGATCGGTGCCACGATCTGCTACGAAGACGCGTACGGCGCCGAGCAGCTCGAAGTGCTGAAGGAGGCGACGCTGCTGGTCAACGTCACCAACGACGCGTGGTTCGGCGACACGACCGCGGCCCCGCAACATCTGCAGATCAGCCGTATGCGTGTCATGGAAGCGCAGCGCCCGCTGCTGCGTGCGGCGAATGACGGAATTTCGGCGTTGATTCTCGCGGACGGGACGGTCGAAAAGACACTCCCGCGATTCAAGCCGGACGTTCTGACGGGCATCGTGCAGCCTCGAACCGGCCTCACGCCCTATGCGCGCGTCGGCAACTGGCCCGTCGTCGGCACTTCCGCGCTGATTCTCGCGGCCGTCGGTTTCTTCGCGTTTCGCTCACGCCGCAATCGTGGCGCGTAGTCACCAGTCGGACATCGTGCCGTCTTCGAGGCGGCTGATCGGCAAACTCGCCGGTCGGTAGGGGAACGTCGCTGCGAGTTTCTCGTCGATGTCCACGCCGTGTCCCGGCGCATCGCCCGGATGCAGCTCACCCTGATCGAACGAGTAGGCGTGCGGAAAGACCGCATCGGTCTCAGCCGTGTGGCGCATGTATTCCTGGATGCCGAAGTTCGGCACCCACAGATCGAAGTGCAGCGCCGCTCCCATGCACGCGGGAGACAGATCCGTTGCCCCGTGAAATCCGGTGCGAACGTTGTTCAGCTCCGCGAGGTGAGCGATGCGCCGCGCGTGACTGATGCCGCCGGCGTGCACGATGGTCGTACGGATGTAGTCGATCAGCTGCTCGTCGATGAGCTGCTTCGCGTCCCATACGGAATTGAAGACTTCGCCCACGGCGAGCGGCGTCGTCGTGTGCTGGCGGATCAGGCGGAAGGATTCCTGGTTCTCCGCCGGCGTGCAATCCTCCAGCCAGAATGGGCGGAAGGGCTCGAGGTCCTTGCCGAGCCTTCCGGCTTCGATCGGCGTGAGTCGATGGTGCACGTCATGCAGCAGGTGAACATCCCAGCCGAGTGCATCGCGGGCCGCTGCGAACAGCTTCGGCACGGTCGGCAGATACTTTGCCGTCGACCACACTTGCTCGGTCGGGCGTGCGCTGTCGGCCGGCTCATAGAAGAGCTTGTCTCTGGAGACGCCATAAGTCGCCGCGAGTCCGGGAACGCCGCTCTGCAACCGGATCGCCTTGTAGCCCATTTCCTTGTAGCGCCGCGCCTGCTCGATCGTTTCATCGATCGTGCCGCCGTTGGCGTGGCCATAGACCATCACACCGCGACGGCTCGCGCCGCCGAGCAGATCGTAGAGCGGCATGCCTGCAGTCTTGGCCTTGATGTCCCAGAGCGCGACGTCCACGGCGGCGATGGCCGTCATCGTGACGGGGCCGCGGCGCCAGTACGCGCCGCGATAGAAGAATTGCCAGATGTCCTCGATCTGTCGTGCGTCGCGGCCGATGAGGCAGGGCAGTACGTGGTCGGTGAGGTAGCTGGCAACGGCGAGTTCGCGACCGTTCAGGGTTGCATCGCCGATACCGTGAACGCCGCCGCGGGTCTCGATACGCACGGTGACGAAATTGCGCCCAGGGCAGGTCACGATCACGCGCGCGTCTACGATGGCGTGCTCATTCGGCGCTGTGCCGGCTCGATCCAAGGTCATGCTGCATCCTCAAGTGGTCATGCCACTTTGGGCTGGCCAAGGACAGGTGTCAATAAGACGGTCAGCCCGGCCGGGCGTAACGTTTGCGCTGCTCCGCGATCTGGGCGCGGGCGCGCTCGAGTTCCTCGACTTCAGTTGCCTTCAACAAGGCATCGATCACGCGTGTGAGGTGATCGCGCATGGCATTTCGCGCTGCGTCGGAGTCGCGCTTGCGCAGCGCTTTGAGGATCGCCGTGTGCTCGTCGATACGGGGCTTCACGCCGGAGGCCCGGACCTTGGTACTCAGCGATCGATTCTGCGGCGAGCGCATGCGCGCGTCCCAGAGTGTGCTGACGGCGGAAATCATTGCGCTGTTCTGTGTCGCCTGCGCGATCAGTTCGTGGAAGCGGCGGTCGGCATCCTCGCTGCGGACCACGTCGTGCTCGTTCTCCACGCGCATTTCCGCGACCAGGCGCGTCAAGGCCTCGATCTGCTCATCTGTGATTCGCGCGGCGGCGAGTGCACAAGCCTCGCCCTCGATCGCGCGCCGCGCTTCGAGTAGCTCGAACGGCCCGATGTCGGCTGCAACGGTTTCGCCGGCAGGCGGTGTGGCGTTGACGACGTAGACGCCGGATCCGAGACGCACCTCGACGAGTCCATCGAGTTCGAGCGCAATCATCGCTTCGCGGATGGTGGGGCGGGAAACCTTGAAAGCCTGGGCCAGGTCGCGTTCGGAGGGGAGCCGCTGGCCAACTTCGTACTTGCCGGACGCAATGCTGACCGCGAGTTGCCGGGCAATCCGTTCGTAAAGGCGCTGCGTTTCGGGCATGGGCTGATTATTGCCTTCGTCCGGCACGCTGGACAAGTCAATTTCCCGCCCGATGGTCCCCTGACGGCCAGACCAGGTATTGAAGCTGGTAAGGCCGATTGATAAGGTGCGCCCCGAAGATCAATGCCGGGCCGCGCCCGGGCGCGGCGGATGTTCTGGCAACATCGCTGCGCCTATTTCCTTGCGAGACGTTCCATGAACAACGATTCCCCCATCGAGACGCAAGAGACATCCGCAGCCGATGACGGCGTGACGCGCCGTACATTCTTCGGCATGGCCGGCGGAGCAGTGCTGGCGGGGACGCAAGCGAGCGCCGCGGCGCAAACGGCACAGCGTATTCAGCCCTCCGCGAATCCGACGCTGCTGTATCCGCATTCCAGTGCGACTCGCGCGACGCGCGATCTGTCTGGCGTGTGGAAATTCAGAGCGGATCCGGACGGTGTCGGCGAGAAGCAGGGATGGATGAAGGGCCTCGGCGAGCATCGGGTGATTCCGGTGCCTTGCAGTTGGAACGAAATATTCGATGACCTGCGCAACTACACGGGAGGCGCGTGGTATCAGTGCGATTTCGACATCGACTCGTGCTGGAGGGGGCGCCGCATTCATCTTCGGTTCGGGTCGGTCGCATACCGTGCGAAAGTCTGGTTGAACGGTGAGCTGCTCGGCGAGCATGTCGGTGCGCACCTGCCATTCGCCTTCGATGTCACATCGCACGTCAGGCATGATGCAGAGAATGTTCTCGTCCTCTTCGTCGAGAATGAGCTGCGTCTCGATCGCGTGCCCGCAGTGCCCGACACAACGCGCGTGTCGCTGCACACGCATCACTTTCCGCAGACGACCTACGACTTCTTCCCGTACGCCGGCATCCATCGGCCCGTATGGTTGTTCACGACACCGGACGTGCATGTTCATGACGTGACTGTACGGACGGATATAGACGGCAAGGCTGGTGTCGTGAGCGTCACGATCCGCGCTTCTCAAGGCTGGAGCGGCAACGCAAGCGTCCGGCTGTCCGGGCTGGGCAAGAGTGTGGAGGCGAAGGCGCGCATCGCGGACGGGCAGGGTGCTGCGACGCTTCGTGTTCCGGACGCTCGGCTGTGGTCGAATGACGATCCGCATCTCTACAAGCTCACGGTCGCGCTTCAGGATGGCGACGTGCGGGATGAGTACTCGATCAGGATCGGTATTCGCGAAGTCCGCGTCGATGGCGACAAGCTTCTCGTCAACGGCAAGCCAGTCTACCTGCGCGGCTTCGGCAAACACGAGGACTTCGCGCTCAACGGTCGCGGCCTGAACGTTCCGTCGATCATCCGGGACTTCGAGCTGTTGCGCTGGCTCGGCGCCAACAGCTTCCGTACGTCGCACTACCCGTACAGCGAGGAGGCAATGATGCTCGCGGACGAGTACGGCTTGCTCGTGATCGACGAGACACCGGCAGTGAGTCTCGCGTTCATGGACGGGCCTGCGATCCAGGAAGCACGGCAACGACAGCTTCAGCAGGACATCAGGACGCTCGTCGCGCGCGACAAGAATCACCCGTGCGTCATCATGTGGTCGGTGGCGAACGAGCCTCTGCTGAAGCCGTTTCATACCGTGAACCCGACGCCGCAGGACGCCGTCGCGGTCGGTACGAAGTTCTTTGCGCCGCTCTTCGATCTCTTCCGCAAGCTCGATCCGACGCGACCGGTCACGCTGGTGAGCGTGCAGGGCGGGCCATCGGAATGGATGGCGCTCGGCGACGTGATCTGCACCAACTCCTATAGCGGCTGGTATGGAATCTCGGGCCGCCTCGATGACGCCGCAAAGGCGGTCGAGCAGGAAGCGCTCGGATTGCGCCAGCGGCATCCGGGCAAGCCCATCATCTTCAGCGAGTTCGGCGCCGACGCGATGGCGGGAATGCATTCGCAGCCCGCCGACATGTGGACCGAGGAATATCAGGCCGAGATGGTCGCGATGTACATCGAGACGCTCGCCAAGTATCCGTTCGTGGTCGGCACGCATCCCTGGGCCTTCGCCGATTTCCGCACTTCGCAGAGCATCATGCGCATCGGCGCGATGAATCTCAAAGGGGTGTTCACGAGAGACCGCAAGCCGAAGCTGGTGGCGCATCGGCTGAGGGGGATGTGGCAGGGAAAGTGATGCGGAAATCCTGTTGTGGGTGCGGCTGAAGCCGGGCCCACAGCAAGACAAGCCGTCACTTCATCACTCCCCGCAGCTTCCTTTCCGCCCCCACGCCGAAGAACGCCTGCGGATTCGACGCTTCGATCTGCTCCGCCTCCTCGCGCTGAGCGATAGCGTCGCGCGTGCGCTGGAAGGCGGTGCGCAGGTCGGGCGCCGAGGGCAGGGCATCGCGATAGAACGCTTCGCCGAAATAGGTGAGATCGCGATCGTCTGAGCAGCCGAAGGACGTCTTGTCCGCCGCCGCGGCGGTGATCACGATCGTATCGTCATTGCGCAGCGGCTCGATGAACGTGCCCGAGTAGCACGCCGAGACGATGATGACGCGCCAGCGGATGCCGGATTCGTCGAGTGCATCCGCGAGTGTTTCCGCATCGAGATTGTTCAGCGGAACTCCTGAGTTGCTCACGGACAGTTCGCCGCCCGCGGAGCCGTGCGACGAGAGCGAAAGGATCAGCACGTCTTCCTCGAGATTCATCCGCTCGGCGATCCCCGCGAGCGCGCGACGCAGCGCAGTCGGGCTGGCGAACGGGTGGGAATCCAGATCGCGCCGATCGTTGACGAGTTGCAGCGATCGCGAGCCGGTACCGAATTTCTCGCCGATGACCTTGTTTGCGAAGTTGATCTCGCCTGCGAACACGCGTTCCTCGCCCATGCCCGCAAAGCCGAGGAAGAAGGCAGCGGCGCGAAGATCTTGCGGGCGCTCCATGGCGGCGACGGCGTCGTCGACGAACTGCGCCTGGCCGAACAGCAACGGTTCGATCTGCCGCCAGCGCGCCAGATAATTCTGTGCTTCGTCCGTGAGTTCGGCGCTCTCGTCCTCGTCCGGATACCAGAACCCCGGTTCCACGTACTGCGTCTGGGCGAACCAGGCCGCGAGCGACAGGAACACCAGGCTCGCGAACATTGCGCCTGCCTGATGGCGTGCAGTCAACGACTTCAGTGCGGTGTGCCCGTAAGCGACAGCGTAGAACGCCAGAATGATCGATGCGCCGAGCGATACCGCCGAAGGCAGATAGTCGAGCAGCGTCGCGAGAACGATGGCAATCGGAACGAATGCCAGTGTCAGGGCCAGCGTCGCCCGCAGGGACACGGGAGGATCCGACAAGCGAGCCCAGGTGGCTGCCAGCAACATCGCAATGGATGCGTACCAGCCGACACCGATGAAGCCATACGCGTAGAAGGTCGAGTCCGGCAGCGCGACCAGCAGATCGATCAGAATCCAGAGGCCGATCGAAAGGATGGCGAGTGCAAGCAACGCCCGGTCGCTGAGATCGAGATCAGGATTCGTCACGGATCGCAGGGTGAGGAAGCGTCCGATCGAGCGCAGGAACGGAACCTGCGTCGACGACGAAGACACAACGGGAATCGTGCTGTTCGCCGCAACGCTGCCGTCGGACTGAGGCTCGATCTGCGCCTGCGCCTGCGCAGGCGAGGATTGCGCGGTCTCCGCCAGTCCGCGGATCAGGTCCGCCGCTTGATGCGCCGACACCGATGCCGGCAGGTCCCGGACCGGCACGATCAGGGCGGCGACGCGATCGACCCAGATGAACAGATGGCCGGGTGCGACCGTGACTTCCTGAAACACAGCCCAGTCGTGCCGAATGGTCGAATGACTCTTTTCCAGCAGCATGCCGGAAGGGTCTAACGTCAGGCGGCTCGGACCGAGCACGACGCCTGATTCATCGGGTTGGGCGGCCGCGCGCATGCGGCGCATGTTGATCATGACACCGAGCACAGCGGCGGCGGCACCGATGACGACGGCGAGAAAGGGCACGGACTGACCGAGATAGACCGAGGCGCCGACCAGTGCGATGGCCATTGCGAGGGCCACGCCCACCGTAACGACGATGTTCCGTCGCGACAATCGCGAGCGGGCCTGTAACCGAAGCGCCCAGGCAGCCTGGTAGGCCTGCCAGTCGGCGAGGGTCAGCGTCGAGCGGATTTCGAGTGTGTTCATTCGACTATGTCGGGGCGGGTGGCAATCGGAGGGAACCGGCGGCAGCCCCTGTCGTTCGGTTACCGACGGCCCGTGCGGCCATCCGATAGTGCCAGTATCATCCCCCGACCCGATTCAGAACAACGGACACCGCGTGGAAAATCTGCTCCAGGTCATCCTGCTGGGAATCATAGAAGGTGTCACCGAGTTTCTTCCCATCTCCAGTACCGGGCATCTGCTCATCGCGCAACATTGGCTGGGGCGTCGTTCGGATCTGTTCACCGTCGCCATTCAGTCGGGGGCCATCCTGGCGGTGACGCTGGTCTACTGGCGGCGCCTGCTCGACATGGCGCTCGGCTTCATGCGGCCCGAGAACCGCGATTACCTGTTGAAGCTCTTCGTCGCACTGATGATCACCGTGGTCGGCGGACTCGGCGCGCGGCTTGCCGGTGTCGAGCTGCCCGAATCGGTCTATCCGGTCGCGGCAGCGCTGATCATCGGCGGCTTCGTGATCTTCGCTGTGGAGTCCTATGTATCCAAGCGCGAGCCGAATACCACGATCAGCTGGGGCGCCGCCGCGTGGGTGGGAGTCGCCCAGGTGATCGCAGCCGTATTCCCGGGAACGTCGCGATCGGCTGCCGCGCTGTTCGCGGCGATGCTCGCCGGAACGACTTCGCGCCCTGCGGCGGCGGAGTTCGCGTTCCTGCTGGCGATTCCGACCATGTTCGCCGCCACGGCCTATCAGTTCCTGGAACTCTATGTCGAGGGCGGGCTCGCGACCGAGCACTGGGGCGATCTCGGGGTCGCCTTCGTTGTATCCACGATCGTCGGATTCATTGCGGTGAAGTGGCTGTTGCGTTACATCCAGTCCCACAGCTATGTACCCTTTGCGTGGTATCGCATCGCACTCGGTCTGCTGCTGATCGCATTCGTCTGATACTTGCACTCAAAGAATGGGAATACGTTCAATGCCGTCCAGCCGTCTGACGACGTTCATCATGGTGGGGCTCGTCCTCGGCCTCCTGAGCGGATACGTCTCCTACACGTACTTCCCGGAATCTTCGACGGAGTTCGCCGAGGGGGTGGGCCTGCTGCCGACCATGTTCCTGCGGCTCATCAAGATGATCATCGCGCCGCTGGTGTTCTCCACACTGGTGGTGGGCATCGCGAAGATGGGCGACATCACGACGGTGGGGCGCATTGGCGGGAAGGCGCTGGCGTGGTTCATCTTCGCGTCGCTGATCTCGCTCACGCTCGGCCTCATCCTCGTCGGCGTGTTCGAACCGGGCAAGGCGATGCAGTTGCCGATCCCCGATTCGCATGCGACGTCCGGCATCGAGGCCGGTGCACTGTCGCTGCAGAGCTTCATAGCGCATACGATTCCGACCAGCATTCTCGATGCGATGGCCCGCAACGAGATCCTGCAGATCGTCGTCTTCTCGGTGTTCTTCGGTACGGCGATGGCGGCGCTCGGTGAGCGCAGCAAGCCGGTGATCGAAGTGGTGGACGTGCTCGCGCACATCATGCTGAAGGTGACGGGCTACGTGATGCTCTTCGCGCCGTTCGCCGTGTTCGGCGCGCTCGCCACGACGGTCGCGAAGCAGGGCCTGGGGATCCTGAAGGTCTACGGCATATTCATGGGCGAGTTCTACTTCGGCCTGCTGCTGCTGTGGGTGATCCTGACCCTGCTCGGCGGGCTCGTCATCGGGCCGCGCATCCTGCGACTGATCAAGCGAGTTCGCAGTCCCGTGATCCTCGCGTTCTCGACCGCCAGCTCGGAGGCCGCGTATCCGCGCACCCTCGAGGAGCTCGAAAAATTCGGCTGCAGCAATCGGATCGCCAGCTTCGTGCTGCCCGTCGGCTATTCCTTCAATCTCGACGGTTCGATGATGTACTGCACTTTCGCGGTCATGTTCATCGCGCAGGTGTATGGCATCGATATCCCGATCAGCCAGCAGATCGCGATGGTGGCCGTCCTGATGCTGACGTCCAAGGGCATCGCCGGCGTGCCTCGCGCTTCGCTCGTCGTCATTGCGGCGACGCTGGCGCAATTCGGCATCCCGGAGGCGGGCCTGGTCCTGCTGCTCGGCATCGATCACTTCCTCGACATGGGTCGTTCGGCCACCAATGTCGTCGGCAACAGCATCGCGACAGCTGTCGTGTCGAAGTGGGAAGGGGAGCTGGGTGAGGAAGTGCGGGACGACAAGGGGGCGGCGGTGGTGGTGGGGAAGGGAGCGTAGTCCTCATCCCCGCTTTCGCGGCAATGATGCACACGCAAACTACAGCCACTTCTCCTTCCTCAACTTCCAGAACAGCAGCCCGTCCAGCACCACCATCAGTCCGATCGCCAGGAAGTAGCCGTACTTCCACTTCAGCTCGGGCATCAGTTCGAAATTCATGCCGTAGATGCCGGCGATCAAAGTCGGGACCGCTACCAGTGCGGCGTATGCGGCGAGGCGCTTCATCACTTCGCCTTCCTGCAGTGAGATCATGGAGACGTTCACCGTCGTCGCGCTGATGAGCGTGTCGCGGGCCGATTCGATCGACTGATTCAGTCGCTGCAGATGGTCCGCGATATCGCGGAAGTATTCCTGCATGCCCGTGCACATCAGGGGCACGCGAGCCCCCGACAGATTCCCGATGGCTTCGAGCAACGGCGTCACCGCGTGCTTGATGAGCATCAGCCGCTGCTTCAGCGCGTACAGCGCCTCGATGTTGTCGCGCAGGGACATGCCCGCGAAGATCCGTTCCTCGAGCGTCTCGAGCTCGTCCTCCAGCCGATCGAGAATCGGGAAGTATCGGTCGACGACCGCGTCGATGAGCGCGTAGAGCACATAGCCTGGTCCATAGCGCAGCAGCTCTGGCTCGCGCTCGGAGCGAGCGCGCACCTCCTGGAATCCGCGTTCCGCCCGGTTGCGCACGGAGAGCACGTAGTTGCGGCCGACGAAGATGTCGGCTTCACCCACGATGAGTTCGCCGTCCTTCTCCTCGATCATGTGGACGACGGCGAACAGGCCGTCGCCGTACTCCTCGATCTTGGGTCGCTGATGGCCCTTCTGTGCGTCTTCCACGGCCAGTGGATGCAGACGGAACTGCGCTCGCATGACCGCGAGCTCATCCGGTCCCGGATCGACGAGCGCCACCCAGACGAAGCAGTCAGGTTGTTCGAGATAGCGATGGATCTCGTCCACCGAGATCTCGGCGAGCTTCTGGCCGTTTCGATACGCGACGCAGGTCCTCAGCATGGCAACTCTCTCGTCAGTACGTGCACGGGCCGGATTGTGAATCTGCGGGCGGCAATTTGCATCCTTATGCCTTTTTTATGCCGCGCGATGTTCTTCTGTCGGCAACTTTATGAGGGCATCGATAGATTGGGCCGCATCGGCAAGAGGTGCGGTCATGCAGGATCTGCTGTTCATCGGACTCATCGCAGCGCTGTACGCGCTGACGCACGGCCTCGTCGTCGCGCTCTCGCGACTGGGGAGGATCGAATGACCTTCATCCAGTTCGCGATGTGGGTTGCGGCCGCGCTCGCGGTCTATCTGATCTACGCCTTGCTCAAGGCGGAAAAATTCTGACGCGGAGAAATCGATGACGATTGCAGCGATCGTGCTGGGGCTCGCGGTGCTCGCCCTGGCGACAGTGTGCGGCCGGCCCCTGGGGCACTACGTTGCCGATGTCCTCGACGGCAAAGCGACACCGCGGAGCCGCTTCCGCTTCGCCATCGAACGGTGGATCTATCGTGTCGCGGGGGTCGATCCGGAACGCGAGACGGGATGGAAGCAATACGCCATTGGCGTCCTGCTCTTCGGTGTGGTCGGAACGCTGTTCGTCTATGCCCTGCAGCGGTTGCAGGGGGCGCTGCCGCTCAATCCGCAGGCTTTCGGCGCGGTAACGCCCGATTCGTCCTTCAATACCGCGGTCAGCTTCGTGACCAACACGAACTGGCAGGGCTACGCGGGCGAATCGACGATGAGTTACCTCACGCAGATGGCGGGCCTCGCGGTTCAGAATTTCGTCTCCGCAGCGACGGGCATCGCCGTGGCGGTCGCGTTGATCCGCGGCTTCGCACGGCACACTTGCGCGACGATCGGCAATTTCTGGGTCGATCTGACCCGCGTCACGCTGTACGTGCTGTTGCCGCTCGCGGCGGTCATGGCACTCGTGCTCATCTCGCAGGGCGTGATCCAGAATTTCGACGCGTACAAGGAGGTGACGGCAGTTGCACAGGGCAGCACCCAGACGCTGCCGATGGGGCCCGTCGCGTCGCAGGAGGCCATCAAGGAGCTGGGCACCAACGGCGGCGGCTTCTTCAACGCGAACTCCGCGCATCCCTATGAGAACCCGAACGCGCTGACGAACTTCATCCAGCTGTTGACGATCCTGCTGATTCCGATCGCGCTGACATTCACGTTCGGCCGGATGGTCGGCGACGCCAGGCAGGGTTGGGCTGTGCTCGCGGGAATGGCGATCCTGTTCGTTGCGCTCTGGCTCGTTGCGGTTCACTTCGAGCAGCAGGGCAATCCCGTCCTCGCACAGGCCGGAGCCGACGTGGCTCGTTCCGATGCTCAGCCAGGCGGCAATATGGAAGGGAAGGAGGCTCGCTTCGGCGTAGGCGCGTCCGCATTGTTCGCTGCCGTCACGACGGCGACCTCCACGGGCGCCGTGAACACGATGCATGATTCGATGACGCCGCTGGCCGGGCTCGTGCCGATGTTCCTCATGCAGCTCGGCGAAGTCGCCTTCGGCGGTGCCGGCTCCGGGCTCTACGGCATGCTGATCTACGCGCTGCTCGGCGTTTTCGTCGCCGGCCTCATGATCGGCCGCACGCCGGAGTATCTTGGCAAGAAGATCGAAGCGTTCGACATGAAGATGACGTCGATCGCGATCCTCGTCACGCCCTTCGTCGTGCTCATCGGCACCGCTGTCGCCGTCTCCCTGGAAGCAGGGAGAGTCGGTGTGGCCAATCCCGGTCCTCATGGCTTCTCCGAGATTCTGTACGCGTTCAGCTCTGCCGGTAACAACAACGGCAGCGCGTTCGCGGGCCTGTCGGCGAACACCCCGTTCTACAACACAGCGCTCGGCATCGCTGTGTGGCTCGGCCGCTTCTGGGCGCTCGTGCCTGTGCTCGCGATCGCCGGCTCTCTCGCCGCGAAGAAGCGCGCACCCGTAACCGCCGGCACGCTGCCGACTCACGGCCCGCTGTTCGTCGTGCTGCTCATAGGCTCGGTACTGCTCATCGGAGCGCTGACGTATGTGCCGGCGCTGGCGTTGGGGCCGGTGGTCGAGCAGCTGATGATGGCCGGCGGGCTGTGAGCGACGACCAGCGATCCAGAGGGCTCTGATTCCTTTCTGGCTCGCAGCTCATCGCTCACGGCTCATCGCCTTTCTGGAGTTCCCCATGTCCCGTTCACCCAAGCCCTTGTTCGAACCCGCGCTCGTCAGGTCTGCGCTGGCGGGCTCGCTCCGCAAGCTCGACCCGCGTGCCCAGTGGCGCAATCCCGTCATGTTCGTCGTCTATGTCGGCGCGATTCTCACGAGCATGCTCTGGATCCAGTCGCTCGACGGCCAGGGTGATGCGCCTTCAGGTTTCATCCTCGGCGTGTCGGCGTGGCTCTGGATCACTGTGCTGTTCGCCAACTTCGCCGAAGCGCTCGCGGAAGGACGCAGCAAGGCCCAGGCGGCATCGCTGAAAGGATTGAAGCAGGCGGTGCAGGCAAAGGTGCTCACGCACCCGAAGCAGCGGCACACGCATCGCAAGGTGCCGGCGACGCAGTTGCGCATCGACGATATCGTGGCGGTCGAGGCGGGCGACATCGTCCCGGCGGACGGGATCGTCATCGACGGCGCTGCTTCCGTGGATGAAAGCGCGATCACCGGCGAGTCGGCGCCCGTGATCCGTGAGTCGGGCGGCGATTTTTCTTCGGTCACCGGCGGGACGAAAGTGTTGTCGGACTGGATCGTCGTGAAGATCACCGTCAATCCCGGCCAGACGTTCATCGACCGGATGATCGCGATGGTCGAGGGCGCGCGCAGGCAGAAGACACCGAACGAGATCGCGCTGACGATTCTGCTCGTGGCGCTCACGCTGGTCTTCCTGCTCGCGACCGTGACGCTGTTGCCGTTCTCTGTCTATGGCGTCGAGGTGACGAAGATCGGTCAGCCTGTGACGATCACCGCGCTGATCGCGCTGCTGGTGTGTCTCATTCCCACGACCATCGGCGGACTGCTCTCGGCGATCGGCATCGCGGGCATGAATCGCATGATGCAGGCGAACGTCATCGCGACATCGGGTCGTGCGGTCGAAGCGGCGGGCGATGTGGATGTCCTGCTGCTCGACAAGACGGGCACGATCACGCTGGGCAATCGGCAGGCGGCGGCCTTCCTGCCTGCGAGCGGAGTGACGGAGCACGAGTTGGCGGACGCGGCACAGCTCGCGTCGCTGGCCGATGAAACGCCGGAGGGGCGCAGCATCGTGGTACTCGCCAAGCGCTTCGATATTCGCGAGCGCTCGTCGCAGGACATCACCTTCGTGCCGTTCTCCGCGCACACCAGGATGAGCGGTGTCGACGCAGGTACCCGGCGGGTCCGGAAGGGAGCGCCCGACGCGATTCGCAAGCATGTCGAGTCGCTCGGGCAACGCGTGCCGCCGGAGGTCACGCAGTTGATCGAGACCGTCGCGCGTCGCGGCAGCACTCCGCTCGTCGTCTCGGACGATGCCAAGGTGCTCGGTGTCATCGAGCTGAAAGACATCGTCAAGGGCGGCATCAAAGAGCGCTTTGCGGAGCTGCGGCGCATGGGCATCAAGACGGTGATGATCACCGGCGACAACGCCCTGACGGCGGCAGCGATCGCGGCGGAAGCGGGCGTGGATGATTTCCTGGCTGAAGCGACGCCGGAGATGAAGCTCAAGCTCATTCGCGAGCATCAGGCACAAGGACGCCTCGTCGCGATGACCGGCGACGGTACCAACGACGCTCCCGCACTGGCGCAGGCCGATGTGGCTGTCGCAATGAACTCGGGCACGCAGGCGGCGAAGGAAGCCGGGAACATGGTCGATCTGGATTCCAACCCGACCAAGCTCATCGAGGTCGTCGAAACCGGCAAGCAGATGCTCATGACCCGCGGGTCGCTGACGACGTTCAGCATCGCGAACGACCTGGCGAAGTATTTCGCGATCATACCGGCGGCCTTCGCGACCACTTATCCGCAGCTCGATGCGTTGAACATCATGCAGCTCGACAATCCTGCATCCGCGATTCTGTCGGCCGTGATCTTCAATGCGCTGATCATCGTCTTCCTGGTGCCGCTGGCGCTGAAGGGCGTCAAGTACCGGCCGCTCGGCGCTGCCACGCTGCTGCGACGCAATCTCCTTGTCTACGGTCTCGGCGGCATCGTCGTTCCCTTTCTCGGTATCAAGGTGATCGATCTGGTGCTGAGGGGCATCACGGGGTGAGCATCATGACTTCACAGATCCGACCAGTACTCGTCCTCTTCGCCTTCCTCACGCTGATGACCGGAGTGGTGTATCCCTTCGTCGTCACGGGCATCGGGACGGCGCTCTTCGCGGATGCGGCGAAAGGCAGCCTGATCGTGAGCGGCGGTCAGCCGATCGGCTCGCGCCTCATCGGTCAGAACTTCGCGGAGCCGAAGTACTTCTGGGGCAGGCCATCGGCAACGGCGACCGCGCCATACAATGCGCTCGCGTCGGGCGGATCCAATCAGGGGCCGCTGAATCCAGCGCTGGAGGAGGCGGTGAGGGGCCGTATCGAAGCGCTGCGTGCGGCGGATCCGGCCAACGGCGCGCTCATTCCCGTGGATCTGATCACCGCATCCGCCAGTGGTCTCGATCCCCACATCAGCGTTGCGGCAGCGAAGTACCAGGTAACACGAGTTGCCAATGCGCGAGGATTGCCTGCGGCGCGGATCGGTGAGCTCGTCGCCGAACATACGAGCGGACGATGGCTGGGGCTGTTCGGCGAACCGACAGTCAACGTGCTCGCGTTGAACCTGGCGTTGGACGACATCGCGGGACGGGTAGGCGGTTGATCGCGACGACCGCATAATCCAGCGCATGGCCGAGTCCGACACCGTTCGACCTTCTCCGGAAGCGTTGCTGGCCGAGGCACAGCGTCACGAGCGCGGCCGCCTGAAAATATTCCTGGGCGCCGCGCCGGGTGTCGGCAAAACGTACGAGATGCTGAGCGTTGCCCGCCGCAAACTCGCGGAGGGTGTCGATGTCGCTGTCGGTATCGTCGAGACGCATGGCCGGCAGGAAACCGAGGCCCTGCTGCACGGCCTGCCTCAGATTCCCCGCCGGCGGCTGATGCATCGCGAACGCGAGCTTGAAGAGCTCGATCTCGACGCACTGCTCGAACGCAAGCCGAGACTGGCGCTGGTCGACGAACTGGCGCACACGAATGTCCCCGGCTCACGGCACGAGAAGCGCTATCAGGATGTCCAGGAACTGCTGGACGCCGGTATCGATGTCTACACGACGCTGAACGTCCAGCACCTCGAAAGCTTCAATGACATCGTCGGTCGGATCACGGGTGTCGAGGTCCGCGAGACGGTGCCCGATGCGATCATCGAGCAGGCGCACGACGTCGAGCTGATCGATCTGCCGCCGGACGATCTGATCGAACGTCTTCGACAGGGGAAGGTGTACGTTCCCGACGCTGCCCGTCGCGCCCTCGATCACTACTTCTCGCGCGGCAATCTGCTGGCATTGCGAGAACTCGCGCTGCGCGCAGCAGCCGAGCGTGTTGACGACGACATGTCGGTGTTCATGCGTGCGCATGCGATCGCAGGTCCATGGCCCGCGCGCGGACGCTTGGTCGTCTGCGTCGATGCGACTGCCGCCAGCGAGCACGTCATCCGCACGGCAAAGCGGCTGGCCGATCAGCGGCACCTGCCCTGGACGGCGATCTACGTCCAGACGCTGGGGTCGGCGACCTCGGCGCGCGCCCAGCTCGATGGGAATCTCGCGCTGGCATCCCAGCTCGGCGCGGATACGGCGATCCTCACGGGCGATCGGGTCGGTGAAGTCATCGTCGAGTATTCGCGGACCCATAACGCGGCTCAGGTCGTGGTCGGACGATCCATGGACGTGCGTCATCGCTTCTGGCCGAGACGTCGTCTCGCTCAGTGGCTGCTCGATCATGCGACGGATTTCGAGATCACGATCGTTGCGGCGCCGACGAACGGATCGGGTGATGTTCGTCCCGTGCAGCCGGGTCGTGCACGCCAGTGGTTCACGTCCCGGGATGTGGTGCTCGCAGTCGGATTCTCTGCGGGCGCTGCAGCGATCGGGAAGCTGCTCGAGTCGTACACCGACAGCGCGAGCCTGGCGTTGATATTCCTGCTCGCCGTGACGTTCGCTGGCGCGACCGGCGGACTCGTGGCCTCCGTGCTGTGCAGTGTCATCGCGTTCACGGCGTACAACTACCTCTTTACCGAGCCGCGGTACTCGCTGAGTGTGGACAATCCTCAGGATGTCACGACGCTCCTGGTATTTCTGGCCGTGTCGTTCGTCGTGGGCCAGCTTGCTGCGCGCCTGCGCCGCCAGGCACACGACGCATGGTTGAGCACGAGACGCGTCGAAACACTGTTCGATTTCTCCCGCCGGCTCGCAACGGCCGTCGATGATCGCGATCTGCTGGCCGCCGCAGCCACGGGCCTGTCCGAGTTGCTCGGCAAACGCTGCGTGGTTCTGCGCGCGAATGCACAGCACCGCGCGGATCCGCCGGCAGAGCTCGAACGGGCCGGGGAGTTTCGCGATACCGATCAGGCAGCCGCCGACTGGGCCATCGGTCATCGCGAGACTGCGGGTCGCGGCACAGGAACATTGCCGGCGGCCGCGTGGTACTTCGTGCCCATCGAACAGTCCGGCGAAGTATTCGGTGTGATCGGCGTTCATCTGCCGGCGACGACCGATGGCGTCGACGCGGAGCAGAATCGTCTGTTGTTCACGTTGCAGACGCAGCTGGCGGCGGCATGCGAACGCTTTCGTCTTCGCGAGGCAGCACAAAGCGCCCAGATTCAGAAGGCGGCAGAGTCATTGCGCGCGGCATTGCTGGCATCCGTCTCGCACGATCTGCGTACGCCGCTGGTATCGATCACTGGTGCGCTCACTGCGTTGCGGGAACTGTCCCATCGCATTCCGGAGGAAGACCGGGATCGGCTGCTCGGCAGCGCCATCGGTGAAGCGCAGCGACTCAATCGCCTGATCCAGAATCTGCTCGACATGACGCGGCTTTCGCACGGCGCGCTCGCGTTGCGTGCGAGCGCGGTCGACGTTCGCGACGCGGTGAGCCAGGCGATCTCGCAGCTCGACGGTGTGCTTGCAGGTCACGACGTCGATGTCCGTATTCCCGCAACGCTGCCACCGGTGCACGCGGATGCGACATTGCTCGGACAGGTGCTGGAGAATCTTCTGGAGAACGCCGGCAAATTTGCACCGCTGGGGACGACTGTTCGAGTGGGTGCGCGTGCAACGACTGAGGCGATCTACGTCACCGTGGCGGACCGAGGCCCGGGAATCCCTGCGGCGGAGCGGGACAAGGTCTTTGATCTGTTCTACCGCGCCGGACAGCGCGACAACGGAACGGCAGGCGCCGGCATGGGGCTTGCGATCTCGAAAGGGTTCGTCGAAGCCATGGGCGGGACGATCGGGATAGCGGACAGCGCGGAAGGGACGACGGTGGAGATCCAGTTGCCGCGCGCTCCGTCGGTCATCCCCGCGTAGGCAGTCGATCATTCCCGCTTTCGCAGGAATGACAAGCACTGGTGCGCACAGCTACTCTCGCATCGGCAACGAACCACAATCCTTCGCTCCCAGTCCCATGCACGCCCGACCCCGTCTCCTGATCGTCGATGACGAAGAACAGATCCGGCTGTTCCTGCGCATCACGCTCAACGCGGCGGGCTACGATCCGATCGAAGCATCGACGGGCCGTGAAGCGATCGAGGCCTGCACGGGGAAGAAACCCGATCTCGTCCTGCTGGATCTCGGCCTGCCGGACATCTCAGGCATCGATGTGATCCGCGCAGTCAGGATCTGGACGCAGTTGCCCATCATCGTACTGTCCGTGCGATCCGATGAGTCGGACAAGGTGGCGGCGCTCGATGCGGGCGCCAACGACTATGTGCAGAAGCCCTTCGGCACCGCCGAACTGCTCGCACGCATCCGTGCATCGTTGCGTGCGCATTCGGGAGAGACGACTGATCCGGTGATCGAGGTGGGTGGGCTGAGAATCGACATTCCCGCCCATGAAGTCCGGCGCGATGGGCGGCCGGTCAGGCTCTCGCCCAAGGAATTCGATCTGCTGCTCGTGCTTGCCCGTGCGGCTGGCCGCGTCTGTACGCATCGCCACCTGCTCGAAAGCGTCTGGGGGAAATCGCATCGGGACGACGTGCAGTACCTGCGCGTCTATGTCGGGCAGTTGCGGGAAAAGCTCGGCGACAACGAGGGCGTGCCGAAGTACATCGTGAACGAGCCTGGGATCGGCTATCGGCTCGTGGTCTGATCGTCGGGAATACGGCGGTCAACGCTTCGCCCTGACATTTCCTTGATCTTTTCCGGACGAAAGTTGGTGGTCGGTCGAGCGGACGTGAACCTATACTTCGCTCGAGCCGACCTACCGCCATGAACCGCCGAATCTTCAAGTCGCTGACGCTCTGGATGGTGCCGCTGCTGCTGGCGCGCGCACTGATCCCGGCCGGCTACATGTTGATGACGGGGGTGGACGGGCTGCAACTCATGTTCTGCCCCGGCGTCGTCCAGATGGCGACCCCCGCGGCCGACGAGCATGCTCATCACGCCGGGCATCACGCAGCAGCCGATCCAGCGGAGCAGGCTGACAACTCTTCGGGACATCGCGCTCAGGACAGCATGCCGTGTCCGTTCGCGCTCGCTGCCGTGGCCGCGCTGGGGCATGCAATCGGCGGCGCCACGTTCTCCGATTCGATTGCCGAAGAGTTCGTCGATTTGCATTCGGCACCGGATATCCATTCCGGTCCGCTGCGCGCCGACCGCATCCGCGGTCCGCCGCTCTTTTCCTGAAAGGCACGTTGTCGATCGACCGTTGACGGATTGCCGATCCGGCAGGCCGTCGCTGCTTTTCGCCGAAGCGCTGCTTCGGTTCAGGAGAATTGGAATGAAGACCCGGCATCCGGCGCCGGCTGCGCTCGCATTCGCAGTCAGTGCGCTTTCGCCCGTCGTTCATGCAGATCCCGATGGGGAGCCTGTGCGAACACTGGGCACGGTGACCGTGATCGGTACGCGACCCACGTCGCTGCCGACGCAGATCCCGACGACGATCGAAGGCATCACGGCGGAGGAGATCGCAGTTGCGATCAACGCCACGGATGCCGAAGACGCCCTCAAATATCTTCCGAGCCTGCTCGTCCGCAAACGCTATATCGGCGACTACGACCACGCAGTGCTGGCGAGCCGCGCTTCGGGTACGGGCAACAGCGCCCGTTCGCTCGTGTACGCCGACGGGATACTGCTCTCGAACCTGCTCGGCAACGGAGCAACGTTCACGCCGCGCTGGGGCATGGTGACGCCCGGTGAGATCGAACGCGTCGATGTGCTGTACGGCCCGTTCTCGGCTGCCTATCCCGGCAACTCGGTCGGCGCCGTCGTCGAGTACCTCACGAGGATGCCGGACCAGTTCGAGGCGCACGTGCGTGCGACGAGCTTCGGTCAGAAGTTCGATGTCTACAGCACTGACGAAACGTATGACGGCTACCAGGGCAGCGTTTCGATCGGCGATCGATTCGGCCATCTGTCCGGCTGGCTGAGCTACACGCGGCTGGACAACGACAGCCAGCCGCTCGTGTACGCGAACAAGCTCGTCAGCTCCGGAACGCCGGGCAGTGCGGGCACCCCGGTGACCGGCGCGATTGCCGGCAAGAATCCGCGCAACCAGGACTGGCTCCTGCTGGGCACGACCAGCCAGGCGCACACGGTCCAGGACCAGGCGAAGCTCAAGCTCGCATACGATTTCACGCCGAATCTGCGCGCGAGCTACACACTGGGCTGGTGGCGCAACGAAGCCGAACGGGCGTCGGAAAGCTGGCTGCGCGACGCGAGCGGCAATCCGGTCTACGCGGGGACGATCAATGTCGATGGGCGCTCCTACACCGTTGCCGCTACGGACTTCGCGCCCAGCCGCGGGGACCTGCAGCACTTCATGCAAGGGCTGTCGCTCAAGCATGGCAGCGGCGGTGCATTCGACTGGGAAATCGCGGCGAGCCTGTACGACTACGACCGCGATGAAGTCCGATCGCCGACGGTGGCGCTGCCGGCAGCCGGGACCGGAGGAGCCGGCCGTGTCACGGATCAGTCGGGCACGAGTTGGAACTCCATAGCGCTGAAGGGAGCCTGGCGACCCGAGACCGCTGATCACATCGTGGATTTCGGGTACCAGCGTGACGACTACAAGCTGCGCACGCTCGTATCGAATACCGCCGATTGGCTGAACGGCACGCCCGCATCGCGCTCCTCCGCATTTCGTGGCAACACACTGCTGCAGAGTCTGTACGCGCAAGACACCTGGGGATTCGCGGCGGACTGGCGCGCGACGCTGGGATTGCGTGCGGAGCAATGGGAAGCATCCGATGGTGCGATCTCGAATGCGACATCGACGTTCTCGTTCGGCGAGCGATCGGAGACGTACTATTCGCCGAAGGCCGCGATCGCGTATCAGCTTGCGCCGGAATGGTCGCTCAAGGCGTCCGTCGGTCGCGCTGTCCGCATGCCCACGGTCGCCGAGCTGTACCAGGGATCGATCTCGACCACCGTCATCGTCAACAACGATCCGGATCTGAAGCCGGAGCAGTCATGGACCGGCGAGCTCACCGCCCGGTACGACCACGATCGCGGCTCGTTGCGGGCGACGGTGTTCCACGAAGACACTCGCGATGCGCTGTATTCGCAGACGAACGTCACCGTGACGCCGAACGTGACGAACATCCAGAACGTCGATCACATCCGCACGACGGGACTGGAGCTGGCCGGGGACTTTGCCGATGTGCTCGTCGAAAACCTGGATCTGCAGGCCAGCGTCACGTACGCGCACTCACGCATCGTCGAGAATGAAAACTTCCCCTCGAGCGAAGGCAAGTGGCAGCCGCGTGTGCCGGACTGGCGTGCGAATCTTCTTGCGACGTACCGGATGGGCGAGAAGTGGACCACGACGCTGGGTTTGCGCTACAGCGGCAAGCAGTACAACACGCTGGACAATAGCGACCCGAACGCCTTCGCCTACACCGGCGTGAGTGAGTTCTTCACAGTCGATGCACGCGTGCGCTATGCGCTGACGCAGCAGATCACGCTGGCGATCAGTGCCGACAATCTCAACGGCGACAACTACTGGAATTTCCATCACTACCCGCAGCGGACGATTGCCGCGGAATTGAGCATGGACTTCTAGTTTTCGCGCGCCCGCTCTGCAGCAGGGCGTCGCCGTTTGCGTGGACGGCGACGCCTCTGATATGAAGCATCCGGTGGCTCGTTTCCAGAACTCCGATAAGAGCCCATCGACAAATGGCATGCCGAAGCAGTGTGCCGGGGAGGGTGCGTGGGTGCGATTCGATTGTCTTTGCTGCTGGGATTGCTCGGGCTCATGGCCGGCTGCGGAGGAGGAGGCGGCGGTGGCGGTGGCGGGAACGGCACGAGCCTGACGCTCAGCGCTTCGACCGTCACGTTTGAAGCTTTCCCTTCAGAGCCCGCGACCGAAACGAAAACCTTGCAGGTATCGTGGACCGGTTCCAGGGTTGCCGGCTTTGTCGTCGGCACATTGCCCGGCCAGACCCTGCCGGGCTGGCTCGACGTTACGGCATCCGGTACGAGCAATCCCACGACTCTGCAGATCACGCGGCGGCCGAATGGCCTGCCCCCGGGACGACACTCGACCACCTTGCGGGTCGTGACTGGCGATGCCAACCAGAACATCTTCGACACGAGGGATTTCACGGTCACGCTCGATGTCGTCGCCCTTCCCACAGCGGCGCCCGCCGCGCTCACGTGGGTGGAGACGGAGCGGCCTGCGAACCAGGCAATCGCGGTCACCCGCGATACTCGAGTTCAGATCGTGAGCGTCACGCCCACTGTCGATTGGGTCAGCGCCGCAGTTTCCGGCGATTCGATCAATCTCTCCGGCACGGCTGCGTCTGCAGCGCTGGCGCCGGGGGCAGTGACAGGCGCCGTGCAGGCAACGTTCTCACTGGGAGGGCGGCAGCGCATTGTCGATATACCAGTGACAGGAATGATTACGCCCGCGCTGACCGGCGCAGCGTCGCTCGCGTACGAGGTGAACGCCTCCACGCAAGCGGCGAATCTGTCGAATCTGCCCGTGACGGTTACGGCGGCAACCCAGGGCGCGATCGGGTTCAACGTCCAAAGCAGCGCGGCCTGGCTGATCGCAACGGGAACGACAACGGGCGCCGCGGGCAACGTGTCCGTCTCGTTGAGCCCCAGCGAGTTGCAGCAGATGGCGTACGGGATTCACAACGCAACGCTGACCATAGCTCCCACTGGCAGCTCGGCGCGGCCTCTGCAGATTCCTGTGTCGCTCAATCTGCGGCTGCCGGAGGTGCATTTCGTTGCGCCGGTTGCGTTCACGGACTCCGTCGCGAACGACTACGTCATCGCTCGCGGCGCGGGCTTCTCCGATCCCGCGGCGCTGCCGTCGCTGGACGGGCAGGCGATTGCAGGCGTCACCGTCATCAGTGATACGGAATTGCGCTTCGTGCCCGGTGCCCGCGCCGCGGGCGACTATGAGGTGCGCGTGTCGAACAATCTCGGCTTCACGCGCGATGGCGCCAACTTGCGAGTCACCGATCCGCCGTCGTACGCCAATTTCACGATGGCTGCCGCAGTTCAATTGCAGGAACGCGTGGTTTCCAGCCCGATCAACGGCATCGTGCTGAGCAGCAACTGCTATTTCTGCTGGGACGGCGACTCCAAGTCGACATTGCAGCGATTCGCCTACGACGCCGGTACCCAGGCCTGGACCCGCACCCAGCATGCCTATCCGGGCCTCTACGATTTTGCTTTCAGTCCGGATGAATCGCAGCTCATCGTGCTGACCTCGACCGATGTGCTGCTGGTCGATCCTGCAACGATGGCCACAATTCAGTCGTATCCGGTGCCATTCCAGTTCGGTGGCAGCTCGCGACAACTCGCGGTGCTGAACAGCGGTGTGGTCATCATCGACGACCTGCGGCGAGGGTTCTCGCTGCGATCGCGTCAGTTCGTCGAAGTCCCGGACTACCTCCCGGGCGGAGGTCTTGCCACGAGCATCGACGGAAGCCGCGCGATGTTCGGCTCACCCACCAACTCGGGAGATGTTCCGTACGGCTATCTCGATGCGTCCAGCGGCGCCATCTATACGTCGCAGACACGCCAGCACTACGCCCGCGGCATCTATTCGCGACACGCCGAAGCCGGTTTCACCAACAACTACGTTCTGAATGCGGATCTGGAGCTGCTCGGTACCCTGGCGGTCGCAAGTCACTCTGGCGATCTGTCGCCCGATGGCACGCGAGCGTATGGACTGGATTACGCCGCTGGCGTATTGCGCGTATTCGATATCACCGGACCGGAGCCCTTCGCGGAGATTCTTCCGGCCTATGCGGCCCCGGGAATCGACGCCTATAACGGCGGGCGCGTGGCGATCGACCCGAGCGGTCGCGCCATCTTCGTCGTGTCGGTAACCGACTTCACCGTGATCGCGCTGCCCTGAGGGCAGCGGCGCTCACGACGCGGAGAGCACCCGCTCCATCAGCGACGGCTGCATCCGCTTGAGAAAGCGATCGGCCGTTTGCGGCCGCTCGCGCCGGTCGAACGACAGGCAGCGATCGATCAGTTTCTTCAGGCGGCTGTTGAGGCCCGGGACCGGGGCGAATGTCATTCCCTTCTGGCGCGCAATGGCCATGCTGCTGCGCTGGAAGGGATGGACGCCCGTCAGCATCTCGTACGCGATGACGCCCAGCGGATAGAGATCGTCCGCCGGATGCGGCTGCGAGTGCTGCGCCCAGGGATCGGTTGCATACGCTTCGGTGTAAGCACGCAGCGTCAGCGTGTCGAGCACGTCGAGCGACTCGTTGCTGACCGGGACGGCATTGACCAGGCCGAACGCCATGATCTTCGCTGTACCGTCGTCGCACAGGAAGACGGCATGCGGGCTCAGGTCGGAATGCACGATGCCGTGACGGTGCGCGAACGCGAGGCCGTTGGCGATTCCTGAGATGATGGGCCACGCGAGCTCATGCGACATGCCGCATCCGCGCACTTCGCGGATGAGACTGCTCAGCCATCGGCCGCGCAACGGCTCCATGACGATGAACACCCGATCGCCCTGCTGCTCGAGGCTGCGAACGCCGACGATATTGGGATGGATGAGATGCTGTGTACGCCGGATTGCGGCATCGAGCGTTGCGTAAGCGGCGGGCTGATGCCGCAGGTTCACTGCGACAACCTTCACCGTGACTTTCTCGCGTCCGCCGAGACTGAGCAGGTCGACGGCTTCGAAAACCTGTCCGACGCCGCCGGCGCCGAGGTGACTCACGATCCGATAACGGTCCTTGAGCACGCTGCCGGGAACGATGTTCTCGGGATCCGCCGGGTGACACGTGGCCGCGACGATGGCAGCCGAATCGAACCATTCGATGGGTCCCGTCAGAGGCGTGGCAGGGGCGAGGTCATGCGCCGTCTCGATGCGCTTGTGAGTCGTACGTTCGATGAGCGCGTTCAGGAGCCGGTCGGTTTCCCGCATGCGATCGGCTGTCGTGGGGGCCGGCCTCGGTGATTCGGGCGGCAGCATTCCGGAATCGATCCAGACGGTGCGATCGGTCTGGAAGCCTTCGAGCGCATCGAGCAGGGAGCGGGCCACGCTGCGCGTAATGCGTTTGTCCTTCATCGCGGCTTCGACGCGCAGATTCCAGAAACGCGTGCCGACGGGATCGGCTTGTACCGATGCAAGCAACGACTGGCAGGCGGCGTCGAGCGTGATCGACTGCCCGCGCAGATCCTCGATGATCTGGTCGACGTGCTTCCCCATGGCCTGATTCCTTGTGCGTTCCGGAAGTCCGGTTTCCATTCGGCGGTCCGGCAGTGCATACCGGTACATCGCGCATGGTTTGAAGAATATTCACCGCCTGTGCACCCAGGATGTGAACGCCGGCTCATTTTTCCCGGCCGTTCGGCGGATTGCATGCAATTGTTCGTGGGTATCCGCTGACCGGAACGCGATTGCACCGGCTTATGTATAGCTGTTCGCTCCGCGGGTCGACAATGTGGGTCCGGCTTACAGAGCCGAGGCATGTCTGCACGAGGCCCCTCCCAGCCTCAGGCGATCGCTGCCCGCTCGACTGGCAGCGGTATGACTTCCGCCTTCGGCAGTTCCGCGACGGCGGCCTTGCGGGTGCGGACCCGGGGGATCGGATCGTCGCCGTGCAGTTGCTGATTGGTATTGGCGAGCCAGCGTTCGATGTGACGACGGAAGCGTTCGATGGAGCGGCCGCGAAAGACGACTAGGCCCGTGCCGTCGTACATCTGCTCCTGGACCGCCGTCACGTGATACCACCACTGCAGACGTTCGAGCCGGTCGCCGTTGAAGTACGGTAATGAAATCGAAAAGCGGCGGCCTCGCCGGGTGGGTTCCGTTTCGGCGAAAGCGAAGTAGTCTTCGAGTGCACGCGGCAGTTCGATGAGCGTCATCCGATCTCTTGTGGGAAGGATTAACGACGCGACGATCATAGCGAGTCGCCGTGATGCGTTCCAAGAGGGCGGAGCGCTTCGCATCGAACTTTTCTTCGGGCATCTGCGTTCGCGACGATGCGTCGCACCGATTTCAGGCAGACGGGCTGGCAAATGCGGACGCGACGTGATAACCCGGTGCACGATTCGCAACGAAGCGATTCACTGGAGCAACTTCGATGTCACGGCTTTGCACGATTTTTCTGGCGGCGGCGATGGCGGGGCCCGCGATCGCGGCGGATTCCAGCGTCATCGATCCTCAGCGCCTGTCCGATGCGGTGCGCGTGCTGGCTTCCGATGAGTTCGAGGGTCGCGCTCCCGGTACGGCGGGCGAGACGAAGACTGTCGAATGGCTTTCCACTCGCTTCCGCGAACTGGGCCTGCAGTTCGGCGGCGAACGCGGGAGCTGGACGCAAACCGTTCCGCTGGTTCGTACGCAGATCGGCGCTCCGGCTGCACTGAGCGTGGCGATCCAGGGGAAAGAACGCGCATTCACGCAGGCCGACGACATCTACGTCAGCACGGTGCGCAAAGTCGACCGCGTATCGATCAAGGCAGCGCCGATGGTGTTCGTGGGCTACGGCGTTACGGCGCCTGAGCGGCAATGGGACGACTACAAGCAGGTCGACCTGCGCGGCAAGGTCGCCGTGTATCTCATCAACGATCCGGATTTCTACGCGAAGACGGGCGAGCCGGTCGCGGGGAAGTTCGGCAACCGGCGCATGACGTACTACGGTCGCTGGACCTACAAGTTCGAAGAGGCTGCGCGACGCGGTGCCATCGCGGCATTGATCGTTCACGACACCGATGGCGTCGGTTACGGCTGGTCGACGGTGACTGCGCCTGCGGGAGAGAACTACGACATCGTGCGGAAGAACCCTGAAGAGCGAATTCTGATGCAGGGTTGGCTCGCGAGCGCCGCGGCGAACGAGCTGTTCAAGTCAGCAGGACTCGATCTCGCTGCATTGAGCGAACAGGCACGCCGCGCCGACTTCAAACCGGTGGAACTGAAGAACGCCCGCTTCACCGCGAATCTGCCGGTGACGGCGACGCTGGCGGAGAGTCGGAACGTGCTGGCCAAGATCCCGGGCAGCAAGCGGCCCGATGAAACGATCATGTTCGCCGCTCACTGGGATGCCTACGGCATCGGTCCGGCCGATGCGCAGGGCCGCAAGATCCGTCCTGGCGCCAATGACGATGCGTTGGGCGTGGCCGGCGTGATCGAGCTGGCGCGAGTCTTCAAAGCAGGACCACAGCCGGAACGCACTCTGGTCTTCGCCGTCTGGACGGCGGAAGAGCGCGGGCTGCTGGGCTCGCAGGAGTATGCGGCGAAGCCCCTGTATCCGCTCGAGAAGACTGTCGCGAACCTGACGCTCGATATCCTGCAGACCGCGGGTCTGGCGAAGGACGTCCTCCTTGTTGGTGCGGGACAGAGTGAACTGGAAGACGATCTCGCCCGCGCCGCCGCCAAACAGGACCGCATCGTCACGCCGGAATCCTTGCCCGAGCGCGGCTTGTTCTATCGGGCCGACCACTTCCCGCTGGCTCGCAACGGAGTCCCGGTGCTGCTGCTCATGGCGATCAGCGGTCCGGCGGATATGCGCGAGGGCGGTCGCGAGGCTGGTCAACGCTGGCTGGAAGGCTACATGCGCTGTTATCACCAGGCGTGCGACGCCTGGGATGCCAGCTGGGATTTCCGCGGCGCCGCGCAGGATGTCGAGCTCTTCCACACGATGGGCAAGGATCTCGCGAACTCGACTCGCTGGCCGCAATGGCGCAAGGAGTCGGAGTTCAATGCGGTCCGCGAGGCCAGCAAGTCGCAGCGACGCTGAGCGGCGTCAGGCGGAGTAGATTTCTCCGCCGGGCACCTTCTTGAACTTCGAACGGAACTGCTTGTTGTCGCCGTCGACGCAGAAGATGAGCGCATCGCCCGGAATCTTCACGGCGCCGCACAGCGCATCGACGAGTTGCTGCGACGCCCGGGAGGACTCCAGTTTCCACCAGCGGTTCTTGCGGCGCACCGCGAGGACGTAGAAAGGAAGGTGGGCATAGTGTCGCGTCTTTTTGCGGACCAGCCAGGCGTTACGCACTTCGGGGAACGTTCGTAGCTTATCGACGACTTCCTGCACGGTCGGTGGCGGCAGTTCGTGCGGGAGCAGCGTGTCGGAGGTAAGGAGCTGGCCGCGCTCGCGGCGTGCGAGCTCATCCCGCTGACCCGCCTCGCTCAGGTCATCGATATGCGAGCGGGCTTCGGCATTGCGGCCGTGGCGCCGCAGGTACTCCACGATCTGGAATCCGCTGACCTGTGCAAGCGTCTGATCCAGTCGGCTTGCTCGTTGCAGCAGTTCGATACCCGCATCGTCGTCGCTGTCGAGCTTCAGGCGGCCGACTGCGAACAATGCCGCAGCGTTTTCGGGCGCACGCTGCAACACGGCTTCGTAGAGTGGCCGGGCGGCCGCGGAATCCATCAGTTCTTCGGTCAGCGAGGCACGATTGAGCGCATCGTCGATGGATAGCTCTCCCGTTGCTGCCGCCGCTTCGAGCTCCGTAAGGCGCGAGCGGGATTCCGTCACGTACTGGTGCCGCTCGCGCCACCAGTCGCGCACGTTCTCATGCCACAGGCGATCGAACTCGGCTTCCAGCGTCGCGCCGAACGTGCCGAGGAGCGTCTCGGCGGCCGTCGCGGTGATCGTGCCGGGCAGCGTTGCTCTTGCGCCCAGCGCGTTGAGGCGATCGGTGAGGCACGGATGCGTGTCGTCGAAGCCCGTCCGGCGCTTGAGTGCGGATTCGAGCGTGACGCTGGCGTCGCCCTGCGGCCTCGGTTGAGCGAACGCATGGCGCAGCATCGAGAAGGGCTGCGCTCGCGGCTGGTCGCGTTCGTCCGCTTCCCTGAAGATGTTCTTCCAGTACTCGGATTGAAGGAACTGCGCCTGCAGTTCGACGCGCACCAGCGCCGCGCCGGCGACATCCGCACCCGCGGCGGCGGCGGCCATGCGATCGGCTTCGTACTCTTGTCGCCGTGCCTGCACGAACGAGAAGGCGCCGAACGTCGGTGCGTACCACTTGAAGAAAGGAACGAACAGGAAGCTGCCCCAGTGATCGCTTTCCTCCAGCGCATGGGAAAGCCGCGCCCAGCCGGCACGCAGCCGATAGATCCACGCGCCGAATTTCCCGTGCTGCCCGGACAGATGGCCCAATTCGTGGGCGACGACGGACCGGAACTCCTCGACGCTGAGCGCCTGCATGAGCGGCAACCCGAGCACGAGGTAGTTGCGGGGCCAGCCGAAAACGCCGAGACGCGGATGCTGGACGACGGCGGCGTTGAAGTCGTGCGTGATGAGGACGATGTCGGCCCGCGGCGCACCCGTCTTGCGTCTTACGTCGTCGACAAGGTCGAACAGCGCAGGCGCTTCTTCGCGTGCTATGACCCTACCCACGGGAGGGGCTACGCGGACGAACATTGCCGTGAGTACGGCCCAGACCAACGGGATCACGAAAATGCCCAGCTTTGCGGCGATCACCGCGCCGGAGCCGTGGAGGATCATCCATCCGAAGGCGCCCAGGACGAGCAGCAAGAGCATGAGGATCGCCGCGACGTAGGCGTATCCGAGGACGGCAAGTCCCCCGAGCTGGAGGCGGTAGAGGGAGGGGTGTTCCCGCGCGTCGGCTTCGATGCGCGCGACGAAATTCTCGTAGGCTTCCTGGTTCATTGTTCTGTCTTCCTGCCCCGATTTTCAAATCATAAGGCGGCCGGTCCGCCCCGGCCCGGCCATTCGACAGAAGGGTGAAATTTTTTTCGTCGGTCGTGTCGATCCGGGCGTTTGCCGTTCGACGTACTCATGAAAGGGCACGAAGGCTGCCCTCCGGTGTTGAACGATCAGGAGATAAAAGCCATGCGATTCATGATGTTGATGATCCCGAAGGGGTATGAAACCGCTCCGGCCGGCACGATGCCGGACGCAAAAGCCGTCGAAGCGATGATGAAGTACAACGAGTCCCTGCAAAGGGCAGGCGTCCTGCTCGCGCTCGACGGATTGCACCCGCCTTCGATGGGCGCCCGGGTTTCTTTCGCCGACGGCAAACCCAAAGTCACCGACGGTCCCTTTGCCGAGGCGAAGGAAGTGCTCGGCGGCTACTGGATGATCCAGGTGAAGTCGCGCGAGGAAGC
>JACZCZ010244327.1_pt1 | contig 37713 bp, 39 predicted proteins | sample 8641811 | NCBI WGS metagenome assembly JACZCZ01 (sample SAMN15324610, study PRJNA640507) | soil metagenome | isolation source: intercropping peanut in the first line | place: China: Luxin town, Laibin City, Guangxi Province | collected 2019-07-25 | depth 10cm m | reverse complement strand
CCGGCGCGCTTGCGGCCCGACGGTCGAGTTGTAGGCGCTCGATGATTTCGCCGACCGGCAGCGGCTCTCCGCCCGTTGTCCGGCCGGCGTCCGAACGTGGCGAGCGTCTGTCGCCCATCGCCCTGCTCAACGCGTCGGGCTGTAGTCGCGGTCGGGATTGCGCAGCTCAGGCGGCCGCTTTTCGATCGCGCGCAGGTGCACGGGCTCGAGCGGCTGACCGAACTCGATGCGACGGGCGAGGTGCTCGCGGAGGTGGTCGACGAACTGGTCTCGATGCTCTTGGCTCGTGTACTGCCGATCGGCGAGCGCTCGGCCCATCTGCAGTTGGAGGTAGGAGCCTTCGAGCTCGGGATGGCGCTTGATCGCGTCGGCCGGCGTGATGGAGGTGTCGCGCACGATATCGGCGAGCTTGCGGCGCTCCTCGAGGAAGCTCGTGCGCTCGACGATCCATTGATTGCGGTGAGTCGCGATCGCTTCGCGCCCGATGTCTCGCCCGTGGTCGTCTTGTTTCGCCGCGAGCACCGTTACCGGCGTCTTGCCGACCGCGCGCAGGGCGATCTCGTCGCCGATGCCGGGGGTACTCAGCGAGTTCCGAAACGCTCGCTCGAGATCCACGCCCCAGATCTCGCGTTCACCACGCTCGGTCTCGATGCGGACGAAGTACGATATCGGCTCCTTCGGGTCGTGGGCGTACTTCGACGGTCCGTGATCAAGGAGCTTGCCGACGATCAACGCATTGTCGGGCGCCCGGCTCGCCGGCGATCCGCCGGCTTCGGGAGCCGTCACAGGCTCGGGCTTTGCTTCCGAGGGCGCCGCGCCGCGGCGGGCGGTGAGCGCGCGCTCGAGGCGCTCGCGCTCGAACGCACTGGGCTCGTAGCCGCGCACCACGAGTCCGACGAGACTTGCGGCGAACCAAGCTTCCTTCCTGAAGAACTCGGTGCCTCCGACGGTGAGCGCACCGCGGCCGGCTTCGTGCGCAATGGCCACCATGCTCTGAATCACGATCGCGTTTTCCGAGCGCGTCGTAAGCCGGTTGCCCTGATGCGTAAATGCTTCGGTGCCGTCCGGAAAGTGAAACTTGTTGCCGATCTGGATGAACCTTTCCTGCACCGAGTCGGGAACGCGCCACGCTCCCGCCGGCGCGGACGACGCTTTGACGTCTGCATGCTGAGGGGCGGCTTCACCGGGCGGCACTGCGCTGCCGCGCTCCGGCGGCGTCGCCTTCTTCGCAGCGCTGTCTGCAGGCTTTTCTTTGCCTTTGGCGCTCGAGCGACTCGAAGAAAAATCGATGAAATTGGATGCTGGCTCGCCGGCTGTCACATTGTTGTCGGCGGGCGCGGCCGGCGGCTCTCGCTTCGCTCCCTTGGCTCGCTTGCGAGCGGTGGACTCTTCGGGCGGATCGTCAGGTGTCTCAGACACGAGTTCTCCTAGTGTTCACGCAGTGCGGCGACGAACGACTCGACGGCAGCGTCCAGCTCATCCTTGGTCAGGCGTTCGCCGTCTGCCTTTTGGGGAAGCACCACTTGGTCGAGATCGGCATCGAAATCCTCCAGAGTCAGTTCCTCGATGTGCGCAATCTCTTTCTGAGTGGCCCGACGCCCGCGGCGACGGCGCGGCGGTTTGGCGGCCGCTGCAGGCGCCGCTCCCTGCGCATCCACGTCGGTGCTCACAGTCACCGGCGACGCGCGTGGCGGGAAGAACGGAGTCTCCCCGTTCGCCAAAGCCGGCGACGCGTAACGCGGTGGCGCGCCGATGAGCCGCTTGAAACGCCGGTCGTTGAAGTAACGAATCTTCTTGCATCGCACCGGCCGGATTCCTTCGTAGAAGACGATCGCTTCATCGCTTCTCATTGCCTGGACTTCCTGCGGCAGCATCAGCGGCCGGCGCTGCTCGCTGACGCTCACGCTGCGCGAGCGCTGTGACTTGCCGAAGAGCTCAAACGCGGGCTTGGAAACTGAGCGCGCCTTGACGGTGATCGTTCCAAGCTCCTCCGATATCTCGCGCGCGTCGGAGTATTCAACCTCTCTCGAGGATGGTGAACGCCTGTGCGAGGCGTTTGAGATCTGTAAGGAGTGGCAACCCGACATCAATCTGGAGTTCGATCAAGCGGTACTGCTAGCGCGTGGTGTCAAGAGTAATAAAGAGATTGAATTGGCCCGCTGCTCTGTGTGCAGACGCGCGCTGCTCATCGACAGACTGGCAGTTCTTCAGTACAGATGCGATTGGTGTCGCAGGCAAGCGCGCAAGAATCCCGCGCAGCGCCGCCGGCAGCGTGCACATCCCGTCAGTCCTTAACTAGTTGAATGTCGACAACTCAGTTCGGCTCGAAACAGCGCAAACGAAAGGAGACCGGTCAAGCCAAAATCAGCAATAGCCTTCCGATACGCTCACAAGACAAACTCATAGTAGACCAAAGGCACACCGCGATAGACGTTGTGGCCTAGCTTCTTGAAGCCGCATTTCTTGTAGAACGGCCCTGCGCCAGCGGCACCGTCATATGCGTCGAGGCGGATCGCATCTGCCGTCCATTCCTTCGCCATTACCTTTACTCGGTCGATGAGCTGACGGCCGATACCAGACCGCTGCAAGTCGGGCGACACATCGACGTTATACAAATAGACGGCCTTGCACGCGGGGGTGAAGTACTGAAGATCCACTGCCCACGGCTTCTTCGTCCCCATGCTCACGAGACCCACGATTCGCCCCCGGCGTGTTGCCACGAGGATGCGCGATGACTTGAGGCTGCGAGCTACGCCTTTCTCGCTGATCGTCGTGGCGTAACGATCGTCGCCGAAGCGTTCAGCCTGATCCGCATCGATGGCGAGCCGGAGCTCGAGGAGTGCCCGTAAGTCAGCCTCGGTCGCGAGTCGAAACGATAGAGCGCTCACGCAGGTTTTCCGGTCCCGCGCAGTGCTCCAAGACCGAATCGAAGCGGCCAAGCTGCCAAGCGCGACGACGAGCAGAACGAAGACGATCAGCAAATACGTTCCTTGAGACATCGAGACCAAGCCTGCCGTGCCACCCTCCAAGGGCTGGGCTCGCCATTCTTCGAAGTTACCCAACACCGAGCCGAAGAAAAGGCTCGCCGTCGCCGCCCATGCCGCAATCTGGTACGGGCTGCCCTTCGCCCAATTGCGACTACTGATCGGCCCGCCAGCTACGAGGAAGCCGCCGTGAGCCCAGTCCGCGAGGCCGAGCGGGGCTGTCGTGATTTGATCGAAGTGCGCGCACGTCACGGCGCAAAGAAAGAACAGTCCGAATGCGAGCGCCATCGTTGGCTTGCCTAGGAAAGTCATTGCGCTTCTCCTGATGCAGGTGGACGCGAGCCGCCAGCAGCGCTCTAACCCTCGCGCATTGGAATGTCTAGCGCTGCCGGAAGCGGCTCGCCGACGCAGATGCGGTGTCCGTCTGGATCAGCTACTTCGAACTCAACCTGCCCATAGAACGCGCGCTCCGGACCGCGGAGCAGTACGGTTAGCTCTTTGGCTGCCTCGGCTAGAGACAGCAGATTGCCACCGTGCACGCGGAGATAGACGTCCCATTCTGAGTGGACGCTGCTCGGTCGTTGCTGTTCGGCCACGTCCTCGCTCCCCTGGAGCATGATCTGTGCTCCGTCGCGACAGAGAATGGCAAAGCTGTGCGGCGGCGAGTCGGGACAAGGGTCGGCCGTGAATCCGAAGACGGACGAGTACCACGCGATGCTACGCCCCACATCCAAGACCTTGAGGACCGGAACAGCACAGCCAATGGTGAACATCGCGCTTTCCATCTAAGGTCCCGCTGCTCAATCAGCAGCACGTAGTCGACTGACTCGCGCGCGGTGGACACAGCACGTCTCCGAACGAACAAAAGACGCAACAGTCGCCCGGCTTTGGCCGCAAGAGCGTGCCGCAGCCGACACACTCAAAGAAGTACACGCAAGCATTGGTTGGCATCGTTTCAGCCGAGACATGTGCGCATACAGGGCATGTCAGGCGACTGACCGTAGCTGGCGAAGCCGCGTTGGACATCACGGATGCGGAACCGAAGCGAGCAGCTGGTGTACGCGCTGCGCGAACGCTTTGCTATCGAAGCGTGGCAGATCGGTAACACCGAGCGCCCAAAGCTGATGCATGAAGTACTCCGGTTTCGGCGGGCGCGTTCCGTCCCAGACAGCATCAGGACCGTAGACGAGCCACACATCCCAGGCGTAGACGTCTTCGCCATCGACCTTCAGGCCGAGCCCTTCGGATAGTTCCTCGCCGAAAGAGCCGCTTGGATTCCAATAGTGAAGCACGTGATCGTTGTGAAGCAGCGTCGCCGCCTCCGGAACATCCTTTGCCTTCGGCGGCGGCGTCATCCGCGGGACGTGAACAACAAACGTCTGCAAGCGGGGATCATTCGTCTTCGACAGCAAGTCCCTGTTCATGTCGTCGAGCCCGCGCAGACATCCGGGGCAAATCGGATCGACCACGAACAGCACGCGCACCGATCCCTTGGCGGCGTTGAAGTCGTCGCGCAACTGAGCAGCACCTTCATCCAAGTGTTTGTAAGTGGCTCTATCAGCCGATTGCGCGATGCTGGCCGCGGCTAAGACCGAGATCGCGACTAGTTGGCGAAGGCTGTTGGGCATATGTCCTCCGTTCAAACGAGTGTGACACGCATAGTGAGAGCGATTGCCGAGAGTGCCACCACGACAGCGGCGGCGATCCAGACGAACATTTGCAGGCCACGGCGGTTTGCCGGTGCGCAGGTGCCGTCGGCGCACGCCTCTTTTCGGCGGTAGGCCCACCAAAACGCCAGCCCTAGGAACGCGGCAGCGCCGATAACCCCGTAAGGCAGTAGAAACGCGAGACGCGCGAAGGCAACTGCCCCTGCGACGCCCAGCAGGGAGACTGCCCAAGGGACGGTGCAGCAGAGCCCAATTGCGGCTGCGAAACCGCTGAGCCCAAATGCTCCGGTGGCTGCACCGATGATCCGTACCTTTTCGCTCACGGCTATCGATCGTTGCTACTAGAGCGCTACGATAACCTCCGTACCCGGGTACGGAGTCAAGTGTGGCGCAAACCTACACAATCAGTCGGCTCGCGGCCGCAGCTGACGTCAATGTCGAGACGATTCGTTACTACCAGAGACGCAGACTCATGCCAGAGCCCGCGCGTCCGGCCGGCGGAACTAGGCTGTATACGGACGCTGACGTTCAGAGGTTGCGTTTCATCAAACGTGCGCAGCTGATGGGCTTTGCCCTCGATGAGGTCGCGAACCTATTGAACTTGAGGGCGCGTCGCTCGTGTCGGACGACTCGCGATCTGGCCGCGTCCAAGCTTCAATCCGTCGATGCGCGCATTCGCGAGCTACGTCAGCTGCGAAAGGAACTTGCGGCGCTCGTGGCGCAATGCGATACGAACGCTAGCGATTCAGAGTGTCCGATCCTGGATCGCCTCGGCTGAAGCTAGCGTGCGAATTCGCCGCGAGGCTCAACCGCTCACCGCAAGATCTTGTCGATTCCGAGGCCAACGCGACCTGCTTGGTGTCGATCACCTCAGCCGGCTGGAGGCGCCGCGTACGTTCTTTGACCGAACGAAGGCGAAACAGCGCGCTACGAGGCGCTACCGGGCGCGCGATAAAACCGCAGCAAAGCCTCCGCCCGGTGTGCGCATGTTTGTCGTCTGTCCTTGATACATGCGGGCTGCTACTAGCATCACCTTGCCCGCGTACGCATACACGCGCACATCCACTTTGAGCGCCTCATCAGTAGACACTCCCAAGCGGCGCCGGCTCGGCATGACGAGCTCTTGGGCGACGTAAGGCGACAGCGCAATTTGCTCCCACACTCGTCGCGTGAGCTTGTCACCACGGTAAGCGGCGCGACTTCCGTGACCGGTGGCCGGTTTGAAAAAGAGCTCGCGCCGGCGCGACCATAACCGCTCTCGATTTTCGGCGGACATGGTCTCCGTTCGTGGTATCGCCTCGCGCAGTATCTCGGTAGCACGTGGACTCGCACCGGATCGATGAACAAATGCCGGGTCGCAGAGCAGCGCTAGATTGCGCTTATCCGCGAACAGCGCGTGCGCCCGCGGATGCGGCGTCATGACCACGCCACCGGCCAAGTAAGATGCTTTGATAGTCGCGTGCTCGGGCTTCGCCAACGCGAAGTCCGTGAGCCGGTTGTAGAGCAGGTCGATCAACGCGTCGCCATGATAGAGGCGACCTTCGCGGGCAACGAGCTCGCTCGGATCGCACACGATGGCGCGGATCCCGCGTCGACGTAGCAGCTCCGCGACCAGCAGGAACTCGGGGTACAGGTACTGCTGTGCGGGCGCCTCGTCCACTATCGCGACAACACGCAGCGGCGTGTCCGCGCGCTGCATGCGCCACTCCGTCATGAAGGTATCGAGCAACGCACGTTCTGCGATTACGCCAGCGGGCGCCGTGTCCAAACCTTCAGCCTCGTTGCAGCAAAGACTTTGAAACCGTCCGAGCACCGCATTGAGGAAGGCGCCTCCCGGATTCGTGTTGATCTCGATGAGGCGCGGCCCAGCCGCTGCCACGTGGAAGTCGTAGCTCAACAGTCCGCCGACCGGTCCCGGATCGAAGCGCGCTATCTCGGGCGCCCAACCCATGACGGCGTCTCGAAAAGATGGCGTGCGAACGACCTCCTCCACCGCCGTCACAACCTCAGCCATACGTCGGAGCGACTCTTGGTCCACGAAAACAGGCGAGGCCGAAAACAGGTGCTCGTGGTTAGTCCACACTGCAGGGGAAAAAACATCACCGAATTCGGTGTGCAGTGATTGCCTCAGCTGCGACACATCGAAGGTCACGCAGTAGCAGGTCTGGTTCAAAACATCCGCCGTGGATCCGGGCGCGCAGTCGGAACTGCCGCAATCATCGCCGGCTACCCCACGAGCGGTTGTCGCGCCGCCCGTCATGGGGACCGCGGGAGACCGTTTGATTTCGTTGCTCATGACTGCGCAGCAGTCACCCTCGCGGGCGGAAGCGCGCGCAAGAACATCGTCGCCAGCAGAGTTCCGGCCATTTGAGCCGCGATGAAGCCAAGCACGCTTGCGGGACTGATGCCCGAAAACGTGTCGCTCAGCGAACGCGCAATAGTCACGGCGGGATTGGCGAAGGACGTCGACGCCGTGAACCAATACGCACCGGCGATGTAGAGGCCAACTGCGTAGGGGACCGCTGCGGGCCTTTCACGGAGTAGCGAAAATACAGTGATGACTAAGCCGAATGTCGCGACCGCCTCGGACAACCATTGGCCGGCGCTGGTCCGCAAGTGAGTCGACGACTGGAGTACGGGTAAGTCGAACATCGCATGAGCTAGGAAGACGCCAAGCACTGCGCCGCAGGTCTGGGCGACGACATAGCCGACAAACGTCGACGCGGCGATCTCCCTCCGCAGCAGAAAGACCAGACTGATAGCGGGATTCAAGTGAGCGCCCGAGATCGGCCCGAAGACGAGAATCAGCACGACGAGCGTCGTGACTGTACCGAGTGTGTTGCCGAGCAGAGCGACGGCGTCGTTACCCGCGGCAAGGTTTTCAGCCATGATGCCGGACCCGACGACGGCCGCCAGAAGGAGCGCCGTCGCGACACCCTCGGCGACGAACGACTTCACCTCACGCACTGGCTGGCATGTCTCGCCCGATCTCGTGCAGACGCTTCTGCAGGCTCAGCTTGTCAAGCGACTTGATCGGCAGGTTGACGAACGTGCTAATCCGATTGTTCAGCATCCGTAGGGTTTCGGCGAATGCCAATCGCCGCTCCGCTTCGTTGCCCTCCGCTGCGGCGGGATCAGGTAGCCCCCAGTGCGCCGTCATCGGTTGCCCCGGCCAAATGGGGCATGTTTCGCCTGCTGCGTTGTCGCAAACGGTGAATACGAAGTCGAGAGCCGGCGCGCCCGGCTCGGCAAACTCGTCCCAGCTCTTCGACCTCAAGTGTTCCGTCGGATAGTTCTGGCGCCTCAACAGCTCCAGCGCGTACGGATGAACCTCCCCTTTCGGAAAGCTCCCCGCGCTGTAACCGCGAAAGCGCCCACGGCCAAGTCGGTTCAGCGCACTCTCCGCAAGAATGCTTCGCGCAGAGTTACCCGTGCAAAGGAACAAGACGGCGTAAGTTTTCTCGATCATGCTCGCTTTCTCGTGCGCTTTGGCCGTGCACTGATTCCGCACAGCTCGGGCTGGCCGCCGCAACAGTCGTTGATCAGGAAGCCGACGAGCGCTTGCGTTCCTTCGGCGTTTATCGAATACAAGATCCGCTGACGCTCGCGCGACGACTTGATCAAGCCCGCGCGTTCGAGCTGAGCCAGATGGGTGCTGAGCGTTGATGCCGGCACGTCCAGCCGCATCGCGATCTGCCCAGCGGGCATGCCATTGGGCGCTGCGCTGACAAGGAGTCGAAACGCTCTAAGCCTCAGCTCATGAGCGAGGGCTGCGAATGCTTCCGGGTTCATATTTCGGAGTTTCCCGAAATACGGAACGTGGGTCAACCCGTCGAATGCCCTTGCACCGTTGGAGAGGCCGCCGACAGGTTTTTGCGAGCCGTCCCAAGTACGCGGATCGACGAGCGCAGAAATAGCGCGAGCAGCGCGATCGCGACGATGACGTCCGGCCAAGCGGATCCGAGCAGAGCGACGGCGATTGCCGTCACTATCACTGCTCCGCCCTCAACAACGTCGTTGCGGGAGCACTCCCAGGCGGACGACATGTTCACATCGCCTGTCTTGAAAGGGTTCAACAGATACAGGCAAAGGCCGTTCGCCGCGAGGTTCAGCGTCGACGCGATGCCCATCGTCTCCGCGACCGGCACCTCGAGGTGCGTCAACCGCCAGACGATCTGCGCCGCAACGGCGACGCCCGCCGCCAGAATCATCAATCCTTTGAAAAACGCCACACGAGCCTTGGCTTGTACAGATGCGCCCACGACCGCGAAGCTGAGCGCATAGGTGACCGCATCGCCAAAGTTGTCGAGCGTCCCGGACAGCAGCGCCGACGACCCGCTCAGGATTGACCCTGCGACCATCATCACGAACGTTACGACGTTGATGGCGAGCACAATGAGCAGCACACGCCGCTGGCGCGCCGCCAACGCTCGCGTATCGACCTCGCAACCACAGCAGTCGCTCATGGGTTCATCTTAACCAAGCCCGAGCTACTCGACGCGCTTGATCTCGGTCACCGTGGCATCCATACCGCCCGCGATCGTGAACTTGAAGTCGACGCGCTGGCCCGCTTCGATACCGCTTGCGGAGCTCGGGTTTGCCAGCTTGAAGGTCATCGACATCGCCGGCCAGTTCGCGCTCGCGACGGGCCCGTGTGAGATGTTGACCGTACCGGCCGCTTGATCGATCGAGTTCACCGTGCCCTGCGCCATGTGTGCGGGTTGTTGCGTGGACTGAGCCATGTTCGGCATGCCGGGCATCGCGCCGCCCGAGCCGCTGTTGGCGGTTTCGCCGCTCGGCGAACCGCAACCCGCCAGCAGCATCCCCGCGATCGCAGATACGCAGATCCAATCTTTCGTGTGCACAGACATCTAAGTTCTCCTAGAGAAAGTAAAGGCGCTTAACGGTAGGACTGATACGCGACAGCGCTGCCGTCGCGGCGAATCAAAAGCACGTCATAGGGATCGCGGACACCGCCGTAGACGGGCCCGTCCATGCCGGGCGAGCCGCGCGGCATCGCAGGTACAGCCAACCCGATAGCGTCCGGCCGCTCCTCGAGCACGCGTTTGATCTCGCGCGCCGGGACATGCCCCTCGATCGCGTAGCCGCCGGTCTCGCCCGTGTGACACGACCCGAAGTTGATCGGCATTTTCAACCGCGATCGCGCGTCGGAATTGCCGCCGTCGTGAGTGGTGACGTCGAAACCGTTGGCTTCGAGGTGCTTGATCCAGTCGTGGCAGCAGCTGCACGAAGGACCCGTCCAAACCTCGATGCGAGCGTTATCCGCCGCGCGCAGGCGCAGCGAGGTAGCTACAAGCGGTGCGAGTAGCAATGCCGACGAGACCGCCCGCCTCGTCTGCTTCTGTGTGAGCACTTTCATGAGTCGACTCCTCTGTATATAGGTGAACCAATCTCGGTGGCGGCTCTGGGCCGGCGAAGCAACAGATACGCGGCCGGGATGACGAACAAGGACAACAGCGGCGCCGTCACCATGCCTCCGATCATCGGCGCCGCAATGCGTTGCATGACTTCCGATCCGGTGCCGCCACCCCACATGATGGGCAATAGCCCGCCGAGAATGACGGCGACGGTCATCGCCTTCGGGCGCACGCGAAGGACCGCGCCATGGCGGATGGCGTCGAGCAGATCGGTGGCACTGATTCGCCCGTTCGTCGTGGCGTCGTGCCAGGCATTCCGCACGAACAGCAGCATGACAACGCCGAACTCGGCCGCAACGCCGGCGAGCGCAATGAAGCCTACTGCGCTCGCCACGGAGAGGTCGTGCCCCAGCAGGTACAAGAGCCAGATGCCTCCGACGAGTGCGAAGGGCAAGGACGCCATGATGAGCAGCGCTTCGTCATGACGTCGAAACGTCAGATACAACAGAACGAAGATGATCGCGAGCGCCACGGGCACGGCTATGCGGAGCTGTGCGGCCGCTCGCTCGAGATACTCGAACTGCCCAGACCATGAGATCGAGTAACCCGGCGGCAGCGTCACGTTGGCGGCAACCGCCGCCTGCATATCCACGACGACCGAGCGAAGATCGCGACCCCGTACGTCCACGTAGACCCAACCGGACAGCCGCGCGTTCTCGGTCTTCAGCATCGGCGGGCCGTCGACAATCCGAATGTGCGCGACGTCTCCGAGCACGATCTGCGCGCCGCGCTCGGTGACGATTGGCAGTCGCTCGAGCCCGCCCAGCGAGTCGCGAGTCTCGCGCGGATAGCGCACGCTGATCGGGAAACGCGCGAGACCCTCCACGGTCTCGCCGACGTTTTCGCCGCCGATCGCGGTGGCGACGACGGAATGCACGTCCGCGACGTTCATACCGTAGCGAGCGGCCGCCTCGCGTTTGATGTCGATGTCGATGTAACGGCCTCCGGTCAGTCGCTCCGCAAACGCCGACGTGACGCCCGGTACGTTCGCCACTGCACGCTCGACGGCTGCAGCCACCTCATCGATCTGCGCGAGCTCGGCGCCCGCAACCTTGATGCCCACGGGGCTCTTGATGCCCGTAGCCAGCATGTCGATGCGGTTCCGGATCGGCGGAACCCAAACGTTGGAAAGGCCTGGCACTTGCACCGCACGATCCAGCTCCGCGATCAGCGCGTCCTGCGTCATACCTTCGCGCCACTGCTCGCGCGGTTTGAACTGGATGATCGTCTCGAACATCTCGAGCGGCGCGGGATCCGTCGCTGTCTCGGCGCGACCGGCTTTGCCGAACACCGTGGCAACCTCGGGGACGCTCTTGATCATTCGGTCAGTCTGTTGAAGGAGCTCTGACGCTTTGCCGGCGGACAATCCCGGCAACGCGGTCGGCATGTAGAGCAAGTCGCCCTCATCGAGTGCCGGCATGAACTCCGCACCGACGCGCTGTAGGGGCCAGAGCGCCGACAGCAACACGATGCCGGCGCCCACCAGAACGAGCACCGGCGCACGTAACGCCGCGTCGAGTACCGGCTTATATGCCGCGATCAATGTGCGGTTCAACGGATTGCTGCGCTCGTCGGGTAACCGTCCTCTAATCAGATAGCCCATGAGGACCGGAACGAGCGTTACCGCAAGGCCGGCGGCGGCCGCCATTGCATAGGTCTTGGTGAACGCGAGCGGCGCGAACAATCGCCCTTCCTGAGCCTGCAGCGTGAAAACCGGTATGAACGACAGCGTGATGATCAGTAACGAGGAAAATAATGCCGGACCGACCTCGGCGGCGGCGTCGCCGATGACGCGCCAGCGCGCGTCGCCCGTGAGAACCGAGCTCGGATGCTCGTGTCGCCAACGCTCGAGGTGCTTGTGCGCGTTCTCGATCATGACGACGGCCGCGTCGACCATGGCGCCGATCGCGATCGCGATGCCGCCGAGCGACATGATGTTCGCGTTGACGCCCTGCCAACGCATGATGATGAAGCTCGCCAGCACGCCGAGCGGCAGCGAGACGACGGCGACGGCCGCAGAGCGCAGATGAAACAGGAACGCGAAGCACACGAGCGCGACGACGATGAACTCTTCGACGAGCTTGTAGCCAAGATTCGCGACCGCGCGCTCGATGACGCCGGAGCGGTCGTAAACGGGGACAACTTCGACGCCGTCCGGTAGGGCCGCCTGCAGCTCCGCGAGCTTCGCCTTGACGGCGCGGATGGTGTCGAGCGCGTTCTGGCCGCTGCGCATGACGACGATGCCGCCGGTCGCCTCGCCCTCACCATCGAGCTCGCTGATTCCACGCCGCATCTCGGGGCCGAGCTGCACATGCGCGACGTCGCCGAGGCGCACCGGCACTCCGGCCGCTGTCGTGGTTAACGGAATGCCGCGGAAGTCGTCGAGGGATTGGAGATAACCGGACGCTCGTACCACGTACTCGGCCTCGCCGAGCTCGAGCACGGAACCGCCGCTCTCCTGGTTCGCGCCCTCTATCGCCTCGACCACGACTTGATGAGCGATGCCGAAAGCTCGAAGCTTGTTCGGATCGAGCACCACTTGGTACTGCTTGACCATGCCGCCGATGCTGGCCACCTCAGCGACGTTCGGCACCGACTTGAGCTCGTACTTGAGGAACCAATCTTGCAGAGAACGAAGCTGCGAGAGGTCGTGGTCTCCGCTGCGATCGACAAGCGCGTACTGGAAGATCCAACCTAGCCCCGTGGCGTCGGGGCCGAGCGACGCTTCGGCTCCCGCCGGCAATCGTGCTTGCGCTTGGTTCAAGTACTCGAGCACGCGCGAACGCGCCCAGTAGAGATCCGTCCCGTCCTCGAAGAGAACGTAGACGAACGAGTCGCCGAAAAATGAAAAGCCGCGCACGGTCTTCGCGCCGGGCACCGACAACATCGTGGTCGTCAGCGGATACGTCACTTGGTTCTCGACAATCTGCGGCGCTTGCCCGGGATACGTCGTGCGGATGATGACTTGGACGTCCGACAAATCCGGCAGCGCATCGAGCGGTGTGCGCAGTGCCGACCACACACCCCAGACCGCTAGGAGGCCACTCGCAAGTAGCACGAGAAAGCGATTGGCGAGCGACCAGCGGATGCAGGCGGCGATCATTGGCCGGGCTCCGCGGGCTCGATCAGGGTTAGGCGGGGCATGCCATCTGCGCCCATCGTGAACGTGAATCGCACTTCCTGGCCGATCGAAAGCTCCGGCCGCTGCTCGGGAGGCAGAATGAACTGCATCGTCATCGAGCCCCATTCGATCGATGGGATGGGACCGTGCGCCAGTGTCACGGAGCTGTCATCGAGCGAGACTATCCGACCTTCGCCGCTGTGCTCGCGAACCGCTACGTCACCCGCGGGCATGTTCTGCATGCGCGTTGCCGTCGCGCGCAAGCTCGCTTCCGAGTCGAGTAGAAATTGGCCCGAGACGACAACCGACTGACCCGGCTCGAGCCCGCTCATCACCTCCGCGTTGCCGTCATTCTCGAGCCCGACCTCGACGTCCACGGGACGAAAGGTGCCGCCGCCGTCGGTGAGGATGACAACGGCACGAGTACCGGTCCTGATGATCGCTTCGGACGGAACGACAAGCGCTTCGCGCGCCGCGGCTTCGAGCGAGACGTCGACGAACATGCCGGGTGCGAGCGTGAGCTCAGGATTGGCGAGCTCGACGCGCGCACGAATCGTCCGTGTCACTGGATCGATATCCGGGAGGATCGCCTGCACGTTGCCCCGCAGCTCCGTTCCGGGGAGCGCGGGAGACCGCGCGCTCGCCGGCGCGCCCGGACGTAGCAGCGAGGCCTGGCTCTCCGGAACGGCCACGTTAATCCAAACGGTCGAAAGGCCGTTGATGCGAAATAGAGTCTCGCCGGCCATCACGGTCATGCCTTCGCGTGTGGCGAGGTCGGCGACGACACCCTCGATCGGCGAGGTGAGCGTTATGCGTGGCTGCACAGCGCCTCGGGTCTCGAGGCCGCGGATCTGCTCGTCGCTCATCCCCGCTTGCCGCAAGCGCTGACGCGCGGCATCGACGAGCGTCGCGAGATCGCTCCCGCTGAATCGCCGGACCGACAAGAACTCTTCTTGTGCGGCGATCCACTCCGGTATGTGCAAATCCGCAAGAGGTTGACCCGCTCTAACGCGATCGAGCGTCGCCCGCACGTGCAGCGTCTCGACATAGCCCGAGGCACGCGCCTGCACGACGACCTGATCACGCTCGTTGAAAGCCACTGTGCCGACCGCATCGACGCGCGGTGTCATCGTCTGTCGCACGACCTCCGCGGTTCGAATGCCGAGGTTCTGCTGGATCTGCGGGCTTATGGAGACTCCGCCTCCATCGCTGACGTCCTCATATACCGGCACGAGCTGCATGTTCATGAACGGCGACTTGCCCGGTGCATCGAAACGTCGCCCGGGAACCATCGGATCGTGCCAATACAGCACGCGCTTGCCCGTCGCCTGATCGATGTCACCGGCGCTGAGAGCGCCGCGCCCCGATTGATCCGACGGCGTCGGTGCAGCGCCCGCCATCTCGCGACCTCGCGAGACACCTAGCGAGTAGACGCCGTAGACGATCAAACCAATGAGCGCCAGCGCGCCGACAGCAGCCGCAAGTCGTTGCGTGCCTCTCCTGTTCATTGCACGCCTCCGGCTTGATGACCGCCCGGCACGAGGTAGTTGAGCTCGGCCCACAGCATTGCCGTTTCCAGCTCGAGCTCGAGACACGCAACTTGTGCTTCGATCTCCCCGACGCGCGCCTCCAGAACGGCGTCGAGAGAGCCGGTACGGCTGCGATAGGCCGTAGTCGCAGCAGTGGTACGCTCCGCCGCGAGCGGCAGCAGAGTCGCGGTGTAGCGTTGGAGCCGCTCGCGGTTCGCTTGCCATGACTGCAGCAGCGCCATCGCTTCGGCGAGGTGGCCTCTCGTCTCCTCCTCGCGCTGCGCGCGCGCGCGATCCGCGGTGGCGAGCCGCGCGGCGAGCTCTCGGCCTTGGCGCCTGTTCTCATGCAACTGAATCGGCTTCGACACGTTCAGCGACATCATGTTCGAGTAGTCCGGCCCACGCTGGCTGTACATGACTTCGATAGTCCAATCCGATCGCGTGGCCGCTCGCGCGATCTCAATGTCGGCGCGCGCGACCGCCTCTTGCTTCAGCATCAGCGCGATCTCGGGATGAGCAGCGAGCTGCTCTTCGAGCCCCGCAGAATGGAGCGGCACTGTGCCTATATCCGGAAGCGCGGCCAGCGGCCGCTCTGCAGCGGCCCCGATCCATCGCGCGAGCATCGTCGTCGCGACGAGCCCGTCGCGTACGGCGGCAGCCAATCGGTCCTCGATCGACGCCACGGCAGCTCGTGCGGCGAACACATCGCTTTGCGGGCCTACACCGCTGCGGTAGGCGAGGTCCGCGGCTTCGACTTGCAAGCTCGCTTGATCTCGTTGCTGCGCAACGACTTCGCGCACGTGCTCTCGGAAGTGACGTTCGAGCCACGCACTGGCCGTTTCGCGTTGCAGCTCGAAAAGCGCCAGCGTTCGACCGGCCTCTGCGGCTTCCGCTTCGCGCGCGAAGCGCTCGGCACGCGCGTCGCGTTTGTCATGCCGCGTGAGCTCGCGCGACAGCGCCACGGAGCGCATCGTCATGAAGTCGTCGCTAAGGCTGAATTTGTCTTGCCCGTTGACCGGCACGTTGTTGATGCCTGCCGTCAGGACAGGGTCCGGAGCTTCAGCGGCAGCGGCCGCCATCTCGCGCGCCGCGAGCGCCGCGGCGTCTTCGGCGCGAAGCTGCTGCGATCGATCTTCGGCTAGCCGAAGCGCTTCGTCCAACGCTAATGGCTGAGCGTCCTGCGCGATGGAAACGCCTGAGGCTGCCGTCGCGGAGATCAGCGCGACACAGGATTGAATCAAAGTAGAACGAAACGAATGCACGACCTTCTCCTGGACTGTTCTTGAGCACAAGAAACAGACGGATCACCCGAACGACGCTCGGGTTGAAGGTGTGCGGCTAAACTCGAAGTCGGAGGGTCGCTAGATAGACCGGCGTGTCATTCGACTCGTGGTGCCTCGTTGGAATCGGCACTCTGGGCGGACCGCCGTAGTCACTGAGCTCCAAAGAGACGACCAGCATCAGCGGCGGCGCGAAGTCGAACGGGACGCTCGTCAGAACATCCGCCGAAATCGGATCGCAGGCCCCGCTGACTTGGCTGTCCGGCTGAGCGCAGTCCGACGCAGCCGGGCCCTGATCTGGGCAGCACGGCATCGCGCTCATCGAATCCATCGCGCAGACGCACGCCGCCACCGGACCTGCGTACATGACGCAGAAGGCAATCAAGGCGATCAGGCATCGGTACGGACGCGAAAGCATGTGTTCATCCTACGTCTGGTAGGCGGCCTTTCCAACCACCGTCACTCGGATTGTGTGACTTGGATCCCCTCCGCCTCTCGCCCGGGCACGGCCCGTCAGAGTTTTGTGTGCCGCAGCCGCAACGCGTTGCCCACTACGGAAACGGATGACAAGCTCATCGCAAGGCTCGCGACGATCGGCGATAGCAGCAAGCCGAGCGCCGGGTACAGAACGCCCGCCGCCAGCGGCACGCCGAGGGCGTTGTAGCCAAACGCGAACACGAGGTTCTGGCGAATGTTGCGCATCGTGCGTCTCGACAGGACGATCGCCCGTGCGATGCCGCGCAGGTCTCCCTTCACGAGCGTCACACCCGCCGACTCCATCGCAACGTCAGTGCCGGTTCCCATGGCGATTCCGACGTCAGCCTGTGCCAGAGCAGGAGCGTCGTTCACTCCGTCGCCCGCCATAGCCACAACGGCTCCCTTCGCTTGCAGCTCCTTCACGATGCGCGCCTTGTCCTGGGGCAGTACGTCCGCCATCACCTCATCGACTTGCAGCTCCGCGGCAACCGCGCGCGCAGTTGCGGCGTCGTCACCGGTCAGCATGATGATTCGTACGCCGGCGGCCTTTAGCCTGGCTATCGCTTCCGGCGTCGTGCTCTTGATGGCATCGGCCACGACCACCAAGCCCGCAGCCCGTCCATCGATTGCTACGTAGATCGCAGTCGCGCCCTTCGCACGCTCCTGCGTCGCGGCTTCAGCGAGTGCTCCAACGCCGACCTTGTGTTGCTCCATCAACCGCATGTTTCCGACGAGCACTCTGCGACCGTCCACGGTCGCCCAGACGCCGAGCCCAGGATCGGAGTCGAAACCTTCGGTGCTCGAAACCTGCACGCCGCGATTCGCCGCGCCTTCCACAATCGCACGCGCAAGCGGGTGCTCGCTCGACGACTCCGCGGCCGCGGCTGCACGGAGGACCTCCGCTTCGGCAAACCCGGCCGCGGGCAACACGCGCTGCAGGCGCGGCTTCCCTTCGGTGAGCGTGCCGGTCTTGTCGGCGACCACGGTCGTGACTTTCTCGAGTCGCTCCAAAGCGGCTGCATCCTTGATCAGGACGCCCTCCGTTGCTCCTCGCCCGACGCCAACCATGATCGACATCGGCGTAGCCAACCCGAGGGCACACGGGCACGCAATGATTAGCACGGAGACCGCGACGACAACTGCATGGGACAACTGCGGTGGTGGACCCCACATGGCCCAAATGACCGCAGCCACAACTGCGATGACCAGCACCGCTGGCACGAACACGGCCGACACCTTGTCGACGAGCCGTTGAACGGGCGCGCGCGAGCGCTGCGCCTGCGCCACCAGATGAACGATCTGCGACAACAGCGTGTCGCCGCCGACTCGTTCGGCACGCATGAGCAAGGTACTACTTCCGTTCGTGGTCCCAGCCGACACCGGCGCATCCGGAGTTTTGCGAACCGGCTCGGGCTCGCCCGTCAGCATCGACTCGTCGACATGACTCGAGCCTTCGATGACAACCCCATCGACTGGCACCTTTTCGCCTGGGCGAATCCGGAGATGATCTCCGACTTGCACAGCCTCGAGCGGCACATCCGTCTCGTTGCCTTTGGTGTCGACTCGATGCGCGATCTTCGGCGCAAGCCGCAGCAACGCTCGGATTGCCCCGGACGTTTGGGCTCTCGCACGTAGCTCGAGCACTTGGCCGAGCAGCACGAGTGCGACGATCACCGCCGCAGCCTCGAAGTACAACGGCGGCGCGCCGCTCTCGTCCCTGAAGGACGGCGGCAACAGATCCGGAAACACCGTCGCGGCGACGGAAAACACCCACGCTGTGCCGGTGCCGATCGCGATCAGCGTGAACATGTTGAGGCTCCGGTTCGCCACCGATTGCCAGCCACGAACGAAGAACGGCCAACCAGCCCAAAGCACGACCGGCGTCGCGAGAACGAGCTGCGCCCACGCCACAGCGTTGTGTGGAAACAAACGCATCGGATTGATGGCCGGAAAAAACTCGCCGAGCATCGACCACAGCAGTGGCACGGTCAGCGCGACGCTGATCCAGAACCGCCGCGTCATGTCCTTGAGCTCGTGGTTCTCGCCCTCGTCCGCCGTCGGCGCCAAAGGCTCGAGCGCCATGCCGCAGATGGGGCATGCGCCTGCGGAGTCGCGTCTGATCTCAGGATGCATCGGGCACGTCCACACCGAGCTTGCTGCTTGTGCAGCTTTCTCGGTCGGCTTCTCCGCCTTGAGATAACTCGACGGCGCAGCCACGAACTTGTCGCGACAGCGCGGGTTACAGAAGTAGTACGTCTCGTCACCATGGCGGTGCGACAGTGCACTGGCCGGATCAACACGCATGCCGCAGACCGGATCGATCGCCTCTCCCGCTTTCGGCGCCACGCCGTGGGCCGCGCGATGCGTGTGAGGTACGTGATCACTGTGTGCGTGGTGCACGTGACCGGCGTGATCGTGCTTTGCGTGTTTCATCGTTCGTCCTCGCCGCTCAGTGCGGCAACGATGGGACAGCGCTCTAGGTCGCCGTGCCCCGGGCAGGCATCTACGAGGGTCTTGAGCCCTCGACGAATGCGCTGCAGCTCTTTAATTTTTTGCTCGACTTGATCGAGATGCTCTTCTGCGCGGCGCTTCACGCCGCGCACATCACGGTCCGCCGACAACGACAGGAGCTCCCCGATCTCACTCAATGTGAAACCTAGATCCTTAGCGCGGAGGATGAAGCGCAGGCGTCGTACATCCGCTGTTTCGTACTCGCGATAACCGGACGCTCGGCGAACCGGCTCGGGAATCAACCCGTTTCGCTCGTAATATCGGATGGTGTCGATGTTCACGCCGACCTGCTTCGCGAGCCGGCCGATGGTCATGGTGGACATTTCGTCTCTCCCGTTCACAGTGGAGCCAGCATAGACCCTGGACTCTAGTCCAGAGTCAATATGCCGCGCGTACTTGGCGGCCAGCCCTAGCCTGGGAGAAACCACGCGGATACCCGGCTTCCTAGAGAGGCGGCGTCGCTGCAATTATCGGACCCTTACGGTGGGCCCTGAAACCCGATGACAACGTTGGGCGTCCCGCCAACTCGGGCGAAATCTTGCAGAAAGCGTTGGGAGATCTGCAATTACGTGCGTGCGTAACGTAGATGCGACTTACACGTTACTCATCTCACGTGAGCCTCTCCAGCCATGCGAGGCATGTCGGACTTTCTGGCACGGGAGTTGCTCAACAGCCTCCGTTTCACGCTCCGTCCCACCACACCATGGAGAACGCAATGCACGCGCAAGAGATCATCGGCAGTCATCCGCACGTAAAGGCCAACACCAACGACGCGCTCATTCGGTGTGTCGAGGAATGCTACGACTGCGCTCAAGCCTGCACCGCATGCGCTGATGCCTGTCTAGGCGAAAAATCTGTCGACTCGCTCACTCAGTGCATTAGGCTGAATCTCGATTGCGCCGACATCTGTGCGGCGACCGGGCCCATAGGATCGCGGCGCACGGGGTCCAACGAAGGAGTTCTGATCGCGGTCCTACAGGCGTGCGCCGCAGCGTGCCGCTCGTGTGGCGAGGAATGCGCCAAGCACGCGAACCATCACGAACACTGCAAAGTCTGTGCAGATTCGTGCCAGCGTTGCGCGCAAGCTTGCGACGATGCTGTGAGCTCGATCCAAGTCACTAGCCACTAGCGGCCACGCAGTAAGGCAGGGACCAGAGTAACGACGACCTTGTCTTTAGTGCGTCGGCGAAAAGACGCCCGTCATTGTCGCAGTGACCGCGACAATGACGGCGATGGTCCCCCACTCGCCCAAGCCGGCACGCCCAAACAGGCCCAACGCCGCCTGCCGGCCGGCTGCTATCGAAGGCCCGAGCCGATGCTTGTTGTAGGCCGCGATAGCCATCAATGCCGCAAACCCGGCCACTTTGGAGATCAGCAGCAAGCCGTAGTAAGTCCCGAGGCTAGCTAGCGACGGCAGCAAGACGGCCGCAAGAAGAAGTCCCGCGATGAAAATCGCTGGGACGATACGAACAGCAACGTACGAGAAACGCTCGATCAGCTGCCCATTGGTCGCGAGATCTTCGTAACGTCTTGCCGAATAGAGCGGCAGCAGCGACCCAAACCAAAATGCAACCACAACCAGATGCACAATCAACGCGACTGCGGTCAGCCATCGCTGGCCCCCCTCCGTCGTGTGACCCATAAAGGCGAACGACACCACAACCAGCGTCGACCCAAGCAACGCGACCATCGCACCACGGCGACGCCAATTGAGGCAGCCACCGGCAATGCAAAGAAGACCTACGGCGCGAATCGCTGTCGTGGTGCCGAATGGTGATTCGAGCAGCGCGCCGTGCAGCGACGCATCCATTAGGCCGCTCAAGTTGCCTATCAGGCGAACTGGCTCGCTAAGCTCGTAAAGGACTACGAGCGCAAAGCCGACCCAAGCGCTATGGATCGCCAACAGGCGCACTCTCTCATGCACACGCGGCAGCCCGTCCTCGAACAAAAAGAGGAAAAGCGGCACTCCGGCTGCTTGGAGTGCCGCAATGAGCGCGATCGCACGAACAGCGAGGACCAAAACGTCCAGCCGATTACTCCTCTTGAGCGATGGCGTCGATCAGCGAACGCAAGTCCCCGGCGCTCCACGGCGCCACCACGGGCCAACGCGCAATGGCCTCGCGGATGCGCCGATGAAGCCGCTCGGCGTCGGCTTGGTGACGCTCGACGTCCGCCAGACGAGCTCTTACGAGCTGCGCGAGTGGCATAGCGTGGACCACAGCGCCGTCGGCCGCCTCGAGGATCGACCCTATTTCCTTCAGCGAGAATCCGAGCGCCTTCGCGCGACAAATGAATCGAAGCCTATGCAGGTCCGACTCTCCGTACTCACGGTAAGAGTTTCGCGCATTACGCCTTGGACTCAGGAACCCGCGCTGCGAGTAATAACGCACGACGTGCGGCCCAATGCCGACTCGTCTGGCTAGCTCGTTGACGGTCACGGTCGCCTCGACCTGCGATCACCCATAGCGCCCCGACTACAGCTCAGTGTTGGCCGTGCTGAGCGCCATGCTCCGCTCCATGCTGAGCATGGCCGGCACCTGCAGCTTCGTGCGCTGCGCCCGCCACTATTGGCTCGCCAACAGCGAACGTGAATTGGCCGGTCATCACGTGCGCATCTCCAGACATCGCCCGCCAATTCACGGTGTACTGGCCTTTCGCCAAACCGGGCGACGCAATACTGAAGTCTTTCTGGTTCTGCGTCGGCAATGGGCTGAGCTGTTTCTGCTCTTCGCCAGCCTTAGTGACTGCGAGCGCAGTCAGGCGAACCGGCTCCGAGAAGTGCAGCATCACCTCTTTCGGCGCAGTCTCGACGGATGCCTTGTCGGCGGGCATCGACGCCGTCAGCTCCGAATGGGCGAATGCCGGCGCAGCGATCAAACTCAGAAGCGTGGAGTAGACAAAGGTCTTCATAAAACGTCCTCTCGTGTTGAAGTGATCATCAAAACCGCAGGCGGATGCCTGCGACCAAACTCGTATCCTCTGGGTCCAATCCGTCGGCGCGCGCGAGGTCCGCCGTGCTGCCGACAAGCCGCTCGCGAACGAGACCCACGTACGGCGCAACCTCGCGACGAAATTCGTAGCGCAATCGCAAGCCGGCCTCGACGCTCGACAGTCCGCTGCCGATCCGGCGTTCTGGATCGGACTGGCCATACCAGTTGAGCTCGAGCTGCGGCTGCAAAATCAGGCGGCTCGTGATCAGCAGCTCGTACTCGGCCTCGAAGCGAGCAGCCGTGTCGCCGCTCTCCCCGACGTAGCCCGTAGCTTCCAGCTCGAACCTGTAGGGCGCCAACCCTTGAACGCCGATGGCTGCCCAGTTTTGCTGGGAGCCGGGCTTCATGTTGGCTCGTGCCCCCGCAACGACATCCCACCAGCGGGCGAAGGAGTGCGACCACAAGAGCTCGAGCTCGGCGCGTTCCGTGTCGCCGTCCACTCGCTCTCCCTCAGTTCTGATTGCAAGCCGATTGAAGGCGTACCCGAGCCAAGCGGTTGCATCCCAACTGAAATCATCGCTGTCGTACAGCTCGAGCTGGTCGAACAACACCGAACGGTTGAACGGGTCCTCGAGCATCTCGTGCACCGGCAAGCCAACGGGCGTGTCGGCCGATTGGGCGACTACCGGGCCGATCGCCGACAGCGATGCTGCGGCTACGACGAACGCCCATGCAGACCGGCGGCTAACCATTCGCATGGGTACCATGTCCTGGCCCAGCCGGTGCTGAACCGTCGGGCTCGCTCACACGAACCACGCGGAACATTCCGGACTCCATGTGGTAGAGCAAGTGACAGTGAAATGCCCACGGCCCGGGCGCATCGGCAGTAACTCGAAACGATCGGCGAGTGCCCGGCGGCATGCTGATCGTGTGCTTGCGTACTAGGAACTCTCCGGTCTCGTCCTCCAAGTCGCTCCACATTCCGTGCAAGTGGATTGGGTGTTCCATCATCGTGTCGTTGACGAGCACGATCCGAACCCGCTCTCCGTAGCGAAGATCGACCGGCTCCGAGCCGGAGAATGGAATGCCGTCGAACGACCAAACGAAGCGCTCCATGTGCCCAGTGAGATGCAGCTCAATCGTTCGCTGCGGCGGGCGGCCGTCCGGATCGGGGAACGCGGATTTAAGATCGGCATACGTGAGCACGCGACGGCCATTGCCGCGCAGTCCCACACCCGGATCCGACAGCCGCGCAGCCGGCGTCATCGCTTGCATGTCGACGCCGGGATTGTTCGTTTCGCTCGACGGATGCGTTTGCATACCCGCGCCTCCGGCCATGGCGCTCATGTCGTGAGCGGAGTGATCCATCGGCGGCGCTGTTTGCGCCGCTGCCCCATGTGACTCGTGTCCGACGTCGGGTTGAGGCGCTTGGTCGGCGTGTTCTGAACTCGCTTGTGCACCGGCGGCCCCGTGCACATGCTCCGATGGCGCCGATGCTTCCGGCGACGCATGTTCGTTGCCAGACTCGGGGGCGCCAGTTGCGTGATCAGCCGCACCGTGGCCCATGTCCGCCATTTGAAGGTAAGCGACCGCGTCTAGCGCGGGAACGGGCGCCGTAGCGCCCTCCGTCACAGCGAGCGTCCCGCGTGCGAAGCCGGCCCTGTCCATCGACTGCGCGAAGATCGTGAACGCGTCCGCGCCCGTGGGCTCGACGATCACATCGAGCGTTTCGGCCGCGGAGAGTCGAAACTCTTCGATCTCGACCGGCTCGACGTGCTGCCCATCCGCCGCGACGACGGTCATAGTCAGACCGGGAATCCTGACGTCGAAGATGCTCATCGCGGAGCCGTTGATGAAGCGCAACCGCACCCGCTCGCCGCGCTCGAACAAGCCAGTCCAATTGGCGGCCGGCGCACTACCGTTGATCAGGTACGTGTAACCATGACCGCCGACGTCCGCGAGATCGCTGGGCTTCATCCTCATGCGACCCCACATGCCGCGCTCCTCGATCGTTTGGCGTAAACCTTCGCGCCGACTGTCGCGGACGAAGTCGCCGAGCGTGCGGTCGTTGTAGTTGAAGTAGCCGGGCTGGCGCTTTAGCAGACGGTAAAGATCGAGCGGATCGCGATCCGTCCAGTCGGAGAGCAGCACGACGTGCTCACGATCGTAGGTGAATCGCTCGGGTTCACGCGGCTCGATGATGATTGCACCATACAGCCCGGCTTGTTCCTGGAAGCCGGAATGCGCGTGGTACCAATACGTGCCGTTCTGCCGGACGTCGAAGCGATACGTGAAAGTCTCGCCCGGCGCGATCCCGTGGAAACTCAATCCGGGAACACCGTCCATGTTGGCCGGCAGCAGAATTCCGTGCCAGTGGATCGACGTCTCGACATCCAGCGTGTTCTGAACGCGCAGCGTGACGGTGTCGCCTTCACGCCAGCGGAGCACGGGCGCCGGCAGCGTACCGTTGACGACAGTCGCGACGGAACCGCGGCCGGTCAGATTTACACCCACCTCGCCTATCGCCAGATCGAATTCGGTACCGCGGAGCTCTGCAGTCGCCGCACCGAGTGACGTCGCGCGCAACGGCGACCACGCGCCAACCCCAGTGAGCAGGCCCGCGACTGTCAGGCCTCGGACGAACTGCCGGCGCGTTGTCGCGTCACCGGGTGTTCCATTGATTCTTCCATCTCTGCGAACCATCGCTCTCTCCATCCAGTCGCACAGGCGCTTACGCGCGACGTGCATAGGCAAAGCAAACTGGAACGTGCCATCGAGCGCCGCCAGGGACGTCCGCCAGGACGTCAGCAGTGCTCAGGGCACGCGAGGAGAGATCAAATCAAAAAGACGCAGTGCCGCAGATTGAGCGCGACGGAAGGAGGCGCAGCCTCCGGAGGAGGCTGTTGTGCGGATGCGAGACTAGGGCTGGAGTCTGCGGGAAGAAGCTGGATCAGCGCTGTCGATAGGACATGCTTAAAAGCCGGCGGCGACCAGCTAGGTTTGGCTGCATCGGAAACATCGTCGGTAGCTGAGCAGAAAGCATGCGACGGAGATGATGCGGCCCCATCCATAGACACGGACGGCGGGCAATGCGAGCAAGGACCATGTGATCCATCAGTCTGATCAGCGGGCGGTGTCGAATGTTCACGGTGGACGGCGTGCGAATGGTCGTGGACGGCATCCGCAGCCACGGACGCAGTGTGAGCGTCGCTGTGGTGAGCGCTCGGAGCACCGGACGCCATCGCCAGACACGGCGCGGCGCCGGCGCTGGCGGACGCAAGAGCAAACAAGAGCAGAACGAATCGGCCGAGATCCGCTCGGCGTCTTCGCAGGACTCTGAATGTGTTGCTCAGTCCAGTCATTGAAAAGCGTTCGAGAAGAAGCAAACCCGTTGAATAAGACAAGGCCGAAGCTGCGACGTTCGTAGAATAAGCCCTGGACCATAGTCCAGAGTCAATAACGTCACGAAACTGCGCTCGCGGGGCGGCCGCCGTTCAAAAATGCAAACTGCTTCGGTGCGCACCGGGCAAGCAACAAACCGATCCCCATGCCTAGCGCCACTGTTAACAAGACACTCGCCGCATAGTGCACAACCATCCAAACCTGCGTCTGGTCCGGGACCAACGACCACAGCAACACTTTGACAGCCCCAATCAAAGGGAAATGAATCGCATGGAGAAAGAATGCGAACCCGCCGTAGCGCGCGATGGACGACCCGGTCACCGAGAGCGCCATGGACTGAAACACACCCCAACAGGCTACTACACCAACTAACCGCATCAGTTTCGTCGCGAGATCGAGTAGCTGCTGGTTGTCGTCTATCGCGTACGGTGCCAGCGTTCTCAGTGTCACCAAGAGCAAATATGCGATTAAGAAGCTCGCCGTAACGCGCGGGCTGATCTCTAGCGGGATGCCGCGCAGGCGAACTAGGCCGCCTAGATAAAAGAAGAATAGGACGTCCGTTCGGAAGAATATCCAGAGGTCGAAGTCGGCAATCCATATCAAAGCGAGCGCCACGCCGCCCGCGCGCGGCGCGGATCTCAAGAGCATCCACAAGAGGGGACTGACTAAGACGGTGACAAACAGATCCCGTACGAACCAGAACTGAAACCCTACCGGGTGCTGAGTTAGTGCGAAAACAGCGTTGATGTATTGCGTCGGGCGCGCTGTCGCGAAGTCGATGTTGAGGTCGCCCAATAGGGAGTTGCCACGATCGACGGTGAACAAAATGTACAGCAATACGACGTAAAGCAAGTTCCACAGGACGAGTGGGACATAGAGAGAGACGAAGCGGCGGCGGATACGAGAACCGATCTCAGTAGCCGCGCGCTCGTGAAAAGAAAAGAAGAGCCATCCTGAAACCATGCTGAGCAGCGGGACAACGCTGAAGAAAAAGAACAGCACGAAGCTGTTGATAAACGTCGCTACCTCGAATCCGTTCACGGCCACTCCCGAGAAGGGCGAGATCGGCGCGTTCGGATAACTGCCGTAGTGTAAGAACACGAGCCCCACGATCAGCGAGATTCGACTGAATCCGATGATTTGAGACAGATCCGCCTTGGTTAAGCGGCTCCTGTTCGTCTCGAGCGGGCTCGGCAATTCGCGAGCGGCAATTGCGCTGGCGGTAGCCATTCGGATTCCCCTGTCGCGCCGTGCGGCGCCTCCCTCTGCGTCGCGCTCCCCCAGCGGACGCTCCCGATGTGGAGGGTGCAATCTCCATGCCTAGCGGTTCGCCTTCACTTGCGTGTTTGCGCGCGGTGCGCGCGTGTCCCCTCTCACGTCAACCGGATCACTGATTCTTCAAATGCACTTCTAGAAAGGGAACCTTGATCCGATGTTCAAGTTAACCTTGATGTAGCTTTCAACTTATCGGCTAGAAGCGCGCGCCGAAGCGCCGTGAACTCGTGAAGGGCGGCGCAATTTCGGCGGTAGCTGGCGCATTGTTGACTGAGTTGTCTCGCAGCTCGCCAAGGTTTGGGTCGCAGGGTTCTCGCTTGTCAGGTTCAACCTCCAACGTGCGGACGCCACCGGCCGCCGGCTAGGTCACATGCGCCTTCGCCAATACGCGAGGCGATAAAGAGCGGGTAATACGACTAGCGTGAGCAACGTCGACGACACAATACCGCCGATGACGACGGTAGCCAGCGGCCGCTGCACCTCTGCACCAGCGCCCACGTTCAACGCCATCGGTAGGAAACCCAAAGACGCTACGAGCGCAGTCATGAGCACGGGGCGCAAGCGGCCCGCCGCCCCGGCGAAGATGGCGGCATCGAGCGCCACGCCATCGGCGCGTAGCTTGCGAATGAACGAAACCATCACAATTCCGTTGAGCACAGCGACGCCGGACAGAGCGATAAAACCCACTCCCGCCGAAATCGACAACGGTATGTCCCGTAGCGCCAGGGCATAAATCCCGCCGGTCAGTGCCAGTGGAACGCCGCTGAAAACAATCAGGGCGTCGCGTGCCGATCCGAACGCGGTGAACAAGAGTCCGAAGATAAGCACCAGCGTGACCGGGACAACGACGGCGAGCCGCTGAGCGGCGGAGATCAGCTGCTCGAACGCGCCACCGTAGGTAATCCAGTAACCAGGCGGCGCCTGCACGTCGCGTTCGACGGCCGCGCGCACATCTGCGACAAAACCTCCCAAGTCGCGGCCGCGCACATTCGCCGTTACAACAACCCGGCGCTTGCCGTTCTCGCGATTAATTTGATTTGGACCCGGCTGTTCGCTCAACGTGGCGACTTCACGCAGCGGCACGTAACGCGGCTCCGCGGCAGCACTAGATAATTGGCCGCTGTCCGGCAGCGGAACCGGCAAGCTCGCGAGTGTGCCCCGGTCTTGCCGCAATTCCTCGGGCAAGCGCACGACGATGTCGAACCGTCGGTCGCCCTCGAAAAGCTGTCCCGCTGTCGTCCCGCCGACTGCGGTGCCAACAACGTCTTGCACGTCGGATGCGTTGAGGCCGAAGCGGGCCAGCGCAGCTCGGTTAGGCTGAACGGTGAGCATCGGCAGACCCGCGACCTGCTCGGTCTTCACGTCGGCCGCGCCCGCGATCTTCCGTGTGACCCGCTCTATTCGCTGCGCGACGGTGAGCAATGTATCGAGATCGTCGCCGAATACCTTGATCGCGACGTCCGCCCGCACGCCCGAGATCAGCTCGTTCGTCCGCATTTGAATCGGCTGCGTGAACTCGTAGTTGTTGCCCGGCAAGCTCTCGATCGCTTCCTCGACGTCACTGACGAGCGTCGCTTTAGTCTTGCGCGGATCGGGCCACTGCTCCCGAGGTTTCATCATCACGTACGTGTCCGCGATCGAGGGCGGCATCGGGTCGCTTGCGATCTCGGCCGTACCGATCTTGGAGAACACGCGGTCAACTTCAGGGATCTCGAGCAGACGCCGCTCAAGCTGCAACTGCATTGCGAGAGACTGGTTGATGCTCGTGCCCGGAATGCGGAGCGGCTGAACTAGAACGTCCCCTTCGTCGAGGCTGGGTATGAACTCCGATCCCAGACGTTGGGCGAGCGTTGCCGTAAACGCGACGAGCAACACCGCTGCGGCAACCACAACGATCCGAAACCGCATGGCTGCTCGCAGCACGGGCTCATAGCCGCGTCTCAGCAACCCTAGCAGACGGTTCTCACCGTCGTGCACACGTCCACCGAGCGATACGGCGATCGCTGCCGGCACGAATGTGAGCGATAGCACCATCGCACTCGTCAGGGCGAGGACCACGGTGATCGCCATGGGATGAAACATTTTTCCTTCGACGCCCGTGAGCGCGAAGATCGGCAAGTAGACGGCCGTAATAATTCCGATCCCAAAGAGGCTCGGCCGGATCACCTCCGCCGTCGCGCTGGCGGTTAGCTCGAAACGCTCTGCTCGCGTGAGTACGCGCGTGAGACGCCGTTGGTCCTCGCCAAATCGGCGCAGGCAGTTCTCCACGATGATCACTGCGCCGTCGACGACGAGGCCAAAATCGAGCGCGCCGAGGCTCATGAGATTGCCCGACACGCCGCCGCGCACCATGCCGGTCAGCGTCATGAGCATTGCGAGCGGGATTACGGCCGCAGTGATCAGTGCCGCACGCACATTGCCGAGAAGGAGGAACAAGACCACGACGACGAGCAGCGCGCCCTCGACGAGATTCTTCTCCACCGTTGCTATCGTCCGGTCGACCAAGACGGTCCGGTCATAGACGGCAGTGACCTCGACGCCTGCCGGGAGACTCCTTTGCGCCTCTGCGAGCCGCTCGGCTGTGCGCTGGGAGACCGCCCTGCTGTTCTCGCCGATCAACATGAACGCGGTGCCGAGCACGACTTCGTGCCCGTTTTGCGTGGCAGCTCCGGTGCGCAGCTCGTCTCCTTCACCGACCTTCGCGACGTCTCTAATGCGGACAGGCACACCGTCGCGATGACCGAGCACAACCTCCCGCACAGCATCCAGATCCGTTACTTGGCCGGGGACGCGCACGAGATACTGCTGTCCGTTACGCTCGATGTAGCCCGCGCCAAGGTTCGCGTCGTTCTTGCTGACGGCGACCACGAGGTCTTGCAGTGTGTAGCCGTAGGCCACGAGCGTAGCGGGATCGGGCGTGATGTGGATCTGGCGCTCGTAGCCCCCGATCGTGTTGACGTCCGTGACGCCTCGTACCGTCCGCAGTTGGGGGCGCACGACCCAATTTTGCAGCGTGCGTAGATCCTTGGCTGTCCACTCGAGCCCATCGGGACGCCGAGCGCCGTCCGCGGCATCGATCGAGTAAACGAATATCTCACCGAGTCCCGTAGCGACGGGGCCGAGCTCCGGCTCTAACCCTTCGGGGAGCTGCGAACGGACTTGCTGCAACCGCTCTGCGACTTGCTGGCGCGCGAAGTAAACGTCCGTCCCATCATCGAAGACGACCGTGACTTGAGAGAGCCCGTAACGTGACAGCGAGCGAGTGCCTTCAAGCCGCGCCAAGCCCGCGAGGGCCGTCTCGATAGGAAACGTCACGCGCTGCTCGGCCTCCAGAGCGGAGAACCCCGGGGCTTGCGTGTTGATTTGTACCTGTACGTTGGTGATGTCAGGTGTCGCGTCGATCGGGAGCTGAGTGAAGCTCCAAGCGCCCAGCGCGGCGAGTGCAAGCGAGATCAGCAAGATCACCCAACGATGCGCTACCGAAAAACGGATGATTCGCTCGAGCATGGGAGTCCCGCCGCCTAGTCTTCCTCGACGGTCGATTTCTCGATGTTCGCCTTGATCAGGTAACTTTGCTCGACGACGATCTCGTCGCCGGCAGCGACGCCGTCGATAATCTCGACCTGCTTCGCATCGCGCTGGCCAAGCTCGACGGGACGCACGAAGTATTCTTCGCCGTCGCGTACGAACACGACGTCATCGCCTTGCATCGTCTGCAACGCCGTCAGCGGAGCGACGAGTTCTACCCGCCTGTCGGACACGCTGATCCGGGCGCGCACCGTGGAACCCGGGCGCCATCGGCCGTCGGCGTTGTCGACGGTGGCGCGTGCGACAGCCGTCTGACTCGCAGCGGCGGTGCCAGGGAGAATCCGGTCGACCACCGTTTGCACCGACGCGCCGTCGGACAGCCGAATGATCTCGATCGGCATCCCGGCGTCGAGGTGCTCGACGTCGCCGCCGAAAAGGTGCAAGTCCGCCCACAACCTCGAAAGATCCGCGACCTCAAAGAGCGGCGTGTCGCCGGCCAAATCACCCACGGTGACGTTGCGAGCGAGGACCGTCCCTGCGAGCGGCGACGTGACGTTGTACTCGGAAAGCGATGCGTTGCTCTCGACCACCGCAAGGACTTGGCCGGCCGTGACGCGGTCGCCGACGCCGACAGTGACCCGGCGGACCGGTCCGGCAAATCTCGCGACAATACGGGCATACCTACCCTCCACCGGAGTAAGCGCTCCCTGAACCTCGCGCTCGTCCCGAATCGTGCCGGGTCCGATCGCTGCTGTTTGAATCCCGAACTCTTCAGCGACTTCGGCTTCGATGGTCGTGCGATCGCTCGGCCCCGCTTCCTCGTCTTCATCGGCTTCGGACGACTCGAACGATTCGTTGTCCGGTGTGCCGCACGCGGCCACGGCTAGCGACATGCACGACAACAGAAGCCACGCGAATATTCGCCGAGACATCCTTAGCGCCCCCCTTCAGTTCCCGGTTCGACGAACGGTTGGCCCGTGAGTCGCTGAATCTCGATCAAGGCGATCTGCGCCTCACGTGCCGCGTCGAGCTGCTCCTCGCGCGCGACGATCATTTCGCTTTGCACCTGTGCCCACTCGAGGTAGCTCAACGCACCCGCCCGGTAAGCGCGCTCGGCCGCGGTTGCTGCCGACTCCAAGCGCGGCACGAGCTCGGCCTGCGATTGCTCGACCTCGGCTTTCGACCCGAGATAAAGCCCGTGCGCCTCCACCAGCGTCGCGTATAAGGAGAGTTCTGCTGACTGTCTCTCGATCGCGAGCGCGGCGATCTCTGCCTCGGCAGATCGAATCTCCGGCTCGGCGCGTCGCGCGCTTCCAAGGGGCACCGCCACAGCTCCGACCGCCACCCAATCGTCCCCTTCCTGAAGATGGCGGACACCCACGCGCCAATTCACGTCGCGCTGCCGCGCGGCGCGCGCAAGCTGCAGACGAGCCTCGCGCAGCCGTTGCTCGTCAGCGAACCGCGCGAGATCGGGGGTGTTCTGGATTAGTTCAGCGAGCGATTCTGGAGTCGGCACCTCAGGCAGAGACGTAAGGCTCCCTTCTACCGGGCGCAACGCCGGTGAGCGCTCGCCCCACAGCAACGCGAGGCGCCGATATGCGGCCGTTCGATCTCGAACGGCGCGAGCCTGCTCGAGTTGTGCCCGTGCTTGCGCGGCTTCCGCGGTGAGGCGCACGGACTCGGGCGACGCGCCTGCCTGAACACGCTGGGCCGCGGCCTCCACCGTGCGAACGCGCTGCTCAAGCTCGGCCGCGCTGAGCGTCACCTGTTCTTGTGCTCGAACGACATCGAGGTAACGACGCGCAGCTTCTGCAATAAGGTCCAGACGTGTCTGCTCGCGAAGCAGTGTAAGCGCGTCCAGCCGGCTCGCTGCGACGGCTATTCGTGCCTCGCGCTTGCCGCCGCGTTCGAGAACGCTCGCGAGGCTCAACGTGAGCTCAGCTGCTGTATCGCCGGAACTGTGGCCCAGATTCTCAACCTCAGCTTCCAGCGAGCGCTGAGCTCGTAGAGCAGCGGCATCTCGCTCGGCAGTGAGTCGACGCTCCGTCGAACTGTAGACTCGCAGCTCGGGGTGCGTGCTTAGAGTCAAATCAATCGCCTCAGCAAGGGCAAGCGGCGGTGGTTCACCGGCCACCTGCGCCGCCACATTGAACGAGAGATACAACGCGGCGAGCACCGCGGCACTCGCGGTCACACGATGCGTCGCGCGTCCTTTCATGGCTGCACCGCGGCGCGAGCCCTTGCTTCACGCGCCTCGCGAAGAATCTCAGCGGCCTCTTTGATGACGTAAATACCGATTGCGGCGCCGACGATCAGATCGGGGTAACGAGCACCGGTGACCGCCACAAGAACGCCGGAGAGGATGACGCCCAGGTTCGCGACCACGTCCGCACGCGTGAAGATCCACGCGGCTCGCATATGGACCTCTCCACGCCGCGACGGGCGCAAAAGAACGAGTACGGTCGCATTCACTACGAGTGCCAACACGGCCGTCGCCATGATTGGGTTGGCATCGGGCTCGCTACCGTAGATCGCGCGCCGCCCTACTTCCACAAGTACGCCGATCCCGAGCAGAAGCAGGAGAATGCCGCTAAGTCTGGCTCCGCCAGCCTTGAACGACGCCGAGCGCCCGACGGCCAGCAGTGCGATCGCGTAAGTCGATGCATCCGAGAGCATGTCGAGGGCGTCCGCCAAGAGGCCGGTGGACTCGGCCCGTATCCCGATGACGGTTTCGATCACCGCCATCGACGCATTCAGGCCTAGCGCAATCCACAAGACGCGCCGGGCCGGCGATTCATCGCCGGTCGGATGGCAACCGCAATCGCTCACCGACTTAATCCAGGCTCCATTTGGTTTTATGCTAGAGCCCGTAGGGACTACGGGGTCAAGCATGAAGATCGGCGAAGCAGCGGCTGCCAGTGGCTGTCATCTCGAAACCATTCGGTACTACGAGCGTTTGGGCATGCTTCCCCAAACCAATCGGTTGACGAACGGCTATCGCGATTACGACACGAACCAGGTCGAACGACTGAAATTCATCGTGCGCGGGCGAGACCTAGGGTTCAGTCTTGACGAGATCAAGAGGCTGCTCGCGCTCTCCGCGTCTGAGGAGCTGTCATGTAGCGAGGTCGATCAGCTTGCGCGTCAACAGCTCGCCGCGGTCAAGACACGTATTAACGAGCTACGACGGATGGCGCGCGAGCTCCAAAGCACGATCAATGCCTGTGCGCGCCAGTCGTGCCGCGAGTGCACGATCCTCGGGGCGCTGCAGAGCAGGCGCCGCCAGAAAGTTTCGCTTGCGCGCGATTGATCGCGAAAGATCTCGAAGGAACACTAATCGGCTGAGTCCTGCCAGTGGCGAAGGGTCATCTCTTGCGCGCGTGCTTCGGAGCAGTCGAATCGATCCTGACGGCGGATTCCAGCGATAAGCACGTTTGTCGGGGCTGTCCTCGCAAACATGGTTGCGACGAGGTCGCCTGATCACGCGCAATCTCGAGATCTCGCGCCATCCACTCGAGGACATCCGACAGCCACCAGCCAAGAGTTCTTCCTCGGAACCGTGCCCTTTTAGGAAACCGTCCGATCAGCGTCAAGCCGACAAGCAACCATCGCGGCCGCCGAGTCAGACGCGCCACGTCATATGCGCTCAAGAGTTCGGTTAGCGGTGGATAGGGTTCGTTGATCCAACGCGAAAGCACGATGGGTCGGGCGGGCGCGGCTTTAGGATCTGCCTTGCCCAATTGAGTTGAATCGCCGCGCATGAAAGCGTCCTCCAGGTGAGTAATGCCACCGAGCACAACACTCGGCGAACACGCGCGGCGAAACAGCGGAGAGAATTGGGGACGATGTGGCGCAATCACTGTTCTGAGCGCCGACGCCGACGAAGTTTTCGGAGAGAAGCCCTCAATACGCGGCGTCGCCGGACGCACAGACTCTCGACTTTTCACCCGAACAGGGCGCGCCGTGCCGCGGGCTACGTCACGCATTCGGTTCGCGTTCGACCTGGAGCGGGATAAACTCCACGCATGGACGCGTCGCTCATGCGTGATCTGCTGCGGGTAGTCGAGAGGCTCGCGCAGCTTCATGACGTTGAGCGAGGAGACGCGGTCGAGCGCTCTCGCCACCGTCGCGCATCAGAAAAGCCGATGCTCGCGCGCTTGGAAGCGAAACTCGCGGCGTCCCCCGCTTCGACGACGCTCGATTGCCGTTGCAACGGTCTACGTTGGGTGTGCGAGGATCATCCGACTGTCGCGCTAGACCAGTGCCCGTGCGGCGCCGCTGCGATGCCATGCGACTGCAATCCCGACGCGCGACCGCCGCCAGGGTACGAGAGCATCGTAGGCGCGTCGGGCACCGCAATCTCGCCGCGCTCTAAGCGCTCCAGCACACGCCGACAGTAGAAGGTGTCCTCGGCCGGAATCGATCCGGCGCTCGCCAGCTCGTGCATCTCGCGGCCAATCAGCTCACGCGTCAACGATCGACGACCAAGGCATTCGCACGACGCGCGAACGGGCCGAATTGGGGCCATACAGTAGTCGCTCGAGCAAAATACTGGATGGACGGCAAACGCTCCGGCCGGCAATCTTGTCCCATGTCGACCACGTCAGATTTTTTGCGGCGCGATCAGCCGACGCTGAACCAGATTCGTGTGATCGAGCGGGACGGAAAGCGTTGGTTGCAGCAGTGGGGTAACAAGCCACGCGGCTACATACACGAGTACGAGTGGATCGACATCGCCGAGCTCGCGCCGCCGCCAACGCGGGTCCGCCCGCTCAGACAGAAGGTTTCACGCTAGGGATGTGCGGCCGCTACGAATTGAACGCCACGCCGCTCGAGTTCGGCAATCACTTTGGCGGACTCTTGGCGAATACACAGCCGCTTGCAGGACTGCCGACAAGCTACAACATCCCTCCCAGCACGGCGCAGCCCGTCATCCGCTACGGCAAGACAGACGGCGCCAATATCGTCGACCTGCTGGCGTGGGGTTTCCGACCAACGTGGGCGAAGCGCGCATGGATCAACGCGCGCGTCGAGACGCTGTTCACGAACACTGCGTTCCGTGAATCTGCGAGCAAGCGCCGCTGCCTCGTGATAGCCACAGGCTGGTACGAGTGGCAGCAAACGGAGCCGAAACGCAAGGTGCCGTTCTACGTGCACCTCGACCGGCCGTTCGCGTTCGCGGGCATCTGGACCGCTCGCAAGGTCGGCGACGTGTGGGAAAAGTCATTCGCGATCGTGACGGCCCCAGCAAGCCCGACGCTCGCACGTATCCACGATCGGATGCCGCTTGTCATGCATCCATCGAACTACGCGCCGTGGCTTGACCCGCGCACAGATCGGCCGGCCGATCTCACCCGCCCGTTCGACAACGGCGCACTCGAAGCGTATCCAGTGTCAACGTACGTCAATGACCCAAAGAACAACTCGATGGAAGCAGTGCGACGCGCCGCGGGCGACGAGTAGTCGGGGGCGCTCGATCCTCAGAAGGGCACAAAGCACTCAAGGCCGGTTATCCGAGACGCTGCCTCCGCAGCGGCGCGTGTTGCCACGGCCGCTGCGCGCGGCGCCTCTCTACACGTGTGCAGGGGTGGCTTTCCGGCCGTTTCTTCCCTGATTTCTCCCGCTGTGCTCGCAGCAGCGTTTGGCCAACATGCTCATCATCAACCATGCGACGAGGTTCTCGGCCATGCCGGTAGAGCGTGCATTCGAAAGACCTGCCATCGCGCCGGCGGGCGAAGCGCCACTCTCTTTGACGAATTTGGCGGCGATGCGATCCCGTCCAGAAATCAACGAGCCGTGTTATGCACGCACCGATGAGTAGCCGCGCGGAACGGGAGGCGTCCGCTGAAATCGCCTTGCGAGGAAGTGGGAACGCAGAGCAAGCGACGCTGACGATTCCCGCGTACTTTCGGCTTCGCGACGTGCTGCACTTGACCTCACTCACCCGCCCCACGCTGTATCGTCGAATCGCGGCCGGAAGGTTTCCGCCTCCCGTGCACTTGGGAGGTCGCGCGTGCGGCTGGTCGCGCATCGCACTTCAAGCGTGGATTGCCGATCCCGAGAACTATCGCGCGCCGCCGGACTGCCACAGCGAAGTCAAACGCCCGCGCGGTCGTCCACGGAAATATGTGCTGACCTAATCAACCCATCGGTCGGCACCCCGATCACGCTGCCAGTGCCTGCTCGGACTCGCGCTTCTGCGCGCGTAGCAAATCCAGATGGTCCGCCCATGCCTGCATCATCTTCGTACGCGGCTCAATGTAAAGCGCGTGGTTGTAAGCGGCACTGACACCATTGCGTTCCTGGTGGGCGAGCTGCAATTCGATGTGTGCATGCGGCCAGCCCTGCTCATGCAAGGTCGTCGAGGCCACGCCGCGGAATCCATGACCTGTCATCCGCCCGCGATAACCGAGACGGTAGAGCGCAAACAACAGCGTGTTGTTGCTCATGGGCTTGGTCGAATCGAGGTCGCCGGGAAACACGAGCTCGCGAGCGAAGGAAATCGCTTCGAGTCGCGCGAGCACCGCCTTCGCCTGCGTGCTGAGCGGCACCACATGCGGAGTTCGCATCTTCATGCGTTCGGCAGGGATGTCCCAACGACAGGCTTTGAGGTCGAACTCGGACCAGCGCGCGCCGATCAGCTCAGACGTTCTCACGAATGTCAGAGCCATGAACTGAAGCGCAAGACGCGTGTGCTCACCCCCGACATACCCATCGATCGCCCGCAGCAACGCGGGCAACTCCTTGGCGCCGACACGCGCGTAGTTCCGTCGCTTGTGGGACTTCAGAATGTCGGCTGGCTTGATCTCCGCGACGGGATTGTGCTTCGCAAAGTCGTTGGCGACCGCATAGCGCATGATCTGCCCGCAGTTCTGCAACACCCGCTTGGCGATATCGAGTGCGCCGCGTTGCTCGATCTTTCGCACGACATCACGGAAGGCCGAGGTAGATAACTCGCACAGCGGGCGCGTGCCGATTTTCGGGAACACGTCCGCCTCCAGTCGCACGATCACGTAGTGGGCGTAGCGCTCGTTGCGGCCCAACTTCCAGTGAGCGAACCACTCGCGCGCCACGGTCTCGAAGTCCCTGCCGAGAGCGCGCTTTGCCGCCGAAGGGTCGATTCCGTCCGCCAGTTGCTCGCGCGCCTCCTGATGCCGGGCGCGGGCCTTGGCCAGCGATACGTCGGGATAGACGCCCAGGGACAGCGTCTTGTTCTTGCCGTTGATTCGGTAGTTGAATCGCCACCACCGTCCGCCATGGGGCATGACGTGCAAATAGAGGCCGCGCACGTCATAGAGCTTGCGGGGGCGTTTGCCCGGTTTGGCGTTGCGCACTTGAGTGTCGGTCAACATTTTTAAGGTATCTCCCGGTGTCGAAGACGCGGATACCTCAAAAAGTACCTGCGTCTGGTTGAGACATACCGAGACCCTACGAAACGCCGTGAGAGCGAAGAACCCTGGGATTCAGGGCCTTTACAGCGTTTCTTAGGACTGCCTGAGCTGGCTTGAAATCAGGAAGTGGCGGAGAGAGAGGGATTCGAACCCTCGAAGGGCTTTTGGCCCTTACACCCT
>JACZCZ010064572.1_pt1 | contig 37784 bp, 36 predicted proteins | sample 8641811 | NCBI WGS metagenome assembly JACZCZ01 (sample SAMN15324610, study PRJNA640507) | soil metagenome | isolation source: intercropping peanut in the first line | place: China: Luxin town, Laibin City, Guangxi Province | collected 2019-07-25 | depth 10cm m | reverse complement strand
ATCATGACGGTCGAGGATCCGATCGAGTACTACATCGACGGCATCGGCCAGACGCAGGTCAACACCAAGGTCGAGATGACATTTGCCCGCGGCCTGCGCGCCATCCTGCGTCAAGACCCGGACGTGGTGATGGTCGGCGAAATCCGCGACCTTGAAACCGCTCATATTGCCGTCCAGGCATCGCTGACCGGCCACCTGGTGCTCTCGACGCTGCACACGAACACGGCGGTCGGCGCAGTCACGCGTCTGCGTGACATGGGTGTCGAACCGTTCCTGCTTTCCTCGAGCCTCGTCGGCGTGCTCGCGCAGCGACTCGTCCGGGTTCTCAATCCGGAGACGAAGGAAGCCTACGAAGCCGGCGAGTACGAGCGGCGCCTGCTGAACATTCCGCCGAATGCGCCTTCGCCGAAGCTGTATCGACCAGGGGTCGAAACCGCCAACGGCTTCAAGGGCCGCACCGGCATCTACGAACTCGTCGTCATCGACGACGCGATGCGCACGATGATCCACGACGGCGCCAGCGAGCAGGAAATGGAACGTCATGCGCGCACCCTGACCCCGAGCATTCGCGACGACGGTCGCGCCAAGATCACGTCCGGCGTGACGACGATCGAAGAAGTGCTGCGGGTTACGAGGGAGGACTGAGAAATGTGATCAGATGATCCAGTGACCGGGTGATCGAGCCAATCCTCCTGGCGTCATCACTCGATCACTCGATCACTTCATCACTGACCATCATGGGCGCCTTCGAATACACCGCCGTCGACGCAACCGGTCGCGAACGCAAAGGCGTCCTCGAGGGTGACACCGCCCGCCAGGTCCGCCAGCTGCTGCGCGACCAGAATCTGTTTCCCGTCAGCCTGAACGAGGTTGCCCAGCAGGAAAAGAAGCAGCAGCGAAGCGCATCCCTGGTAACGGTGCGCCGCGGCGTATCCGCCGCGGATCTGTCTCTTCTGACGCGGCAGCTGGCCACGCTCGTGCATTCGGGCCTGCCGCTCGATGAAGCGCTGCAGGCCGTCGCCGAGCAGACCGAGAAGCCCCGCATCAAGAGCGTCGTGCTCGGTGTCCGGGCGAAAGTGCTCGAAGGTCACACGTTGGCCGATGGCCTGTCGGACTTTCCGCGCGTGTTTCCCGAGATCTACCGGGCGACCGTCGCCGCAGGCGAACAATCCGGACATCTCGATACGGTCCTCGAGCGCCTCTCGGACTACACGGAGAGTCGCGAGCAGCTTCGCAGCCGCACGCTCAACGCGATGCTCTACCCGGTTCTGCTGTTCGTCGTCTGCAGCGGCATCGTGTCGCTGCTGCTGACGTTCGTGGTGCCGCGCATCGTGAAGCAGTTCGAGAACTCGAAGACCGCGCTGCCGCTGCTGACCGAGATCCTGATCGCGATCTCGAACTTCGCCCGCGACTGGGGCCTGCTTGTGCTCGCCGCACTGGGATTGGGGATCTGGCTCTTCCGGCGCTGGCTGCGCAATCCGGAGGCGCGCAAACGCTGGCACGCCTTTCTCCTGCGCATGCCCCTCGTAGGGAAAGTCGTACGAGGCACCAATACGGCGCGATTCGCGCGTACGCTTGCAACACTGACGTCCAGCGCCGTGCCAGTGCTGGAAGCGCTGCGCATCTCCGGCGAAGTCGTAACGAATCTCCCGATGCGCAACGCGGTGCAGGAAGCCGCGTCGCGAGTGCGGGAAGGCGCCGCCATCGGCCGGTCACTCGCCGCGACGAAAATGTTTCCGCCGATGATGATCCACCTGATCTCGAGCGGCGAAACCAGCGGTGACCTCGAGACGATGCTGGATCGCGCTGCGACGAATCAGGAACGCGAAATGGATGCGATCCTCGGGACGTTCGTCGGACTGCTCGGCCCCCTGATGATCCTGGTCATGGGCGGGTTCGTGCTGCTGATCGTGCTGGCAATGTTGTTGCCGATTTTTCAGCTCAATCAGCTTATTGCGTAGCGACACCCCGGCGCGCGAATCCGCGCGTCGCGATTGCGCGTGTCACATCAGTCGTGAACCGCGTCCTGTTGCTTTGAAATCACTCTTGCGCGGTGCGCGGCAATCCCTTTATATATTTCCGCAAGCAACCAGCAGCTCACTTTCGTTTCACAGCACTCCCATCGACCTGCATCGGTACCGGGAATGATCGAGAAGCCGGAAGAGGATTTCGACGGCGATGAAGATGACGCCGTCGCAGATGCGGATGATCCCGTCCTGGATCATCTGCTCGATGATTTCGACAAGCGCAAGAAGCCCGCGCCGCGCACCGGCGAACCGGCACTGCGCCGGCTGGAACGTCGTCGCGAAGAAATGGAAACCGCGGCGCAACTCTCCGACATCGACGATTACGATATCGACGAGCCGGGTGTCGTCCGGCGCCGGCGGAAGTGATCACCAAGACTGGTTGATCCGTCATTCCCGCGCAGGCGGTAGTCCATCTGCATCGAAGACCTGGACTCCCGCTTTCGCGGGAGTGACGCCAGACGGGCTGCGGCCTACTTCTTAAGGGCCTTCGCGAATGCCTCAGCCATGAGGCCACCGCCGACCGGTTCCGGTTCGCGCTGCGGTGCACGCTGTTGCGGGCGTGAGTCGCGCCGTGGACCCGAGCCCTGAACATCACCCGGCCGACTGCTGCGGGGAGCAGCCTCGTCGAGCTTCATCGTGAGGGCGATGCGCTTACGGGCGACGTCGACCTCCAGCACTTTTACCTTCACCACGTCGCCCGCCTTCACGACCTCGCGCGGGTCCTTGATGAACTTGTGCGACATCATCGAGATGTGCACCAGGCCGTCCTGGTGGACGCCGATGTCCACGAACGCACCGAAGTTGGTCACGTTGGTAACGACGCCTTCGAGCAGCATTCCGGGCTGCAGGTCCTTCAGTTCCTCGACGCCTTCCTTGAAGGCTGCGGTCTTGAACTCGGGCCGCGGATCGCGACCGGGCTTCTCCAGTTCGCGCAGGATGTCCTTCACGGTCGGCAGGCCGAACGTGTCGTCCGTGAACCGGTTCGGATCGAGACGCTTCAGCGCCGATGGGTCCGACATCACGTCCTTGATCGGACGCTTTAGCTCCGCGAGGATGCGCTCAACGACCGGATAGGCTTCGGGGTGCACTGCGGAGCTGTCGAGAGGATTGCTTCCCTCGACGACCCGAAGGAAGCCCGCTGCCTGTTCGAAAGCCTTCGGCCCGAGACGGGTGACCTTCTTCAGCGCTGTCCGGTCGGCGAAGGCGCCGTTCTCGTTGCGGTGCTTGACGATGTTCTCGGCCAGCGTTGTCGTCAGACCCGACACGCGGGCAAGCAATGCGGGCGACGCTGTGTTCACGTCCACGCCCACCGCGTTCACGCAGTCTTCGACGACGCCATCGAGCGAACGCGCGAGCCGCGACTGATTCACGTCATGCTGGTACTGGCCGACACCGATGGACTTCGGGTCGATCTTCACCAGCTCGGCCAGAGGATCCTGCAGCCGGCGCGCGATCGAAACTGCGCCACGCAGACTCACGTCGAGTTCCGGCAGTTCCTTCGATGCCAGCTCGGACGCCGAGTAGACGGATGCCCCGGCTTCGGAAACTACGACCTTCGTCAGTTTCGCGTCGCCCAGTCGCTTGATGAGCTCGGCAGTGAGCCGGTCGGTCTCGCGGGAAGCCGTGCCGTTGCCGATGCCGATCAGCTCGACCTTGTGCTTCTTCACGAGCACGGCCAGTGCATGCAATGTGCCTTCGAGATCGTTGCGCGGCGGGAATGGATACACCGTCGAGGTGTCCAGCACCTTGCCCGTACGGTCGACGAGCGCCACTTTGACGCCGGTGCGAATGCCGGGATCGAGGCCCATCGTCACGCGCGCACCGGCCGGCGCTGCGAGCAACAGATCCTTCAGGTTGCTGCCGAAGACGCGGATGGCTTCCTCTTCCGCCTGCTCACGCAGCGCGGTGAACAGTTCGGCCTCGAGCTGCCAGGCAACCTTCACCTGCCAGGTCCAGCGGACAGTTTCCTTCAGCCAGGCATCACCCGGGCGGCCCTGGTCGGCCACTGAATAGCGCGCTGCGATCTTCAACTCGCAAGCGTTCAGCGGCGGTAGAGCAGCCTTCTCCGCTGGAACGAGTTCCTCGGGCAGCTTGAGCGCGAGCTTGAGCATTTCCTCGGTGCGACCGCGGAAAAGCGCCAGCGCGCGGTGCGACGGGATCGCCTTGATCGGCTCTTTGTAGTCGAAGTAGTCGCGAAACTTCGCACCTGCCTCTTCCTTGCCTTCAGCGACCACCGAAACCATCACGGCATTGTCGTGGAGCCACGTGCGCAGCGACCCGATCAGTTCGGCGTCCTCGGCGAACTTCTCAGTGAGGATCTGGCGGGCGCCATCCAGCGCGGCCTTCGTGTCGGGCACACCCGGATTATCGCCATGCTCGGTCTTGAACGGCTCGCGCAGGTACTTCGCTGCCTCGACGGTCGGCGTGAGGGTCGGATTGCCGAGCAGCGCCTCCGCCAGCGGTTCGAGACCCGCCTCGCGAGCGATCTGCGCCTTGGTGCGCCGCTTGGGCTTGTAAGGCAGGTACAGGTCTTCCAGTCGCTGCTTGCTGTCGGCCGCTTCGATGCTGGCCCGCAACTGCGGCGTCAGTTTGTTCTGTTCCTCGATACTCTTCAGAATGGCCATGCGGCGCTCTTCGAGCTCGCGCAGGTACACGAGGCGCTCGCTCAGCGTACGAAGCTGAGTGTCGTCGAGACCGCCGGTCGCCTCCTTGCGGTAACGTGCGATGAAGGGGACCGTGGCGCCCTCGTCGATCAGCGCGACGGCGGCGGCGACCTGGATGGGTTTGACTGCAAGCTCTGCGGCAATGCGCGATTCGATGGGCGGGAGCATGAACGCTTCGGCGGATCACAATCAGAATAAAGGGGCGCGAACTATGCAGAAGCCCTCAGCGGCCAACAAGACTTGTCAAAGCCGGCCAACCGTGATGGCGCCGGACGGTCGTTCCTGAACCGGCCGCCGGCCGCCCCACATGCGTAAAGGCCTCGACCGACCGTCGCAAGTTACTGATTTATCGAGCCTTGGCCTCTCGCGAATCGGCCGCTTTCACACGCGTGTAACTTTCCCCGCTCCGGTTGGGTTTTCGTCTTAAACGACGACAGTACAGTGGCTAAACCAACGTGGGACAAAGGGCGTTCAGGAGACTTTGCAGGCTTCATGCGTGCATATCAGGACATGGTGTTTTCGACGGCCGCGCGGATGACCGGTAACGACGCGCAGGCCGAAGACATTGCGCAGGAAGTCTTTCTCAAGGCGTACGAGAACTTCGACCAGCTTCGTGAGAGCCCGACGGCGGGCGGCTGGCTGAAGACGGTGGCCACGAATCTCACGCTGAATCACCTGTCCCGCTACCGCAAGCGCTGGCGGTTCTTTTCGGAGATGCGCGACGAAAGCGACGGCGACGATGCGCCGGAAGTCGACTTCGCCGCGCCCGAGGAACTGCTGCCAGGACTCGATGCGGAGCAAAGACGCGACGTGATCGAACGCGCACTGCAGAAGCTGCCCGACCATCATCGGCTGCCCCTGGCGCTCTATCACTTCGAGGAAATGCCCTACGAGGAGATCGCGGCAAAGCTGCAGATCTCTCTCGCGAAGGTAAAGGTCGACATCCTGCGGGCGCGCCGCGCGCTCGCCAAGTCGCTCGCGCTTAGCGAGCTTCACTCGGAACCGCTGACATCGCAATGACACACACCAACGACCCCAACGATCGTCTCGAGCAGTTCACGGCTGCCGTGCTGCGCGAGCTTCCTGCGCGCCGCGCGCCACGGACGCTGGAGGCGCGCGTATTCGCGGAAATCGAACGCCGTGCTGCAAAACCCTGGTGGCAGTCCAGCTTCATGGAATGGCCGGCGCTCGTTCGCATTCTGTTCGTGCTGGCGAGCATCGTCACCGGCGTACTGGCCGTTCGCGGCTCGACCTGGCTGTTCGGCGAATCGTCGAGCGCGCTGTCCGGCATCGAATCCAATCTGAGTCCTGCTGCGTCGTCGGTGAAGACGACTTTCCACATTTTCCACTCCGTTGCCGACAGCATCCCCAGCCTCTGGATCTACGGCGTGCTGGCGCTGATGGCAGTCATGTATCTCGCCCTGTTCGGCATCGGCGCTGCCGCCTATCGCACCCTTCACGCGAATCGCTGAATGAACACTCTCAATACCCCCATCATGAATCTGCGTAGCTTCCATTTTGGAGACCTGATGCGCGGCGCATTGCTGGCACTGGTCGGTTCACTGGCCCTGCCCGCACTGGCGGCGCAGGAAACTCCACCGTCTCCGCCCTCCCCCGCGGTCGAAGTGGAAACACCCCAACCGCAGGCCGATGACTCCGGCGTGAAAGTGGAAGTCGAGGTCGACGATTTCGACAAGGACTTCGACGAGGCCTTCAACCGGCGATCGCACGATCACAGCGTCATCGTCAAGTTCGACGACGCGAACGTCGCGGAGCACGAAACTGTCGATGCCGTCGTCTCCATCGGCGGATCATCGACGGTTGCCGGCACGGTCCGCGAAGCCGTCGTTTCGATCTTCGGCAACACGAGGGTGACCGGACCGGTCGGCGACGGCGCAGTGGCCATCTTCGGCGACGTCTACGTGAACAGCAGAGTACGCGGCGACGTCGCCGCCATCTTCGGCAACGTCGAACTGGGGCCTGAAGCGCGTATCGGCGGCGAGCTCGTCGTGGTCAGCGGATCGCTCATTCGTGATCCCGCTGCGACGGTCGATCGCGGCATCCAGCAGGTCACGCTGCCCTTCGACTTCGGCCGCTTCGAATGGCTTCGTCCATGGATCAAGCACTGCTTCCTCTACGCCCGTCCGCTCGCCCTCGAACCAGGCCTGGGCTGGGCCTGGACGCTCGCGTTCGGATTCCTGACGCTCTACGTCCTGATGGCGCTGATGTTCTCGAACGCCGTCGAGAAGTGCGTGACCACGATCGAGAACCGTCCGGGTCAGACGCTGGTCGCGTCGATCCTCACCGTGCTCGCGAGCCCGATCCTGACGGTGCTGCTGGCAGTCACGGTCATCGGTGCGGTGCTGATTCCCTTCTTCTGGGTGGGACTCTTCATCGCCGGACTCTTCGGCAAGACCGTCATCCTTGCCGCGCTCGGCCGTCGTCTCACCCGGGCGTTCGGCAGCGGTTCGCCGCAGGGTGACGTCGCCATCGCGGTCGTCGTCGGCGGACTCATCGTCCTGGGTCTCTACATGGTGCCGGTGGTCGGGTTCATCGCGTACAAGGTCATCGGCATCCTCGGACTGGGCACGATCGCATACACCTTGCTGCTCGCCGCCCAGGCGAAGCGCCAGGAGACCGAAGCGCTCGCAGCTGCGGCGGCGGCTCCTGCTCCGCTCGCTCCTTCGGCAGTCAGTGTCGACGCTCCAGGTCCAACACCCGACACGGCCGCAGCGGGCTCGAGCGCGGAAGCAGGCGCAGCCGCTGCAGCACAGTCGGCCACATCGGCAAGCGCGGCACCCGCTGATCCTGCGATTCCGGAAACCGCATTGCCTCGCGCCGGTTTCTGGGTCCGCATGGGCGCGTTGCTGGTCGACATGATCCTGGTCGGCGTCGTGTTCAACCTGCTCAGGGGCGATGATGCGTTCCTGCCGGTGCTCGCCGCCTACGGCGCGATCATGTGGAAGCTGAAGGGCACGACTGTCGGCGGCATCCTGTTCAACCTGAAGATCGTGCGCTCCGATGGACGCCCGGTCGACTGGCCCACCTCCATCGTGCGTGCCCTGAGCTGCTTCCTCTCGCTCGTGGTCGCCGGCCTCGGCTTCATCTGGATCGTCTTCGACAAGGACCGTCAGGCATGGCACGACAAGATCGCCGGAACGCTCGTGGTGCGGACGACCAAGGGTGTGGCACTTCTGTAAGTCGTCGTAGAATCCGCACTCCGACGAACGGAGTGCGGAGTTGACCAGCGATTCCTCAAACACCTTTGCCGATCCATCGAGCGAAGGAGCGCGTGCCGAGATCCGGGCGCACATCGAACGCCATATCGGACCGGTGGGCAAAGTCTTCCGCGAACAGGACTCGCTCCTGACCGTCGACATCCTCTCGGTGCCCGCCGCGATCGATCGGCCAGTGCACATGCTTTTCACGGTCGGCATGAGCGATCGCGCGATGAACACTGGCGGCCGCAAGAACGCGCCGCGGCACATCGAGCTGATGATGACGCTGCCGGAGACCTGGAAGCTCGACAGCCTCGGCGCCGCGGATCCCGGATACTGGCCCATCCGCGTGCTCGCTCAGCTGGCGCGCGAGCCCTTGCGTCGCGGCACCGCGCTTGGCTGGGGTGACACGGTTGCCAATGGCGAACCGCCGATTCCATACGCGAAGGGCACCGCGCTCTGCGGTGTAATCATTGCTCCGTCGCTGCTAGTCCCGAAGGATTTTTACCAGCTGGACGTGGACCGCCGGCATATCGAGTTCTACGCCGCGATTCCGTTGTATCGCGAGGAACTCAAGCTCCGGGCCGACGAAGGCATGGAGACGCTGCTCACGCGCCTGCTGGAACACCGCGTCAACGATCTGGTGGATCCGCGCCGGCGGAATGTGACGAAGAAGCTGTTTGGGTTGTTCTGACGAGCCCCGTCAGTCCCGCACACGCGGGAGTCCGTCCTGGAGTGGAATGGATTCCCGCTTTCGCGGCAATGACAGCCTTGCGTCAACTATTTCACCGCCGGCGGCACGCTTCCCTTCGGCCACAGCAACCACATTCTTCCCTGCTGCTTCATGCGACCCGCTGATTCCGTCGCCGCGGGACCGAATCCCCAGAAGAAGTCTCCGCGATTGATGCCGCGGATCGCACCGCCCGTATCCTGCGCAATCATGAGCCGCTTGAGCGGCTGATCCGAGTTCGGCTGTGTCGTTGCAAGAAATACCGGCGCGCCAAGCGGAATGAACTGGGGATCGACCGCGAGCGAGCGCCCGGCAGTCAGCGGTACGCCCAGTGCGCCCTTCGGACCGAGCGTCGGATCGTCGATGCGCTCTTCGCGAAAGAACACGACACTCGGATTGGCATTCAGGACTTCATCCTTGCGCTCCGGATGCTCGGCGACCCAGCGACGAATCTCCTGCGCCGATGCCTGGTCGAGCGTCATCTCGCCCTGGTCGACCAGATAGCGGCCGATCGACCGATAGGGATGACCGTTCTGATCCGCGTACGCGATGCGAATCATCGTGCCGTCCGCAAGCTGCACGCGACCCGAGCCCTGAACCTCGAGGAAGAACGCATCGACCGCATCGTCGACCCAGATCAGTTCCTTGCCCTTGAACGACGGTGCGCCGCTGGTCTCGCCGCGGGTGAAGTAAGGCACGACCTTCTTCCCCACGACACGGCCCCTCACCCGCTTGCCCTTCAGCTCGGGAAACAGCTCTGCGAGATCGACGGTAAGCAGATCATCCGGCGGCGCATACAAGGGCACTGCGAAAGCCGGGCTTGGCTTTCGCGATCCGCGAAGCAGCGGTTCGTAGTAACCCGTGATCAGTCCGCTATCGACGATCTGATGCAGGCCGGCGGTCTGGACGACACGATACGGCGTGAAATGGGATTCAAAGAAGCTGCGCGGCGACGAATTCGATTGCGCCGCTGCGCAAACCGCTTGCCACTCCACCCGGCTGCCGATCGCGCGGCAACTGCGCTCGAACGCAGTCCATGCGTCCTGGACCGAGTCGCCATTCCAGCCATCGACTTTTCCCCACTCCACAGGCTCGTAGCGGACCTGCGGCTTGGCCGCCGGCGGTGGTTCGGGAGGCCTCGTGACGCACGCCTGCAGCAAGCAGGCGATGAACAGCAGCGAAAGCAGGCGTGACGCGAACCGGGTCATTCGAAACGTTCCTTCTCATCGTCGAACGAGTCGGAGTATGCCTGCGATCGCGCCGCTTGCCTGCCCGTCGCCGCCTCGCGTCACAACGATTCGCGCGCGGCCCATGTGCTCACGCTGCCCTCATGGAGCGCCGCGTAGATCTCATCGCGCAGCTCGTTGGCCTGGACCGATGTCAGCGTGCGACTGAGATCGCGGATGACGAGGCGCAGCAGCACGTTCTTCTGGTCCGCCGTCATCCCCAATCTGCGGCGCGCCGCAACCGAGAGATCCCACCACGACGTCTCGCTCATCACGCTGATCTCCTCGAGCGCTTCGCTGCGGTCTCCCAGCACGCCGCGAACCTTGTCTCCCAGTTCTTCCGCGGTAGCCGTCGACGCGACAGCAATCGACAGATCACGCTGGATTGCCGGCTGCGACGACACCGGGTGCCACGGATCGAGATCGAGCATCTGCTTCGCGATGCGCGGATCGTCGGAGCGCAGCACGCGGATATCGTCGATGCCCTTGCGAAGCATCAGCATGCGGTCGAGACCGATGCCCATCGCAAGCCCGGAATGATCCGGCAGGCCGGCGGCTTCGGGCATCGCAGGCGCCGCCAATCCGCATTCCAGGATCTCGACCCACCGTCCGTTCACCTGTGCGTGCACTTCCAGCCCGTCCTGCGTGTACGGATGCATCGCGGGATCGAGGCGAACCGGCGCGCCGGGCAGCATGGCGCCAGTCACCGCGAGAATCATTGCTTCGAGGTCCTCCCGACGCATCCCGCTGCGGGTGATTCGCCACAGATCGAGCTGATGGGGCTCGCCGACGTGAAGCCTGTCTATGGCATCGCGCCGATAGGTAAGGCCAGGGCAAGCGATAAGGACATCGTCGTACTGAGCGGCGGCGAGCATCTTCAGCGCACCCGGGATCATGGCTGATGTCTGTGTTCGCAGCAGCAACTGGTCGGTGAGATAGCGCGTATAGCGCGCATCGCGCGCGACACCATCAGTCGGGTACTGAAGTTCGTCGTAGTTCGCGGCTACGGGCACCAGTGCCGGCGCCCGATAGACGATTGCGGGGGACTGCCACAAGGCCGTGAGCGCACCGATGGCCTGTTGTACGAGGATCTGCATCGCATGCGGACCCCACGCTGCATCGGTGAGATCGCGCACATCCAGCGCACGGCGGTAAGCGGCAGCGTCAAGCGTTCGTGCAGGCGCGGAGTCGACCCGCGCGGAAGAAGAAAGAGACATGACACACCTCGGATTCGGTTGAAGTTCCTAAGACGTGCTGCGCAAGCAGCAGACGAAGCGAACCCCCGCACCGGGATCAGGCGGTCAGTCGTTCAGATGGGAAGGATCAGCAGAGAATCAGCACACACCGGAACGCCCGACGCCTGAAACAGGCCGGGGGCCGGTAAATCGAAAGGTGTGCGTGCTGGAAAGCATGAGGCGAATGTAGCTTCGGGACAGGGGAGTTAGCAAGCGGTGACGGTCATCAATGCCTGAAATCGATCCGGTGATCGCTCGGTACGCAGAAGATATCGATCGGGCTCGAGCGCCCGCGCAGGATCATCGGCGGCAGGGCCAGCGGAACGATGTCGATGCCGGATCCGTCCAGGGACCGCAGCACGGCTTCGGAGAACAGCATCTCCCCTGCCCGTGCCCGCTGCGCCAGGCGAGCGGCGACGTTCACGGTGTCGCCGATGATCGTGTAGTTCATGTACGACGCCGAGCCGACGTTGCCGGCGATGACTTCGCCGACGTTGATGCCGATCCCGAGACCGGTTTCGATGTCGTGCGATATCTTCCATCGGCCCGCCAGCTCGCCGAAGCGGAGCAGCATCTGGCGTGCGGCAGCGATCGCGCGTTGCGACCCATCCGCCTGTTCGACCGGTACACCGAATCCGATCAGCAGGCTGTCGCCCGCCATGCTGAAGATCGTACCGTCGTATTCGAACGCGACATCCGTCAGCAGGCTGAAGAACTCATTCAGGAGCGACACGACTTCCGCAGGCGCCAGGCGCTCGGACAGCGCCGTGAAGCCGCGCATGTCGGCGAACATGACTGCAGCAGCGCTTCGCGTGTTCGCACCCGTCAGCATGGAATCGCGCAGATCCGGGTTCTCCAGAATCCGGTCGGCCACCTTCGGGGAAATGTAACGACGGAAGGCCGCACGAATCGCTTCGCGCCGCTTCACTTCTTCCGCGAGCTGTTCCGCAGCCAGCTGCCTGCGGGAAGCCGCGGCACGCAGCAGGCCATGGACGCGAACCAGGAACTCGTCGCGTCGGATCTGCTGAGTAAGGAAGTCGTCGACACCGGCGTCGAAGGCCGCGAGCCGCGACTTCGACGTTCGGGACAGCGCCAGGATCGGGAGGGAGACGGTCGCCGGGTTGACCTTGAGGCCCCGGCACATATCTGCAAGTGCCTTCGACTCGCCGTCGATCGCGACCACGATCAGGTCGGGCATCCGCGCCGCGACACTGCCGATGACCTGGTCCGCAGACACGACATCGTCGATGACGATGTCGGAGCCTTCCAGCATTCGGATCAGGAGCGCATGACTTTCGGCGCGCTCGCCGACGAACAACGCTCTGAAGGAGCCTCGCATCCAACCTCCCGCCACCGGCGACGATCCATTTCTTTGTGGACTTCTGCGCCGTCGCGAGGAGAGAGCTTAATTCTTTACCAGACCGGCTACAAACTCCTGCACGGGCAGGGCTTCGAGTCTTGCACGGTCGGCGAAGAGCGTTTTGATCGATTCGGTCTGCTTCGGGGAGAAATGCGCGGCGACCGACTGCTCGAATTTCTTCCGCAGGACCGGAATTCCTTCCCCGCGCCGCTTGCGATGACCGATCGGATAGTCGACGGCGATGCGGGGCGTCGATGAGCCGTCGCTGAAGAATACCTGGACGGCATTGCCGATATACCGCTTGTCCGGTGCGTAATACTCCTGAGTGAACGTGGTGTTTTCCAACACCTGCGTCCTGGCGCGAAGGCCGTCGATACGCAGATCCGCGGCGACCGAGTCTTCGTAGTCCTCCGCGGTGAGCCGGCCGAAGATGAGCGCGACCGCGACCATGTACTGGATGCAATGGTCGCGGTCGGCCGGATTCGCGAGCGGGCCCGTCTTGTCGATGATGCGGACGCCAGATTCCTGCGTCTCGATGACGACCCGGTCGATGCGATCGAGCCGGTCCTCGACGAGCGGGTGCAGCGCGATGGCCGCTTCCACCGCGGTCTGTCCGTGAAACTCGGCCGGATACGAGATCTTGAACAGGATGTTCTCCATCACGTAACTGCCGAACCGCTGCGGGTAGGCCAGCGGCTTGCCTTCGAACAGAACGTCCTGGAATCCCCACGTCTTCGCTGTGAGCGCGGACGGATAACCCATCTCGCCCGCCATCGCCATCAATGCATGACGGACAGCACGGCTGGTCGCATCGCCCGCTGCCCAGCTCTTGCGCGACCCTGTGTTCGGCGCGTGGCGGTAGGTCCGCAAGGCGCCACCGTCTACCCACGCGTTGGAAACCGCGTTGATGATCTGCTCGCGCGTGCCGCCCAGCATCGTTGTCGTTACTGCGGTCGAAGCGATCCGCACGAGCAGGACGTGATCCAGACCGACGCGATTGAAGCTGTTCTCGAGCGCCGTCACGCCCTGTATCTCATGCGCCTTGATCATCGCGGTGAGAAGATCGCGCACGGTCAGCGACGTCTGCCCGAGCGTCACGTTGCGACGCGACAGGTAGTCGGCCACTGAAAGAATGCCGCCGAGATTGTCGGAAGGATGCCCCCACTCCGCGGCCAGCCACGTATCGTTGAAATCCAGCCAGCGGACCATCGCGCCGATGTTGAAAGCCGCCTGCACGGGGTCGAGTTCATACGAAGTTCCCGGTACGCGCGCACCGCCAGGCATCGTCGCGCCAGGCACCACCGGGCCGAGCAACTTGGTGCAGGCCGGATACTTCAGCGCCTGGAATCCGCAGGCGAGCGTATCCATCAGGCAATGGAACGCGGTCTCGTAGGCCAGTTCGCTTGCGACGCGATAGGACAGCGCGTACTCGGCGATATCGACCAGCACCTGATCAGGCGGTGGCCGGTGAGCAGATTTGATGTCGTGGGACATCAGTTCGTCACTTCCTCTGATCCAGGGGCACGAACTCCAGATTCTCCGGTCCGGTGTAGTTCGCGCTCGGACGGATGATCTTGCCGTCGATGCGCTGCTCGATGACGTGCGCCGACCAGCCGCTGGTTCGCGCAATGACGAACAGCGGCGTGAACATCGCCGTCGGCACACCCATCTGGTAGTACGAAACCGCGGAGAACCAGTCGAGGTTCGGGAACATGTTCTTCGCATCCTTCATCACGGCTTCCAGGCGCTCGGCGATGTCGAACATCTTCATGTCGCCGTTCTCCTGCGCGAGCCTGCGGGCGACTTCCTTGATGACCTGATTGCGCGGATCCGAAATCGTGTAGACAGGATGGCCGAAACCGATCACGACTTCCTTGTTCGCGACGCGCGCCCGAATGTCCTTCTCCGCCTCATCGGGCGTTTCGTAGCGCTGCTGGATCTCGAAAGCGACCTCGTTCGCGCCGCCGTGCTTCGGCCCGCGCAGCGCACCGATCGCGCCTGTGATCGCGGAATAGATATCCGAACCTGTCCCGGCGATCACCCGGCCCGTGAACGTCGACGCGTTGAACTCATGCTCCGCGTAAAGAATGAGCGACGTGTGCATCGCATGCACCCAGTCCATCGACGGACGTTCCTGGTGGAGCAGATGCAGGAAGTGTCCGCCGATCGAATCGTCGTCGGTTTCGACTTCGATGCGGCGACCAGCGTGACTGAAGTGATACCAGTAGACGAGCATCGAACCGAGGCTGGCGATCAACCGGTCCGCGATGTCGCGCGCGCCGGCGATGTTGTGATCGTCCTTTTCGGGCAACAGGCAGCCGAGCGCCGAGACGCCCGTTCGCATCACATCCATCGGATGACTCGCCGGTGGCAGCTGCTCGAGCACGGCTTGCACCGCAGCCGGCAGCGAGCGCAATGCTTTCAGCTTCGCCTTGTATCCCGCCAGCTCGGCGTGGTTGGGCAGCTTGCCGTGAATCAGCAGGAAGGCAATTTCCTCGAACTCGGAAGTCGTGGCGATATCGAGGATGTCGTAGCCACGGTAGTGAAGATCGTTGCCGCTGCGCCCGACGGTGCACAGTGCGGTGTTCCCCGCCGTCACACCCGACAAAGCAACGGATTTCTTCGGCTTGAAGCCGGCAGTCGGTTCGCTCATGACCACTCCCCTAAAGTCGATCGTGGGCTTGCGGAGTTGCGGCGCATCGTACCGGGATTGCGGACCCAACTCCACGAAGGGTCATGAGGGATTGCCCATGAAAGAGGCCCGCCGGACGATCGCTCGTCCGGGGGGCCTGTCTGGATCACGCCTGCGCGGCGCGAATCAGTTCGTCACGACTTCGATACGGCGCGGCTTGGCCTTCGCCTGCTTCGGAATCGTCACTTCGAGAATGCCGTCGCGACCCTTGGCGTTCACTGCAGCGGCATCGACCGTATCCGGCAGCGTGAAGCGCCGGTGGAAGCGACCATTGGGACGCTCGCGGCGGCTGCGCTCGACATCGTTGCCGGCAGCTTCCGCAGGACGCTCGCCCGTGATCGTGAGCACGCCCTGATCGAGCGTGATATCGATCGCGCTGGCGTTGACGCCAGGGACGTCGAACTTGAGCACGAAGCGGTCGCCGTACTCGACGATGTCCGCCGCCGGAATCCAGTCAGCAGTGGCCGAAGATCCCACTTCCGCATTCGCCGCCGCCTGCGTGTCGAAAATGCGGTTGATCTGACGATGCAGCTGATTCAGTGCATCCCACGGTTCATAGCGTGCAAGCGCCATAGTCGTCCTCTCCATTACAAAAAATACGAAGTTGGTCAACGAAGGGTTCCGCACCCTCTTGCCCCGAGACGTGTGGCTGGCCCCGAGGATTTCAAGCGCCTTCCGTGCACAATCTGTTCAGGCACGTCCTGTACACTGCGATGCCATGAATCTTCCGGGCAGGAACATGCTGAAGCGGTTCGCGATCCTGGGCGCATTTGCGCTCGCCGCCGTGCCGGCCGCCGCCGCGACCTACGACGCCCGGTACCGCGCGGAAGTGAAACCTGAGGCGGGAACGATTCACATCGAGCTCAAGCTGTCCGGCGAAAAGCTGCCGAGCCGCGTCGAGCTGCACATCGATCCGAAACGGCATCGCAATTTCACTTCGACCGACAAACTCGACATCGCCGAGCGCACGGTCACGTGGCGGCCCAGCGGAAAGTTCTCGCGGCTCAACTACGAGTTCGTCGTCAATCACGAGCGCTCGCAGGGCCGCTACGACTCGCTGCTCACGAAAGATTGGGCGCTCTTCCGCGCCGACAAGATGGTGCCGCGAATCAGCGCGACAGCTGTGCGCGGCCTGGAGTCGCATGCGACGCTGGAGTTCGTGTTGCCGAATGAATGGACCGCGGTCAGCGCCTACGCCGAAGACAACCCGAATCAGAAAGCGGGCACGCTTCGCATCGACGATCCCACGCGACGTTTCGATCGACCCGAAGGCTGGATGCTCACAGGCAAGCTCGGCAAGCGCAGCGAGCTGGTCGGCGGCGTTCAGACCATCGTCGCGGCGCCTGCGGGAGATACGGCGCGGCGTCAGGACATGCTGTCCTTCCTGAACTGGAACCTGCCGCACCTGCTGAATGTGTTTCCCGACTTTCCGAAACGCGTATTGGTGACATCCGCCGGCGACCCGATGTGGCGGGGAGGATTGTCCGGGCCGTCATCGCTGTTCATCCATGCCGACCGACCGCTGATCAGCGAGAACCGCACGAGCACTCTGCTGCACGAGCTCGTTCACGTCGCTATGGGAATTCGTGCTGATGAGGAGAGCGACTGGATCGTCGAGGGCTTCGCCGAGTACTACTCGATCGAAACGTTGCGGCGCTCGGGCGGCATCGGCAAGCAGCGGTATGAAGAAGCTTTGCGCCGGTTGCAGCAGTGGGGCAAGCGATCGCCCAACCTTTTCGATTCGCAGTCTTCCGGCGCGACGACTGCGCGCGCGGTGATCGCATTGAAACTGGTTGACGACGAAATTCGCCTCGCGACCTCAGGCAGGGCCAGTCTCGACGACGTGGCTCGTGAACTGGCGCACCGCGGCGGGACCGTCGATCTGCAGACGCTGCAGTCGATAGCGCACAAGGTTGCAGGGCAGCCGCTCAAGTCGCTCGAGCGCAAGGTGTTGATGAATCCTTAGACCGTGCCGGTGTCATTCCCGCGCAAGCGGGAATGACGGAACCGGCTGCTCAGTTCGCCCCCTTCCCCGTCACCAGTTCCGCAATCTTCAACGCCGTCTGCAGAGCGCGAAGACCATCCTCGCCGGTCACGACTGGTGGCGTCTTCTCCCGAATGGCCTTCAGGAACGCCACGATCTCGTCGCGAAGTGCATCGCCCTGTTCGAAGGACTCTTCCTCGATCGAGACCTGGGCGGGCGATTCCACCGGCGCCGCATCCTTCTTGCGAATCACGGTGAGAATCTTCTGCTGCATGTCGATCGACAGGTAAGCGTCGTCCTGGAAGATCCGGATCTTCCGTTCCTGCTTGAGACTCACGCGGCTCGCGGTGGTGTTGGCGACACAGCCGCCTTCGAACCGGATGCGCGCGTTGACGATGTCGATCTCGCCTGAAAAGACCTGTGCACCCACCGCATCTATGCTTTCGATCGGCCGGCCCACGAGCTCCTGGATCAGGTCGATGTCGTGGATCATCAGGTCCAGCACGACACTCACATCCGTGCCGCGCTGCTTGAAGGGCGCAAGCCGATGGGATTCGACGAAACGAGGCGTCTGCAGGCGATTCACCGCGGCGACGATCGCGGGATTGAAACGCTCGAGATGCCCGACCTGGAGAACGCATCCCTTGCGAGCCGCGAGCGCGACCATTGCCGTTGCTTCCTGAACGGTCGTTGCGATCGGCTTCTCCACGAGCACGTGAATGCCGCGTTCCAGCGCCGCGCACGCGACTGCATGATGCAGCGGCGTCGGTACGGCAATGCTGATGGCATCGACCCGGTCGAGCACGTCGCGATAGTCGGTAACGGCTGCAACGCCAAGTTCCTCCGCCACCTTCCGGGCGGATTCCGCGTTCGCATCGACGACCGCCACGAGATCCGAGCCTTCGAGCTGGCGGTACTTCTGCGCGTGAAACCGTCCCAGATAGCCGACGCCGATGACTGCCGTCCTGAGGCTCTTCGAATCGCTCATGCCTGTCCCCGGAGAATCAATGTGTCCGGCCGCGATCATAGCGGGTGCGGCGACAACCGCAGTTGCGGCTCCCCGATGGGCCGCCGTCCCCGGCCCGAAGCCCGCAGTGCCAAAAAACCTCGGTGCCGAAAACCTCGGTTAAGATGCGCGCGCCACTCCAGGAGCCCCTTTCCTTCCTCATGACGAGCAACCACCGACTCCGCTTCGAACTGATCGTCGGCAGCGTGCTGCTGGCGCTCGGACTCTTCGCGCTTCCCGGCCTCATTTTCTGGGTCGGCACCCTGTTGCTGGGGCCCTATGGCCAGAACACCGGCGTGGGCACCTTCTACGGCGACTTCTACGGAGATCTGGCGTCGGGTGTGGGCCGCGCCTGGGCGCTCGCCCTGGGTCCGCTGGTGGTGGTCTCGCTCGTTCGCCTGCTGTTCGTGAAGCGCCGCGCCGACGGCGCTGACGCAGAGCAGGAGGCCCCTGCTGCGGTGCCGCAGCCCTCCTCTCAGGATCATCGCCGCGTGGAGCCCCGCGTCAGCCTGGAATGATGCCTTTCGCGGTGAAAGTGGAAGGTTTTCCGACACGCATACTTGAATGAGGGGCAGGCGTGACCGGCGTCACAGTTTGAGCAATCCGCGGTGAACCAGGCAGAGGTGGGATGTAAGCTCTTCCTCACAACAAGTAGATTCTGCTGATTGTTTTACCGGGAAGATGCCTATGTGGTTCGCCAGACTCTTCGGCGGACGCGATGACGGAAGGGACGATGAGCTGCCGACCGCAGTTGCACCCCCTCCACCGCCTGCAACGTCCATCACGACAACAAAGACCACAGTTCCTGCGCCTGCCAAGCCGGCCAAGGGCAAGGGTGGTTTCGACCCCTACAACAGCGGTGCGTTCGAACGCAGCAACGCGTGGGGAAGCGTCAAGCGTCGCTCATAATCGCCTGCCGCAGTCGCCTCGTCGTGTCTGCGGTCCCAGTTCATTGACCGCCGCCGCTCCCGCCGCGTACGCTCGATCCATTCGCATCGGTGTCAGGGGGTTAGCGATTGCATTCGCCGCGGTTTGAAGCGAAAAGTCCGCTCGAACGTCGTGCCTGCGGCGTTTTCGGGGAATCCATCCCTGCCCCACGCGGTTTTGGGGCTTTCCCTCATGTCCCTGAAGTCACCGGGGCCAGTAAAACGCAACTGTGAGCGCGACAGCGACCCACATTGCGATCTGCGCGGCCCAGCGCCAGTTCAGCCCTTTGAGACTGCTGTACAGACTCAAACCGGACACGATCGACAGCGCCGCGAACATGCCGCTACTGCGCAGCAACGGTCCAAATTCCGTGGCTAACTGCGGATGACGCCCCTGAAGGACCAGATAGATGACCAGGACAGCGCACAGTCCGAACGTGATCGCCGCGGCGGAGCCGAACAGGATGGCATTGAGGACGGCGAGTGGTCGCATCGGAAACGTTCCTGGCGCAGATGACTCTATGGAAGAAGACACCTGCTCGAAGTCCGCTGACTTGAGTCGTACCCCGTCGAACCGTTAGGTTCGACGTTGCAACCGGTGCCCGCCCTCGGGCGTTGGCCCGACAGACTGAGGATGTGAAACAGTGTACCAGCCCCCGCGTGAGACCCAGCCCAGCAATAGCACCGGCAGCGCGCCGCGTCGCTTCACTTTGCTGTTCAGTCTGCCCGCATTGCTCATCGCGTGTGCGCTGCTCGCCGGGACCGCACAGGCCCCGGTCGCCAACGCCGTCGCGACGGCGTCGACGCAGGACCTGACGCCGACGGAACGCCAGCGCCGCGTCAGCAAGCTGGTCAGCAACGTCATCGAGCGCTCGCACTATCGCCAGTCGCCGATCAACGATCCGGTTTCCGCCCTCGTCCTCGACCGCTACATCGAACAGCTCGACGGCGGGCGCAGCTACTTCCTCGCGAGCGACATCGCTGAATTCGAGCGCTATCGATACCAGCTCGACGACGCGGTCGTGTCCGGCAAGCTCGAGCCGGTGTTCGCGATCTTCAACCGCTTCCAGGTCCGCAACCGCGAGCGCATCAACTACGCCCTCGAACTGCTGAAGAGCGAGCCGAACTTCACTGTAGATGAATATTTCGAGTTCGATCGCGAGAAGGCCCCGTGGGCCAAGAGCCAGGCGGAACTCAACGAGATCTGGCGCCAGCGCGTGAAGAACGATGCCGTGTCCCTGATGCTCACGGAGAAGCCGTGGGCCGAGTCGCGCGACGTGCTGCAGAAGCGCTATGAGCGCGTCCTGAAGCGCACCGAGCAGGTCACGAGCGACGACATCTTCGAAGTGTTCATGAACGCCTTCGCGCATGTCTTCGATCCGCACTCGAGCTACTTCTCGCCGCGCAACTCCGAGGAATACCGCATCCAGATGAGCCTGTCGTACGAGGGCATCGGCGCTTCGCTGCAGCTCGTGGATGATTACGTGACCGTGCTCAACGTGCTGCCCGGCGGCGCTGCTGCCGCAAGCGGCCAGATCAACGTCAACGATCGCATCGTTGCCGTCGGCGAAGGCAAGACCGGCAAGCCCACCGACGTGGTCGGCTGGCGGCTCGACGACGTCGTCCAGCTCATTCGCGGCAAGATCAACACTGTCGTTCACCTGCAGATCCTGCCCGCCGGCGCGACACCCGGTTCGCCGATGAAGGACATCTTCCTGACCCGCAACAAGGTGACGCTCGAAGCGCAGGCTTCGAAGAAGGAAATCCGCAAGATCAAGCGCGATGACCGCGAACTCACCGTCGGCGTCATCAATGTGCCGAGCTTCTATCAGGACTTCGAAGCGAAGTCGGCGGGCGAGAAGGACTACCGCAGCACCACTCGCGATGTGCGCAAGCTCATCGAGGAACTCAAGACCGAGCACATGGACGCGCTCGTGATGGACCTGCGCGGCAACGGCGGCGGCCATCTGACGGAAGCCACTGCGTTGTCGGGACTCTTCATCCCCGGCGGCCCGATCGTGCAGTTGCGCGAAACCGGTGGCCGTGTGGAAGTCCTCGACGATCCGGAGCCCAGCATCGCGTGGGACGGTCCGATGATCGTTCTGGTCGATCGCTTCAGCGCCTCGGCTTCGGAGATCTTCGCTGCCGCGATCCAGGACTACGGCCGCGGTGTCGTCGTGGGCCAGCAGACTTACGGCAAGGGCTCGGTGCAGAACCTGTATCCGCTCGATCGCTACGCGCTCGGACCCGAACCCGGCTTCGGCCAGCTCACGGTGACGATCGGCAAGTACTATCGCGTGACGGGCGAAAGCACGCAGCACCGCGGCGTACAGCCCGACATCTCGATGCCGACCGCCATCAGCCCCGAAGAAGTCGGCGAAAGCACCCGCGAGAGCGCCCTGCCCTGGGATCGCATTCGTCCGGTGGAATTCGGCCGCGAAGGCCCGCTCACGCAGGCGATTGCGACGCTCGAGCAGTCTCACCAGCGTCGCATCGCGCAGGATGCGGACTTCGTGTCCCTGCTCGGCGATCTGGATTCTTTCGAGAAGGTCCGCACCCAGAAGAAGGTGTCGCTGAACCTGCAGAAGCGCATCGAGGAACGCGAGACGCTCGAGAAGGAACGCCTGGCTCGCGAGAACACCCGTCGCGCCGCACACGGCCAGGCACCACTCGCGAAGCTGTCGGACCTCAACACCAACGAGGCACCGGATCCCACGCTCGCGGAAGCAGCGCAGATCGCGGCCGACATGAGCGGAATCGGCAGCCTGTACCTGTCGAAGCTGAAGACGGAAAACAGCGCCAACCCGGCGACGCCGTAAGGACCGCGCGGGATGAATGGCTGACCATTCATCCCGCCGCATCGTTCGAAGACTATTTCAGCAGGACCTCGTAGAGGTCCCAGTAGTCGTCCACCAGGACATTGATCCCTGCACGATTGATGCTCTCGAGCCCCGACACCGGTGATGTCGGCGGCGGCAGGGTGCCGATCGAGTCCGTCAAAGGCGTCGTATCCGCATCGCTGCGGTAGCTCGCCTTCGCACGCAGTGAATCCGTGTACTCCTTGAGCCCAGCGAGATCCTCGCTCTCGCGTCCTGCGATGCTGTGTGCCTCACGGAGCAACGCCATGAGCCGCACGCAGTCCTCGCGACTCCCGTAGCGCATCTCGAAGACAGCTTTGGCTGTCGCTTCCTTGGCAAGAAGCGCCAGGCCACCGGTCGCCAGCTGGCTGACCATCTGCTGCGCGTAGGCGATGACCGCCGTATTGACGATGCGCTTGCCGTCGATGGACATGCCCGGAAACTCACCTGGTTGCTGGTCCTCGATCGCCGCCCGATCGTCGGAAACGTCCGTGACGCGTGTAGCGGCCGTGTCCCACTGAGTGCGCACGACTTCCAGCTCGTCAGCCAGGCGCCTGCGCCGGAAATAATTCCAGAAGCCGCGCATCGAGACGAGTCGCGCCTCCATCTCCTTCAGCTGGTCTTCGAGCTTCTGAGCCTCGTTGCGGGCCTCCACGACGCGCCGATCGAAGTCGGCCAGCTGGCGGCGACGCGTCTGGTCGAATTCGATGAGCTGTCTTCGCCGCTCGCGATCCTGCTGCTGGTTCTGCAGATGCTCGGCAAAGCGGGCCAGCCGTGCTGCACATGCTTTCCACAGTGCGCGAAGCTGAAAGTAGACGAGCGCGTGGGTTGCAGCCTCCGGATCTCCCAGGTGCTGCTGGAGTTCCTCCATGCGTTCGCCGGCACGCAGAGCCGCAGCTTCCTGCTTCTTCAGTTCCTCGATCAGCTCGTAGCGTTCGTTCTGGAGCCGGACGAGTTCCTTCTTGAGCTCCGCGCGATTCCAGTAGAGCTGCAGCAGCCGCTCGTCTTCAGCAGACTGCCGATTACCCTGGAGGAGTTGTCCCAGCCGTTCGGAGATGCCCATGAGGATAGGCTTGAGCGACGGCGGTGCTGGATGGGGATGATGTCGGGATCAGCGCGCCAGAGCAGGCGTTGCCCCGAATCGATGGCCACGCTCGACGCAGTAGTCGAGCCATTTGTTCAGCATGACGTTGCGCAGCCAGCGCTCGCCGAGTGCTCGCGCGAGTCCCGAACGGATCGATTCGAGGATGGCATGACGATGCCAGCGGGCGCAGGACTGGACTTCGGCGAGTCGCGCGTCGTGATAGACGCGGATCTGCAGATCCGGATCGGCAAGTGACGTCATCTCCTGCTCGAAGATGTAGGTCAGCGTAACCGTCGTGGTGTAGCGGCTGCGCTCTTCGACTTTCAGATGCAGCGGACAGTCGCCATCGACGGCTGAGATCAGACGGCCTTCGACTGCCGAGAGATCTTCGATGAGCCAGCCGAGGCGGATGTAGTTGCTCTCATACAGCGACATCAGACTCACGAAGCTGGCAGGCTTTGCCCGCCAGCTCACTGCGCAGTCTGTATCTGTCGGCAGTTCGGCAACGTTCATGGATCGAATATAACACAGCGATTTCGCGTGCCAGCCACGTGCATGAGACGTGTGTCACGGTCGCAGCCGCCGCTCCACGCCGGTTTTGTCGAGAATGCGACTTGCGATCTCTTCGATCGAGCATTCAGTCGTGTTGATATAGGGAATGCCGTAGCGCTTGAACAAGCCCTCCGCCGCCCTCAGTTCATATTCGACTTGCGCGGGAGATGCGTAGCGGCTGTTGGGCTTGCGCTCGTTGCGAATCTGCTGCAGGCGCTCGGGCGCGATCGTTAGCCCGTAGAGTTTCTTTTCGTAGCGGACCAGCGACTGCGGCAGGCGCCCCGACTCGAACTCCTCGTCGGCGAGCGGGTAGTTCCCGGCGAATATGCCGTACTGAAGCGCCATGTAGAGGCAGGTCGGCGTCTTGCCCGATCGGGAAACCCCGACAAGTATCAGGTCGGCCCGGTCGTAGTCGTGGGCAATCGCGCCGTCGTCGTTGGCCAACGCGAAATTGGTGGCATTGATACGTAATGTATATGCCCCGAGGTCCTGCATACCATGCGCCTTGCCTTGGGCGCGCGAGGATTTGACCTTCAGCTCGAGCTCGAGCGGGCCCAGGAAGGCGTCGAAGAAATCGAGAAAGAGGCCGTTGGCCAGCTTGATGACTTCGCGCAGGTCCTCCTGCACCAGGGTGCTGAAAATAACCGGGCGCACACCCTCGTTTTCTGCAGTGGCGTTGATCCGCCGGACCGCTTCCTCTGCCTTGTCAAGGGTGGATATAAATGGCAGAGTCACCTGTCGAAATGCCTGCCCGTCGAACTGTGTGAGCAGACTGTGACCCATCGTCTCCGCGGTCACCCCCGTCTGGTCCGACACGAAAAATACCGTTCGCCTTTCCATTGATCACCTGGCCATTGATCGCGCTGGCCAGCGGTGCCTCTGGCCGGGAACTCTGTCGGATGCCGGGGCCGCTTTAGCGCTCCCACGAAACTCTATGCCCTATCGAACGTTCTGAGCGGGCCGCGTTCGTCGTAGAATCGCCGCCCCGACGACGTTTCACCAGTGTTCCATCCCCGCAAGGCGTAGATCAAGAGGACTTCCTTTGACTGCTTACATCCTGCCCTTCGAGAAAGTGGGCCGACACGATGTCGATACCGTGGGCGGCAAGAATTCATCGCTGGGTGAAATGATCAGCCACCTCGCCAAGCTTGGCGTCACCGTGCCGGGCGGCTTCGCCACGACGGCCCAGGCCTACCGCGACTTCCTGGCCCATGAGGGCCTTGCCGGCCGCATCTCGCAGGCCCTCGCCTCCCTCGACGTCGATGACGTCGAGAAGCTGACCACGGTCGGCGGCCAGATCCGCGAATGGATCCTCGCGACGCCGTTCCAGCCGCGACTCGAGCAAGAAATCCTCGAAGCGTTCGAACAGATGAGCGGCGGACGCGACATCGCCGTTGCAGTGCGGTCGTCAGCGACAGCGGAAGATCTTCCCGACGCATCGTTCGCGGGCCAGCAGGAAACGTTCCTCAACGTGCGCGGGCGCGATGCATTGCTCAAGTGCGTGCACGAAGTGTTCGCTTCGCTCTTCAACGATCGCGCGATCGCCTATCGTGTGCACCAGGGCTTCGCCCACGATCAGGTCGCGCTCTCCGCGGGCATCCAGTTCATGGTTCGCTCGGATGTCGGCTCCAGTGGCGTGATGTTCACGCTCGACACGGACTCCGGCTTCCGCAACGTCGTCTTCATCACTGCTTCCTACGGCCTCGGCGAAACCGTGGTTCAGGGCGCAGTGAATCCGGACGAGTTCTACGTCTACAAGCCCGCCATTCGCGCTGGGCACGAAGCAGTCCTGCGCCGGACGCTCGGTGCGAAAGCGATCAAGATGGTCTATGCCGCGCCGGGCAGCGCCGCACGCGTGACGACCGTCGACGTACCGAACGAAGATCGTCGTCGTTTCTCGATCACCGACGAAGACGTGCTTCATCTCTCGCGCCAGGCACTCATCATCGAGGAACACTACGGGTGCCCGATGGACATCGAATGGGGCAAGGACGGCGAGACCGGCAAGATCTACATCCTGCAGGCACGGCCTGAGACCGTACAGAGTCGCGCAGGCCGGACCGTGCAGCGCTTCTCGCTGAAGGGCACGAAGTCCAAGGTGCTCGCGAGCGGCCGCTCGATCGGTCAGCGGATCGGCGCAGGCCCGGCGCGCATCATTCGCGACGTGAAAGAAATGACGCGCGTCCAGAGCGGCGACGTCCTGGTCGCGGACATGACGGATCCGGACTGGGAACCCGTGATGAAGCGCGCCTCCGCGATCGTGACGAATCGCGGCGGCCGCACGTGCCACGCAGCGATCATCGCGCGCGAGCTCGGTATTCCCGCCGTGGTCGGCTGCACTGACGCCACCGAGAGGATTCGCGAAGGCGCGGGCGTGACCGTTTCGTGCGCCGAAGGCGACACGGGATTCGTCTACGAGGGCGAGCTGCCATTCGAGCAGAAGCTCATCGAGCTCGACGCCCTGCCCTCGATCCCGACGAAGATCATGATGAACGTCGGCAACCCCGATCGCGCATTCGACTTCGCCGGCATTCCGAACAAGGGCGTTGGTCTCGCGCGCCTGGAGTTCATCATCAACCGCATGATCGGCGTGCATCCGCGCGCACTGCTGGAGTTCGATCGCCTGTCGCAGGACCTGCAGGTGACTATTCGCCGCCAGATGTCGGGCTACTCCGATCCGGTGTCGTTCTACGTCGACAAGCTGTGCGAAGGCATCGGCACGATCGCGGCCGCGTTCGCTCCCGAGCCGGTGATCGTGCGTCTGTCCGACTTCAAGTCGAATGAATACGCGAATCTCATCGGCGGCCCGCAGTACGAACCGCACGAAGAGAACCCGATGATCGGGTTCCGTGGCGCATCGCGTTACATCGACGAAGCGTTCCGTCCCTGCTTCGAGCTCGAGTGCCGGGCCCTCAAGCGCGTGCGCGAGAAGATGGGCCTGACGAACGTTCAGGTCATGGTGCCGTTCGTCCGTACGCTGAAGGAGGCCGAGCAGGTCACGCAGCTCCTGGCGGCAAACGGGCTGGCGCGCGGTCAGAACGGCCTCAAGGTCATCATGATGTGCGAGCTGCCGACGAATGCGCTGCTCGCTGATCGCTACCTCGAGTTCTTCGACGGCATGTCGATCGGCTCGAACGACATGACGCAGCTCACGCTCGGGCTCGATCGCGACTCCGCGATCATCGCCAAGCTCTTCGACGAACGCGATGACGCCGTCAAGGCGCTGCTCAAGATGGCGATCGATGCGTGCCGCAAGTCAGGCAAGTACATCGGCATCTGCGGCCAGGGCCCTTCGGATCACCCGGATCTCGCACGCTGGCTGGTCGAGCAGGGGATCGAGAGCATGTCGCTCAATCCGGATACCGTCGTCGAGACGTGGCTGTTCCTGGCGGGCAACAAGGTCTGACGGGCTGGTGGCGGTGGGTCCGGCTGAACGCCGGACGCATCGTTCATCCTTTCCCGAAAACCAGCAAGCGGTTCTTGGCCGGCATCGAATGGTCGGCGATGAGGCTGAGGCCGTTGCGGCGGCCCAGCTCGAACAAGGCCCGATCGTCGCGAATGCCCATCACGGGATCCCGCGAGCGCAACATCTCATCGAATGCGCGATTCGAATCGCTGGTGAACTCGCCATTGCGATTGAACGGTCCGTAGAGACAGAACCGGCCGCCCGTCTCCAGCACGCGGCCCATGCCCCCGAACATCGCTTCGACGGCGGGCCAGCTCATGATGTGGGCCGTATTCGCACTGAAGGCATAATCTGCTTTCGTCACGGGCCACTCGGCCTGCAGGACATCGAGCGCAAACGGTCCCTTCAGATTCGGTAACGCAGCGCCATCGAACCACTGGCGAATCCCTTCCAGGTTCTCCTCGCGGTCGGTCGATGTCCATCGCAGATGCGGCAGCGCGTGGGCGAAGTGCACGGCGTGCTGCCCGGTCCCTGCACCGATCTCCAGCACCACACCGGGCCGGAGAAACCAGCCTTTCAGGACGGCGAGAATCGGATCCTTGTTGCGGTCACAGGCCTCCGAATGAGGCCGCGACGTCATTGCGCCCTCAGTCACGGCACTCGCAGGAAATGCGTGCGGTAGTGGGCGAGCTCGCGGATCGAGTCGCGAATGTCATCGAGCGCCAGGTGCGTGGAAGCCTTCTGGAAGCCTGTGGCGACTTCCGGCGCCCAGCGCTTGGCGAGCTCCTTGAGCGTGCTCACATCCAGGTTGCGATAGTGGAAGTACCGCTCGAGATCCTTCATCTCCCGCGCCAGGAAGCGTCGATCCTGGCAGATACTGTTGCCGCACATCGGGGAGACACCGGGCTCGATCCAGACCCGCAGAAACTCGATCGTGCGCCGCTCTGCCTCCGCTGCGTTCACGGTACTGGCCCGGACGCGCGCGCTCAGCCCTGACGCTGCATGCTGCCTGCGATTCCAGTCATCCATCGCATCGAGCGTCGCATCGCTCTGATGAATGGCGATGACCGGGCCTTCGGCGAGCGTGTTCAGATGCTTGTCGGTAACGACCGTGGCGATCTCGATGATTCGATCGGACTCGGGCTTGAGCCCGGTCATCTCCAGGTCGATCCAGATCAGCCGGGTCGGGTCACGGTCGCTCACAGCGAAACCTCGGAAATAGGTGCGTTGCCCATGATAACAGCAGCCGTTAAGCTCTCATCGGGCGCATTTCTGCACGAATTTTCCATACATACAAGAACGTCATGCATTGGTTCACAACGCTGTTCGTGCTCATGCTGCTGGCCTCGACCCTGTTGCGCAGCTGGCTGAACCAGCGGCAGATCGCGGCCGTCAGCGCACATCGGGACGAGGTGCCGAAGGCCTTCGAATCCCAGGTCGACATCGAATCCCATCGCAAGGCCGCCGACTACACGGTGGCGCTCGCCGGCCTCAATCGCTGGGACCTGCTCCTGGACGCAATTCTTGCTCTCTTTCTCACCCTGGGCGGAGGCCTGGACTACATCGACCGCGCATGGCAACCCGCCGGGTTGCCGCTGGCATGGCACGGGACGGCCGTCGTCCTCTCGACGCTGCTCCTGATCTCCGCGATCGGCATGCCGCTGAGCATCTACCGAACGTTCGGCATCGAAGCCCGCTTCGGCTTCAATCGCATGACAGTCGGCCTGTTCCTCGTGGATCTGGTCAAGGGCCTGGCACTCACGCTGATTCTCGGCGGGCCACTCGTGTTCGTCATTCTGTACCTGATGCAGAAGGCCGGAACGCTGTGGTGGCTGTACGCCGCTTTTGTCTGGATCGGCTTCACACTCTTCATCACGTGGGCCTGGCCGACCTTCATCGCGCCGCTCTTCAACAAATTCACTCCGCTCGCGGATGAGGCGCTCAAGCAACGCACCGAGGATCTCCTTGCGCGTTGCGGCTTCTCCTCGAAAGGTGTTTTCGTCATGGACGGCTCGCGCCGCAGCGTGCACGGGAACGCCTATTTCACAGGCGTCGGCCGCAACAAGCGCATCGTGTTCTTCGACACGCTGATCGAGCGGCTGCAGGGGCCCGAGATCGAAGCCGTGCTCGCGCATGAACTGGGGCACTTCCGGCTGCATCATGTCCGCTCGAGACTGATCCTGTCGTTGTTCTTCGGCATCGGAGGATTCGCCTTGCTGGGCGCGCTCACCGCATGGCCGGATTTCTACCGGGCGCTGGGTGTGAGCATGCCGACGCCGCACGCTGCACTGCTCCTTTTCATGTTGGTGCTTCCGTCCTTCACCTTCTTCCTCACACCCGTCGGCGCGTGGTGGTCACGCAAGCACGAGTTCGAGGCGGACGAGTTCGCCGCCAAGTTCTCCGACGCCAGCAAGCTGGCGGAAGCCCTGGTGAAACTCTATCGCGACAACGCCACCACGCTCACACCCGATCGCTTGCACTCGACGTTCTACGATTCTCATCCGCCCGCGCTTGCGCGCATCGCGCGCCTGCAAGCCCTGGCCACTCGGCAGGCCTGAGGCAGCAGGGAGCACGCTGGCATGACGTTCATGAATGCGCCGGTCGAGTTCACTGCACGTGTCGTTGAGTCGTTCGGACGACGAGCGATCGTGCGCACCGCAGATGGCGAACGGCTGCCCGCCGAACTCTTTGGCAAGCGGCTCGCGATCGTCTGTGGCGACGAAGTTCACGTGCGCATGCCGCGACCAGTAGCTGCCGCGGCCGGCGACGGACCCCGCATCGTGTCCGTACAGCCGCGTCGCACGCTGCTGCAACGAACCGACAGCCGCGGCCGCAGCGAGGCGCTCGCATCGAATCTCACATTGCTCGCGATCGTGGTCGCTCCGGAGCCGCCGACCGATCCTTACATGGTGGATCGCTATCTCGCCGGCGCTGCCTATGCGCATATCGATGGCGCGATCATCGTGAACAAATCGGATCTCGACACTTCTTCCACGCTCGGTGAAACCGTCGAGGAGTATCGACGCGCAGGCTATCCGGTACTCACCGTCTCGGCATTGAACAGCCATGCCATCGACGACTTGCGCGCATTCCTCAAGGGCAAGACCACGATGTTCGCCGGTCAGTCCGGTGTCGGAAAATCGACGCTCACGAACGCACTGATCCCGGACCTCGAGCGGCAGACGCGCACGCTGTCCGACTCGACGGGCGAAGGACGACACACGACGGTTTCCACTGCTCTCTTCAGGATGCCCGGAGGCGGTGAACTGATCGATTCGCCAGGTGTGCGCGACTTCGCCCCCGCCCTCGTCAGCGATGCGGTCGTTCAGAAGGGTTGGCCGGAGATCGTTGCAGCCGCGCCGCAATGCCGGTTTGCGAACTGCCTGCATCTTCGCGAGCCGGGATGCGCGGTGATTGCGGGTATCGACGCAGGCACGGTGTCAGCGCGCCGGTATGAGAGCTACAAGCGGCTGCTGAATATCATGCGCGACCTGGCGCCGGACTATGAGAGGCGGAAGTAGGCCCGATCGGAATCGATTGCCGCTTGCGCGGGAATGACACTCAGAGGGTCTGGCGGCCTGCCAGCGCGTGAGCCAGCGTCCCACCGTCGACGTATTCGAGCTCACCACCGACAGGGACGCCGTGCGCGATACGACTCGACTTGATCTGCTTGCGCCCGGCGATCTCTGAAATCACGTGTGCCGTGGCATCGCCTTCAACGGTCGCATTGGTCGCAAGAATCACTTCCTTGATCTCGCCCGCATTCAGCAGAGCTTCGAGTTCGGAGAAGCCCAACTCGTTTGGGCCGATGCCGTCGAGCGGCGACAGATGTCCCATCAGCACGAAATAGCAGCCGCGATAGCTTCCCGACTGCTCGATTGCCGCCACGTCAGCCGGCGACTCGACCACGCAGAGCAATGAACGATCGCGGCTGGACGAGGCACAGATCGGGCAGAGCTCCGACTCGGCGAACATGCGGCAGCGCTGGCAACGCCCGATCCCCTCGACTGCCTTCTGCAACGCTTCCGCGATCGCCGCAGCGCCATTGCGATCCTTCTCGAGCAGATGGAAGGCCATCCGCTGCGCCGATTTCGGCCCGACACCGGGCAGGCAGCGCAGGGTTTCGATCAGGCGGGTGAGCGTGGGAGGGTAAATCATTGAGGGGAAGTCACTGAACCATCGCCGCCCCCGTGCTCAGAATGGGAGCTTCATGCCCGGCGGCAGGTTCAGGCCGCCCATGAGGGACGACATTTTTTCCTGAGAGGTGCGTTCGATTTTCTGCACGGCGTCGTTGATCGCGGCGGCGACGAGATCTTCGAGCATTTCCTTGTCATCGCTCGAGATGATCGACGGATCGAGTGTCACGCGCAGTGCCTGATGCTTGCCGGTCATCGTCACCTTCGCCATGCCGCCGCCCGCTTCGCCGGTGACCTCCATGCTGGCGATTTCCTGTTGCGCACGCTGCATGTTGGCTTGCAGCTGCTGCGCCTGTTTCATCATGTTGCCGATATTGCCTTTCATGAGCGCTCCATCACGGTCATTCGCTGGGTCTGACGGAATCCGGTTGAACAGTCGCACCGAATACATCGCGCATCGCGCGGATATTCGGATCTTCATCGATGCTTCGACGGGCGTTCTGCATGCGGTCATCCGCCGCGGCCCGCTGCTGCCGTGCAGGCGTGTCGCTCGCCGCGCCGACCGTATTGATCTCGAGCTTCACTTCCTCGCCGAAGTACGCGGACAGGGCCTGGGCGAGCTTTTCCTCAAGCGCCGGTCGCCGGAACGTTTCACCTTCCGTGTCGAGATTCAGGCGCACTTTACCGGGCTCGCGAGCGATGAGGATGCTGTGTGCAGCGAGCTGGCTCACCGGCCCGTGCAGATTGAGCGCCGCCACGATCGCGCTCCATTCGGTCGCGACCGCAGATACCTTCTGAGGCCGCGCCATTGCTGCCGGAGCAGAACGCGATGCAGACCCGGTCGCTGCCGACGTCGGTATCGGGACTGTGGTCGGTGCCGCAGACGTGGCCGCATCCGCGAGCCCGAACGCCAGCATGCGCAACAACACCATTTCAAACCCGGCTCTCGAGTCCGGCGCGAGCTCCAGGTCACGACGACCGATGATCGCCGTCTGATAGAACAGCTGCGTATCTTCCGGTATCAGTGCTGCGGCGAGCCGCTGGAACGCGTCGATGTCCTCTGCCTCGTCCAGCTCCAGATCAGGCACTGCCTGCAGCAGCGCAACTTTCTGCAGGACGGCGGCAAGCTCCGCAAGCACATCCCGATACTCGGGTGCTCGTTCGTCGAGTTGCGCCACACAGTCGAGGACCTTGCGCGCGTCCCGCGAAACGACTGCTTCGATGATACCGAACACCTGCGATCGATCGAGGGTGCCAAGCATCGTGCGCGTGTCCTCCGCGGTGAGCTTCGCGCCGCCGAAGGCGATCACCTGATCGAGCAGGCTCAGCGCGTCGCGCATGCTGCCCTCCGCTGCCCTGGCAACCAGCCGCAGCGCGTCTGGCTCGAAATCCAGATTCTCGGCCTGCGCGATTTCCGTCAGGCGCTTCATGATCATCCCCGGGGGGAAGCGCTTCAGGCTGAATTGCAGACAGCGCGAAAGCACTGTGACGGGAAGCTTCTGGGGATCGGTCGTCGCGAGCAGGAATTTCACGTGCGGCGGCGGCTCTTCGAGCGTCTTCAGCAGCGCGTTGAACGAGTGCGCCGACAGCATGTGCACTTCGTCGATCAGATAGACCTTGTAGCGTCCACGGGTCGGCGCGTACTGAACGTTGTCGAGCAGCTCGCGAGTGTCATCGACCTTCGTGCGCGATGCGGCGTCCACCTCGATCAGATCGACGAAACGACCTTCATCGATTTCCTTACAGGCGGCGCACTTCCCGCAGGGTGTAGCAGTGACGCCCGTTTCGCAGTTCAGCGATTTCGCCAGGATACGCGCGATCGTCGTTTTGCCGACCCCGCGCGTACCCGTGAACAGGAACGCGTGATGGACCCTGCCCGTCTCCAGCGCGTTCGTGAGCGCGCGCATGACATGCTCCTGGCCGGCCAATTCGCCGAAATTGCGCGGCCGCCATTTGCGGGCAAGAGCGAGATAGGACATAGAGAAGCTGTTAGCGACTAGCTTGCTGGCAATCAGGCAGAGATGGGGATGGACACGGCACTTTACATGAGGCCCCCGCCCCTCGGCACCGTTGACATCAACGTGGAATTCGCGGCTGACGACGGCCATTCCGTCATCTTTTCTGGCCAGCTGGCTGGCCGGCTAGCTGCCTGCCGCGCGTCCGCGCGGCTGGAGACGGCCCGCGCCGGCACCTCTCCGGCACCCGATATCACCGTTACCGTTGCTCCCTTCCGGGCCTGGCGGGGTTCACGGCTGATCGTCGCGGAGAAACCGACGCGAGCCGCCATGGAACCTTGCCGGCGGCAATCGGGCCGGGCGGCCCGCAAAGTGGGCGCGGAGCATAACAAAAAAGAAGCGGTTGGCGGTTGCTTCAGATGAGAGACGAGCTATCCCCTGCCCTTGTATGGCGGGACGCCTTGGTCGGGGATCCAGAGGTCCGCTGGCGGTTGGCCGGTCTGCCAGAACACGTCGATCGGGATGCCGCCCCGGGGGTACCAGTAGCCGCCGATCCGCAGCCAGTGCGGTGTGAGGAACTTCACCAGACGATCGCCGATGCCTACGGTGCAATCTTCATGGAATGCGCCGTGATTGCGGAACGACCCGAGGTAGAGCTTGAGGGACTTGCTCTCCACCAGCCATTTTCTCGGCACGTAGTCGATCACGAGATGGGCGAAGTCGGGCTGCCCGGTCACCGGACACAGCGACGTAAACTCCGGGGCGGTGAATCGCGCGAGGTAGAGCTTGTCGGGATGCGGATTGGGCACGCGTTCGAGCGTCGCCTGCTCGGGTGACTGCGGCCATGGCACTTCGCGACCCAGTTGCGTCGTCGCTGCGCCCTTTGATTTGCGTTGAGCCATGCACTGCTCCGTTGACTGGCAGTTACAGGTTATCCGAAGCGTAGTCGGCAAGCCGTGAGCGTTCACCGCGTGTCAGCGTCACGTGGCCGGAATGCTCCCAGCCGCTGAACCGATTGACGACGTACGTCAGGCCGGACGTGGTTTCGGTCAGGTAAGGCGTGTCGATCTGCGCGATGTTCCCCAGGCAGACGAGCTTGGTCCCAGGGCCTGCGCGGGTGACCAGCGCCTTCATCTGCTTTGGCGTCAGATTCTGCGCCTCATCGAGGATCAGGAACCGGTTGAGGAACGTGCGGCCGCGCATGAAGTTGAGCGAACGGATCTTGATGCGGTTGCGCAGCAGGTCATTCGTCGCCGCCCTGCCCCAGTTGCCGCCCTCCTGGCTCTGCGTCAGCACTTCGAGGTTGTCCATCAGCGCGCCCATCCATGGCTCCATCTTCTCCTCCTCCGTACCCGGGAGGAAACCGATGTCTTCGCCCAGCGGGATCGTCACGCGCGTCATGATGATTTCGCTGTAGCGATTGCTCTCTAGCGTCTGCGCAAGACCCGCCGCGAGCGTCAGCAATGTCTTACCGGTACCCGCCGGCCCGAGGACGGTCACGAAGTCGATCTCGGGATCCAGCAGCAGATTCAGCGCGAAGTTCTGTTCACGATTGCGCGCAGTGATCCCCCAGATGCCGTGACGCTCGTTGCGATAGTCGCGCACGAGCTCCAGCACGGCGCCGTTGCCGTCGATCCGCCGCACGATCGCTTCGAGGCCGTTCGAATCGCGCTGATACAGAAACTGGTTCACGTGCCAGTCGCGCACCATCGGCCCTTGCACGCGATAGAACGTATGCGCGTGGTCCTGCCACGAGTGCATGTTCTTGCCGTGCTTGTCCCAGAAATTCGCGGGCAGCTCCAGCACGCCGGTGTAGAGCAGATCCGCGTCTTCTATCGTCTTGTCGCTGTAGTAGTCCTCGGCCTGGACACCGATGATCGAGGCTTTGATGCGCAGATTGATGTCTTTCGACACCAGCGTGACGCGCGTCTGCGGATGTTCGCGCTGCAATGCGAGCGCCTGGCCGAGGATCGCATTGTCGGCGCCATGCCCCGGGAGCGTCGTGGGCAATCCGCCGGTCAGCACCTTCGTCTGGAAGAAGAGCCGCCCGGTCGGACGCTTCTTGTTGCCATTGGCGTTACCCGTCGTCGGCAGCGCCAGCCCATTGTCGATCTGCGTCTTCGTCGCATTCGCCATGAGCTCATCGAGGAAGCGACTCACCTGCCGCACGTTTCGCGCAGCTTCCGACAGGCCTTTCTTACCGGCGTCGAGCTCCTCGAGCACGATCATCGGTATATAGATGTCGTGTTCCTCGAAGCGAAAAATCGCGGTGGGATCGTGCATCAGCACGTTCGTGTCGAGCACGAAAATCCGTCGTTCCCGACTCTTGCCCGCGCGCGCGGTCTTGCCGCCGCGGCGGGCTTCGCTGGTGTCGCCTTTGGTCATGGGTTACTGAGCAGCTCCGTGGATGAGGTGGAAAAAATCATCGAACAGGCTCGACAGGCGACTTGTCGTGGATGATCGCAGGCGTCCGCGTTTGCGGGCACTAGAGATCCTTGACTGCAGCAAGCACCTCCTGCGCATGTCCGGGCACTTTCACTTTGCGCCACTCACGTTTCAGTACGCCTTCCTCGTCGATGAGGAACGTACTGCGCTCGACGCCCATGTACTTGCGCCCGTACAAGCTCTTTTCCTTGTACACCTCGAACAGATCGCAGACGGCGTGATCCTCGTCGGCGAGCAGCTCGAAGGGAAAGGACATCTTCTCTTTGAATTTCTCGTGCGACTTCAGCGAGTCCGGCGATACGCCGACGATGACGGCGCCCGCCTTCCTGAAGTCCGCATGGAGATCGCGGAAGGCGACGCCTTCCGTCGTACAGCCCGGCGTGTTGTCGCGCGGGTAGAAATAGATGACGAGTTTTTTGCCGGCGACATCCGCCGGCTTGAATGTCCTGCCGCCGGTCGACGGCAGCGAGAAGGTGGGGATCTTCTTGTCCAGCTTCGCGGATCGGGTCGGCATTGCTCGAGAACGGCAATCCTTGTTCAGGACTTCAGGGGTTCGAGAATAGCATCGAGATTGAACTGATCGCAGAAATCCATGAACTCTTCACGCAGCGCTGCGATGTGAATCTTCGCAGGGATGTGTGCGACCAGCTGAACGGAGAACATCGGCGCGCCCGTGTGAGCCGCTGCGTAGCTGCGGCTGTTGAGCTCCGCGATGTCGATACCTCGCGAGCTGAAGAAACCGGCCAGATTGAACACGATGCCCGGCTGGTCGAGGCAGACGACATCGACCGAGTAGGTAACGACGTCCTTGCGCTGAGGGCGCTGCTCGGTGCGCCGCAGGCTGACGGTGATGCCGGTCGAGTCGCTGAGCTTCTTGAGCTCCGTTTCCAGTTTCGCCAGCGTGTGCCAGTTGCCCGACACGAGCAGCAGCATTGCGAACTCGCTGCCCAGCGCGCTCATGCGGCTGTCATGAATGTTGCCCGAGCAGTCGAGCACGACGCGGGTCAGGTCGTAAACCAGTCCGGTTCGATCGCTGCCCAGTGCGGAAATGACGATGAATTGCATCCTACGGAATCGGCGCTGACAGCAGGCGCAAGTGAGTGAGCGAATAAGTTAACTGCAGGCGAGTGTACCAGCCCCGAGTAGCGGCGATCTATTCGCTTGTTGTCTCGCGTCGCGGACCCGAAAACCCGCTTGCGCGCGTATGACGACGGCCAGTACGATCTTTGTCTCCGCAGGTTCCAAGGATCCCCATGTTCAGCGGCAGTATCGTGGCGATCGTCACGCCCATGCAGGCGGACGGCGCAGTGGACTATGGCGCACTCGATCGCCTGATCCAGTTCCATCTCGACAACGGCACCGACGGCATCGTCTCGGTCGGCACGACCGGAGAATCCGCTACGCTCGACGTCGAAGAACACATCGAAGTCGTCCGCCGCACCGTGGAGAAGGCCGCTAAACGCATCCCCGTAATCGCCGGCACCGGAGCGAATTCCACGACTGAAGCGATCGAGCTCACGCGTCGAGCGAAAGACGTCGGGGCCGATGCGTGCCTGCTCGTCACGCCGTACTACAACAAGCCGACCCAGGAAGGCCTGTACCAGCACTACAAGAAGATCGCGGAAGCGGTGCAGATTCCGCTCGTTCTGTACAACGTGCCGGGCCGCACGGCCTGCGATATGCAGCCGGAAACCGTCGCGCGCCTGGCGAGCGTCCCCGGCATCGTAGGCCTGAAGGAAGCCACCGGCTCGATGGATCGCAACCGTCGCCTGATCTCGATGGTGGGCGACAAGCTCGCTCTCCTGAGCGGCGATGACGACATTGCGGTCGAAAGCACCCTCGCCGGGTTCCGCGGGGTTATCTCCGTGACCGCCAATGTCGCCCCCCGGGCCATGCACAACGCGATCGCAGCCGCATTGGCCGGGAACCCGGACGAAGCGCGCCGCATCAACGACACATTAAATCCACTGCATAAGGCGTTGTTTCTGGAGTCAAATCCCATCCCTGCCAAGTGGGCCCTCGCCCGCATGGGCCTGATGGGCGACGGAATCAGGCTTCCCCTGACCCCGTTGGCCAGCCAGTACCACCGCCAGGTCATCGACGCCCTGCAGGCGGCCGGAATCGCGTTTGCCTAGTCCGTTTGCGCGGGCCTAGGCGCGACGTGTAACCTTCGCGCCCCAGCGATTTTCCTGCCGCGGAAAGGTGGCCGAGTGGTCGAAGGCGCTGGACTGGAATTCCAGTAACATCTTCACGGGTGTTCGTGGGTTCGAATCCCACCCTT